>Ga0307510_10001283_pt1 | contig 27390 bp, 25 predicted proteins | sample 12_EM_MG_FD_207224 | JGI IMG/M metagenome (GOLD analysis project Ga0307510, IMG submission 207224) | Populus trichocarpa ectomycorrhiza microbial communities from riparian zone in the Pacific Northwest, United States - 12_EM | ecosystem: Host-associated > Plants > Roots > Unclassified | place... | reverse complement strand
GTATTAGGCTCGAGTCATGGCAGCTGCCCAGATGTATATAAGTCGACCTTATATCCTAGAGTTGGGCCTTAAGCCTGACTTGGTTTAATCCCAAGTGTTGTAGCTTCCACAGCGCCTTCAGTTTTCATCCGCATCCCTTCTAAGTCGTCTCGAACATCGTCGAGACTCCCCTCTACATCTTTTATTATCACCACTAGTGTCTTGCACGCATGCAGACCAGTCATACCAGCGCATCCAAGGGCCAGTGTTCGCTACCTGTAGTCCCTTGAAGTACAAGTCCCGCCACCGTCATACAAACCCGTGCACGTCACACCTTAGGGTCCTTGGCCCTTAACACAAGTCAGGCTTACCACCCAGGCTCCGCGGAGCATCACAGACATCAGCTACCCTGGCGGGTATACAACTCATTGGAGAACTAGACGAAACTCACAAGCACATACAAAGAAGGCAAGCAGACAACCTCCCTGATCACGTCAAAGGGCAGGCACGCTTCGAATCGCATCCCAAACTTAGGGGAAGAGCGAACCCAGACACAGGATACTACCTCAGCATCGGTAGCGAGAAACTTGCTGTAGAATTCGTCACAGCAAACGGGGAAGACAATTGGACACAACTCGGAAGAGAAACAGACGGCACTTGGTTCACCACCAAAGAAGCACTTGTACCACAGACAAACAAACACCTAGGCTGGTGGAACACTGACGATTCCCAGCACCCAGACTACTTCGCACATCATCTGGAACACACACCAGCACCCCCAGAAGAGACACTCGCAGGAGGTCTTCACCACATCGCTACACTCCAGGGAGCAAATCCATTCACTCCACAGACACCCATCCTACCCCAGATCGAGGAAGCAGCCAAGAAGGGCATTGCTATTCCTACTGATATCGCACCAGTTGCATCCACACTCCCAGTCGCGTCTACAAGTGCATCAGCCATCCCAGTCGCGTCTACAAGCGCATCAGCCATCCCAGTCGCACCAAGTGCACCAGTAATCATCGCCACCTCAGGACCAAACACACTTACACGTATCCCACCTACCATGTCAGGACAAACAGGAGGATCGGGACAGGGTGCAACCATAGCAGCCACCACAGGTGGAACAGGACAAACTATCACAGTCGCAGCTGTATCTACCAATGGCAGACTCAAAGGCACCCCACCTCCCCACTTCAGCGGAGACAGGGACACCAGTCATAACTTCCTAGTCAACTTCGGAATCTTCAGGTTCACCAACAGGAACAACGATGCCATGAGCAACCCAGCTACACGCGTTACCACAGCACTCACCTACATGGGTGGAACACTGGTCGACCCATGGAAGGAACAACAGATGACAGAACTCCAGGCACGCATCGCCAGAGGCACCGCAGACACAGAAGAAGCCCACTGGACGACCTTCGAACAGGCGTTCAAAGACACATTCTATAACACTAACATCAAAGTGGAGGCCTACCAGAAACTGGAGAACCTCAAAATGAAGGAGAACTTGGACGTCTTCATATCGGAATTCAAGAGGCTCGTCACCGCCTCAGGCATAGACATCAATTCACACGGCATCATCTACCTTTTCAAGAAAGAACTCAATGGCGGTCTAACCACAGCTATAATAAACAGCCAAGGCTATGATCCAAGGAACCCCTGGACTACATTCCAACCATGGGAAGACGCCGCACGCACATGCAACCTCAGATGGAAGCATACCCAAGAGTTTAAAACCAACCTACGCCAAGGATACTACGCCGCACTCGGCTTGAAAACCCGCGGACCACAGCAGCAGTCGCACGGAGGAGGAGGACAACGCCTCACCACATCCCAAGGAGGACACCATATGGATGTCAACACTACCATCGCTACCAATATTACCGGTAGAGGACCAGAACTTTCCGAAGCCAAGAAAGCGGAATTACAAGCTAACAATTCCTGCTTCTACTGTTTCAAAAGAGGACATCGCGCCAGAGATTGTCGCAAGAAACAAGCGGACTGCGCTCAGGGCAGCAGAAGTACCGCTAACACCAGTAACCAAACCCGCACCAGAGAAATCACCATAAACGACATTACTCCACAGCTCTTCGGAGAAATGATCAGAAGTGACGCATTCAAAGCCATGGATGAAGAATTCAAACTCTCCTTCTTGGAGGACGCCATCAAAGGAAACACTTCACAGGATTTTTAAAGGGCCCGAAACTAGCCGCTATAGCTAGGGCCATAGGTCTCAATAGTGTGTACATCAGCCGACTCAATCATGTTCAAATAAACTTCGTTTTATCACACTATCGAGGACAAGCAGAAGAAATGGCGCTACTTGACACTGGCGCCACAGAAAACTTCATCGACTACAAAACTGTCGCTAGGCTTAGGCTGGGAACTCAGAAACTAACCATTCCCAGACCTGTATTCAATGTGGACGGAACTAATAACCGTCACGGCACCATCACCCATGCATGCGACCTTATGGTCAAACAAGGAAACTGAAAGGAGCGGCAACACTTCTATGTCTCAAATCTAGGCAGAGATAGATTCATCTTAGGCTATCCCTGGTTCCGCACCTTCACTCCAGATATCGACTGGACTAATGCTCAGCTACGCGGACCACAAATCAAAATGGAAACGCTTAAACTTGATGTCTTCAAGAAACTCAAGGAATGCAAAGAAAAACTTATTGACATAGCTCGCGCGCAGTGCACTTCGCGGTCGGGAGTCACCCTGGAAACGGGTGGCCCAGCGAAGATCAAACGCACACAGTACCTTCCGCAGACGGGAGTAACTCCTGTAGAAATATAGGAAGGCCCAGCGGAAATCAATCAAACACATAATGCCATCGAAATGGCCCATAAGTACGCAACAGAACATGGGAAGGAGGAAGTCATCCTCCCGGAGGAATTCAAACGTCACAAACTACTATTTTCGGATGAAGAGGCCAACAAATTCCTGCCTTCGCGCGGAGAAGGAGACCATAAAATCGAACTAATGGACACCGCACCGGCCAGCTTTAACTGCAAAGTCTACCCTTTGTCCCGCAAAGAACAGGAAGTGGAAGACAAATTCTTGGAAGAAAACTTGGCAAAAGGCTACATCGTACCATCCCACTCCCCCTACGGCTTTTCAACCTTCAGCGTCCCTAAAAAGGACTCGAAAGAAACCCGGTATATCATTGACTATAGGCCCCCCAACGCTGTTACCCGCAAAGACGTCACACCACTCCCAAACCTTGCACAGTGCATCCAAGACTTGCAGGGAATGGAGATATTCAGCAAATTCAACATCAGATGGGGCTATAACAATATCCGGATCAAGGAAGGCGACGAGTGGAAAGGAGCATTCAAAATGCGCCGCGGCCTTTACGAACCAAAGGTCATGTTCTTTGGCATGTCAAACTCTCTGGCCAGCTTCCAACGATTTATGAACAGTATCCTCGAAGAACTCTACCAACACTTCAAGAGGAAAGGCATACACAACATCAGGGAAATATTCAAGAACTACATGGACGACTGTGGCATTGGTACACTACTCAAGGATCTAGCGCTACACATCGAAATCATCCACTTCCTATTCGATCTACTTGCGAAGCATGGACTCCACCTCAAATTGTCAAAATCGGTCTTCTTACAGCCACAAATGGACTTCCTCGGCGTTAGAATCTCAAAAGAAGGCGTCACGATCGATCCGGCTAAAGTCGCAGGACTACGCAACTACCCACATGACATACTCAACCTTAGACAAGCTAGAGGATTCTTAGGCGTCGCAGGCTACCACAGGATGTTCTGCAAGGACTTTTCGACCATCGCCGCACCCATTACTAAGCTTACAGGCAAAGACGTCCCATTTGAATGGGGACCAGCACAACGCGAAGCACAGGACAAAATAATCACGCTCATAACCAGCTCACCGGTACTAGTCAAACCAGACCCTTCTAGGCAATTTGAACTAGAAGTGGACGCATCACAAATAGGCACAGGGGCGATCTTATACCAAAGAGATCCACCAACTACACGCGCAAACAGCACAGAAAAACCAGGACCACGCAGACCAGTCGGATTCCATTCCCAGAAATTCACCACAACAGAGCAAAACTACCCCATCTACAACCGCGAATTCCTAGCCATCATGAGAGGACTTCGCTGCTGGACGCACTTGCTTAAAGGAACCCATATTCCCATCCTGGTATACACAGATCACGCCAATTTACGCTACTACAGAGACCCCCAGAAGATCGGACCGCGCGTCGCCAGTTACTTACCTGAGCGCGAACAGTACAATATCTTACTGGAATACAAACCCGGGGCAACAAACAGAGCAGAAGCCTTGTCTAGGCGACCAGATTATGAAGGAACAAACCCAGATAACGACGAAGTGCTCGTATGGCCAGACCGATACTTTTGCGAGCAACATACCTCCATGGTCGGGAGTCACCCCGGAGATGGGCGGCCTGGTGGAGAAGAGACGCATATCCGCGTCTTCAACATAGACAGTATCCATGACAACTGGGACAGTAAAGTCAAAACAGGGCAATATCCGCACCAATTAGAACTCAAGAAATGGGCACCATTACATAACCTCACCCTATTGGACGGAACCCACTGGCATCACAGGACCGCTTTGGTTGTCATGGCAGACAACGCGCTTAGGAGGGGGGTAATTTCCCTTTTCCACGATCATGTGATGGCTGGCCATCCCAGGATTACCAAGACACTGCAACTTCTCTCACAGTACTATTGGTGGCTGAACATGAAAACATTTGTCACTGAATACATCAAAGGATGCACTACCTGCCAGATGACAAAAGTTAACACCCATCCTGCCCATCCACCACTGTTCCCCATCACCCCCGCAGAGAACGCGCGACCCTTTGAAACAGTCGCAATGGATTTCATCACTAAACTCCCACAGTCAGGTGGATACAACACCATTCTCACGGTCATGGACACAGATTGCTCAAAAGCATCTATCTTTATCCCTTGCAACAAGGCGATCGACTCAGAAGGAGTTGTGCTTCTGTACCTGAATCACATAACCCCGCACTACGGCATACCCCACAAAATCATATCGGACCGCGACTGTTACGTTCTTAAGTCCCAAATTTCATTTTCGTCTGCTTACTAATACTTTCCCATCACGTGACTTGTTCCCACTCCTTCTTTCATCACATGACCTCATCACCTGATCGCTTACCTACTTTCTTGCATGTGATTACCTTTGGCTGTGCATGTGACTCACACTGACTCCAACCTAGTAGCACGTATCCTAGGCTCACGCGTGAGTCAGTTCGACTTGGTATGACTCCATCTTTTGTATAGTGACTCATTACTGGTACGGGTACTAGTAGTATTAGGCTCGAGTCATGGCAGCTGCCCAGATGTATATAAGTCGATCTTATATCCTAGAGTTGGGCCTTAAGCCTGACTTGGTTTAATCCCAAGTGTTGTAGCTTCCACAGCGCCTTCAGTTTTCGCCCGCACTTCGTGCAAGTCGTCTCGAACATCGTCGAGACTCTCCTCTACATCTTCCATTATCTCTACTAGTGTCTTGCACGTGTGCAGACCCATTATAACCGCGCATCCAAGGTTCAGCGTTCACTACCTGTTACACCTTGAAGTACAAGTCCCGCCACCATCATACAAACCCGTGCACGTCACACCTTAGGGTCCTTGGCCCTTAACACAAGTCAGGCTTTGCACCCAGGCTCCGCGGAGCATCACAGACATCGGCTACCCTGGTGGGTATACAAATTATCGGAGAATTAGACGAAGCCCACAAACGTGTACAAAGGAGACAAACAGACAACCTCCCTAACCATGTTAAAGGACAGGCATACTTCGAATCACATCCCAGACTTAGGGGAAGAGCAAACCCAGAAACAGGCTATTACATCAGCGCAGGAACAGACAAACTTGCTGTAGAATTCGTCACAGCAAACGGGAACGACCATTGGACACAACTCGGACGAGAAACAGACGGCACCTGGTATACTACCAAAGAAGCTCTTGTTCCCCAAGAAAACAAGCTTTTAGGCTGGTGGAACACAGACGATTCCCAGCACCCAGATTACTTCATACATCACCCAGAACACGCACCAGCACCCCAGGAAGAAACTCTAGCAGGAGGTCTTCACCACATCGCTACACTCCAGGGAGCAATGCCATTTACTCCACAGACACCTATCCTACCTCAGATAGAAGAAGCAGCCAAGCAGGGTATTGCTATTCCGGTTAACACCACACCAGTCGCAGCTACACTCCCAGTCGCACAAAGTGCACCAGTAATCGTCGCTTCCTCAGGACCAAACACACTTACACGCATCCCACCTACCATGTCAGGACAAGCAGGAGGATCAGGACAAGGCGCAACAGGCGCAGCAAGCATAGCAGCTACCACAGGAGGAACCATCACAGTCGCGGCATCTACCAATGGAGGGCTTAAAGGCACTCCACCTCCCCACTTTGACGGAGATAGGGATACCAGTCACAACTTCCTAGTCAATTTCGGCATCTTCAGGTTTGCCAACAGGAACAACAATGCCATGAGCAACCCAGCCACACGTGTTACCACAGCACTCACTTACATGGGTGGAACACTAGTTGACCCATGGAAAGAACAGCAGATGACGGAACTCCAGGCACGCATTACCGGAGGAACCGCAGACACAGATGAAGTCCACTGGAGGACCTTCGAACAAGCGTTCAAAGATACATTTTCTAACACCAATATCAAAGCAGAAGCCTATCAGAAATTGGAGAAACTCGAAATGAAGAATAACAACCTAGACCTCTTCATATCCGATTTCAAGAGACTCGTCACTGATTCGGGCATAGACATCAATTTGCATGGCATCATCCACTTGTTCAAAAAGGGACTTGCCAATGGTCTAACCACAGCCATAATAAACAGTCAGAATTACAACCCGAGGAACCCCTGGACTGTATTCCAGTCATGGGAAGAAGCCGCACGCGCTTGCTATCTCAGGTGGAAGCACACCCAAGAATATAGAACCAATTTGCGCCAAGGATATTACAACGCATTTGGCTTGAAACCCCGTGGACAACAGCAACAGTCGCGCGGAGGAGGAGGACAACGCCTCACCACATCTCAAGGAGGACACCATATGGATGTCGACACTACCATCGCTACCAACATTACCGGTAGAGGACCAGAACTTTCCGAAGCTAAGAAAGCGGAGTTACAAGCCAATAACTCTTGCTTCTACTGTTTCAAAAGAGGACATCGCGCCAAAGATTGTCGCAAGAAACAAGCGGACTGCACTCAGAGCAGCGGAAGTACCGCTAATGGACAAACCCACACTAGGGAACTCACCATGAATGACATCACCCCAGAACTTGTCAGAGAAATGGTTAACACCGACGCTTTTAAAGCGACAGATGAAGAATTCAAATTATCCTTCTTGGAAAGCTTCCTTGGAAACAACAAACAGGATTTTTAAAGGGTCCGAAACTAGCCGCTATAGCTAGGACCCTCAGTCTCAATAGTGTGTACATTAGTCGACTCAATCACATTCAAATAAACTTCGTTTTATCACACTATCGAGGACAAGCGGAAGAAACAGCACTACTTGACACTGGTGCTACGGAAAACTTCATTGACTACAAAACTGTCGCTAGGCTTAGGCTGGGAACTCAAAAACTAACTATTCCCAGACCAGTATTCAATGTGGACGGAACTAATAACCGTCACAGAACCATCACTCACGCATGCGATCTTATGGTCAAACAAGGAAACAGAAAGGAGTGGCAACGCTTCTATATCTCAAATCTAGGAAAAGACAGATTCATCTTGGGCTATCCCTGGTTCTGCGCCTTTACCCCAGATATCGACTGGACTAATGCTCAGCTACGCGGACCACAAATCAAAATGGAAACCCTAAAACTTGAAACCTTCCAGAAGCTCAAAGTATGTAAAGAGAAACTCCTAGAACGCATCACCATCAAACGTGCACAGAGCATTCCGCGGTCGGGAGTAACTCCTGTAGAAATACAGGAAGGCCCAGCGGAAATCAACAGAACACATAACGCAATCGAAATGGCCCATAAGTACGCAACGGAACATGGGAAGGAGGAAGTCAACCTCCCGGAGGAATTCAAATGTCACACGCTATTATTTTTGGATGAAGAAGCCAACAAATTCCCGCCTTCACGCGGAGAAGAAGACCACAAAATCGAACTAATGGACACCACACTGGCCAGCTTTAACTGTAAAGTTTATCCCTTGTCCCGCAAAGAACAGGAAGCGGAGGACAAATTCCTAGAAGAAAACTTAGCAAAAGGCTATATCGTACCATCCCACTCTCCCTACGGCTTCTCAACCTTCAGTGTCCCTAAAAAGGATTCGAAGGAAACCCGGTATATCATCAACTATAGGCCCCTTAACACTGTTACTTGCAAAGACGTCACACCACTCCCAAACCTCGCACAGTGCATCCAGGACTTGCAGGGAATGGAAGTATTTAGCAAATTTGACATCAGATGGGGCTATAACAACATCCGGATTAAAGAAGGAGACGAATGGAAAGGAGCATTCAAAACACGCCGCGGCCTTTACGAACCAAAGGTCATGTTCTTTGGCATGTCGAACTCCCTGGCCAGCTTCCAACGATTTATGAATGGTATCCTCGAAGAACTCTACAAGCACTTCGAGAGGAAAGGCATACATAACATCAGGCAAATACTCAAAAACTACATGGACGACTGCGGCATTGGCACATTGCTCAAGGATCTAGCGCTACATATCGAGATCATCCACTTCCTATTCGATCTACTCGCGAAGCATGGACTCCACCTTAAATTGTCAAAATCAGTCTTCTTACAGCCACAAATGGACTTCCCCGGCGTTAGAATCTCGAAAGAAGGCGTCACGATCGATCCGGCTAAAGTCGCAGGGCTACGCGACTACCCACGTGACATACTCAATCTTAGGCAAGCTAGAGGCTTCTTAGGCATCGCAGGATACCACAGAATGTTCTGCAAGGATTTCTCGATCATCGCCGCACCTATCACCAAACTCACAGGCAAGGATGTCCCATTTGAATGGGGACCAGCACAACGGGAAGCACAGGACAAGATAATCACACTCATAACCAGCTCACCGGTACTAGTCAAACCAGACCCTTCTAGGCAATTCGAGCTAGAAGTGGACGCATCACAAATAGGCACAGGGGCGATCTTATACCGAAGAGATCCGCCAAAAATACGCGCAGATGGCTCAGAAAAACCAGGACCACGCAGACCAGTGGGATTCCATTCACAGAAATTCACCACAACGGAGCAAAACTACCCCATCTATGACCGTGAATTCCTAGCCATCATGAGAGGACTTCGCTGCTGGACACACTTGCTCAAAGGAACTCATATCCCCATCCTGGTATACACAGATCACACCAATTTACGCTACTACAGAGACCCCTGGAAGATCGGCCCGCGCGTCGCTGGCTACTTACCTGAGCGTGAACAGTACAATATCCTACTAGAATACAAACCCGGAGCAACAAACAGAGCAGATGCCTTATCAAGGTGACCAGATTATGAAGGACCAAACCCAGATAACAATGAAGTGCTCGTATGGCCAGACCAATACTTCTGCAAGCAACATACCTCCATGGTCGGGAGTCACCCCAGAGACGGGCGGCCCGGTGGAGAAGAGACGCACATCCGCGTCTTCAACATAGATAGTATTCATGACAACTGGGACAGTAAAGTCAAAGCAGGGCAATATCCAAACCAATCAGAACTCAAAAGATTGGCACCATTACATAACCTCACCCTATTGGATGGGACCCACTGGCATCACGGGACCGCCTTGGTTGTCATGGCAGACAACGCACTTAGGAGGGGAGTAATTTCCCTTTTCCACGATCATGTGACAGCCGGCCACCCCGGGATTACCAAGACACTGCAACTCCTCTCGCAATACTATTGGTGGCCGAACATGAAAACATTTGTCACTGAATACATCAAAGGATGCGCTACCTGCCAAATGACAAAAGTTAATACTTATCCTGCCCATCCACCACTGTTCCCCATTACTCCCGCAGAAAATGCTTGCCCTTTTGAAACAGTCGCAATGGATTTCATCACGAAACTCCCACAGTCAGGTGGATACAACACCATTCTCACAGTCACAGACACAGATTGCTCAAAAGCATCTATCTTTATCCCTTGCAACAAGGCGATCGACTCAGAAGGAGTCGCACTTCTGTACCTGAATCACATAACCCCGCACTACGGCATACCCCGCAAAATCATATCAGACCGCGATGTTCAGTTCACATCAAAGTTTGCTGCAGAACTTTGCAAACTTCTTCATATCAAACAGAACATGAGTACAGCATACCACCCTCAGACCGACGGATCGAGCGAAAGAACCAATCAAACCCTGGAACAATACCTCCAAATCTTCTGTGGCACACGACAAAACAATTGGCACGCATGGCTCCCGCTTGCCCAATATACGAAGAATTCATGGCCTTCAGCAACCACAAAGAAAACACCTTTCGATCTCCTTATCGGATATATACCACAAATCCATCAACCAACCAGATCATCGAACCTTCCCACATTCGAACAACGTTTGTCAGCAATTAAAGAAGCCAGGAACGCCGCTCAAGAAGCCCAACGTAAAGCGCAAGAATCTTGGATCAAAGAACGTCACCGGTTTACGCCATTCGAAGTAGGAACCAAAGTTTGGCTCGAAGGAACAAACCTCAGATTACCAAGCAACATCACCACGAAGCTAGCACCAAGGCGGTATGGACCATTTATGGTAGCCGCCAAAATATCAAACGTCGCTTACAAACTCAGCCTCCCACCCACTTGGAAAATACACGACATATTCCACGCCTCCCTTCTTACGCCTTACAAAGAAACCGATCAGCACGGCCCCAATTTTATCGAACCACCACCTGATATCATTGAAGGCGAAGAAGAATGGGAAGTGGAACAGATAATCAAAGCGTGCACATATGGGCGGTGGAAGAAGAAACAATATCTTGTAAGATGGAAAGGATACTCTCCCGCGCATGACTCATGGGTCAACGCGGATGACTTGCACGCCCCTGAACTCTTAGCCGAATTTGGAGGAACAAGCAGTATAAAGAGCACGCAAAACAACGACCAAGACATCGCTACATGTCTCTTATCCCCCCGGATATCTTTCCCCCACTTGTTGCAGACTATACTGAGCAGAAAGATGACTACGCCATTATCACCCGAGTCCACCAGAGTGGGAATGTCCTCACCTACTACACCACCCTTCGACGAAACAACCAACCCCACCCAACCTTTATTGACACCACCTGCACCGTGGGTTGGGACGAGATCCATCTCTGATCCACAGTCTCCAATCATAAATTCCGCCAACCTCTCATCAACGTCACCATCCCCAATCCCTATTCCCCCGCGTATACTATCGGAGCATTTCTTGGCTCCACCTCCGGTACCAATGACATCTCCAATCACGAGTGAAGAGATACTCATAGAGCTTCGCGATCGCCCTCTTGCCAATCGCATTGGGGAACGCGTACCCACTCCTTTCGAGTACACTGTCAGCACGCCGCCTAGCCAGTACATCGAAGAACAAGAGGCTATTCTAGCCGAGCAAAGGGCTGCTGAAGCTGATGCTAGAACCCACTCCACTCCTACATCTGAGCCATGTCGTCCTATCCCTTCTAGCCCTAGCTCCTCTGAGTTTTGCCACCAGCTATGGCTTAGTAGCAAGCCTACTCAACCTGAGATACGCTCTATAGTCAAGCTCTGTAAAGCTATAAAGAGGTACAGACAAGCCAACCCTATCTTGAACGACGCTATGAGGACTTGGACGGACAACATCATAGGGTACATCGACCTCTACGCTCAGCACAACCCCAACTCCTCCATTTTACCTACCACCAACGACGTCTTCGACCAAATCACACACTTCACCTTCATTCCGGTATTCATGGAAATGATAGGACCTTACCTGGAAGATAGCGACCAGGAAGTCGGACCACCCCCTACTCTCCTACAGCGTATCACCATTAACGTCGAAACGCAAACAGAAGCGTTCACTGACGATGACCATCCAGGAGGAGAATGGATGAAATTTAACCTTGGCAACCCAGCCCATTACCCCTTGGTCTATACTGACGAAGACACACGTCCACGCGCGGCCAAATATATCTGCTACTTGTCTCTCAAAGATGGTGTGGTTCACCAAGGGACTAGTGGCAAGAATAAACTGGTCTATGCTGCTCCGCTTCACGCTTGGGCATTCCCCACCCCCAACTTCCGTCGTCCCGGTATCAAAGACACTGACCTTTATATCTTCCACCCCAGCAGTTCTAGCCAAGTCATAGTGGACGACACACTTTACCACTTAGGCGACCCTGGTGTCATAGCAGATGTGCACACACTCCGAGCTCAATATGACGAAGTCATGAGGATCAAAAGGCAACGTCTAGAGCTAGACAACAAAGAACGTGATGCAAACAAGAAGCTCCTCGATATGGAGCAATACTTGGCTAATGCGGCAGTTCACACGTGCATCCAACCACACCTCCTTCGCACTAGACCAGCCTCCCCCCCCGCTTCCTTCATCCCTCGTATCTTTGCAGGTCAAGGACCTTCTGACGACCAGGAAGAGACTGGTAACAAGCGCAAATGCCCCATCTTCCCTTACTGCCTCAAATGCCACGACGACTACCCAGATCACATGAAGGAAGATTGCCCATTATGGGTCGTCTGTAGGTGGTGCTACTCCCCTCTCCACGCTCACGACGAATGCCCAGTCCCTCACTTCAATTGCACTGGGATGAGCTGTGTGGTACCCGAAACCCACCCCAACTACAGACTTATGTGCATCAGGGATGACTCTTATGAGTTACGCTGCGCGGAGTGGGACGCTGACTCTTGCGACCAACCACATGAGTGAAGTCATGTGGAAGTGACTTTCTAGGAAGGGCGTCATGTTACGTTCTTAAGTCCCAAATTTCATTTTCGTCTGCTTACTAATACTTTCCCATCACATGACTTGTTCCCACTCCTTCTTTCATCACATGACCTCATCACCTGATCGCTTACCTACTTTCTTGCATGTGATTACCTTTGGCTGTGCACGTGACTCACACTGACTCCAACCTAGTAGCACGTATCCTAGGCTCACGCGTGAGTCAGTTCGACTTGGTATGACTCCATCTTTTGTATAGTGACTCATTACTGGTATGGGTACTAGTAGTATTAGGCTCGAGTCATGGCAGCTGCCCAGATGTATATAAGTCGATCTTATATCCTAGAGTTGGGCCTTAAGCCTGACTTGGTTTAATCCCAAGTGTTGTAGCTTCCACAGCGCCTTCAGTTTTCGCCCGCACTTCGTGCAAGTCGTCTCGAACATCGTCGAGACTCTCCTCTACATCTTCCATTATCTCTACTAGTGTCTTGCATGCGTGCAGACCCATTATAACCGCGCATCCAAGGTTCAGCGTTCGCTACCTGTTACACCTTGAAGTACAAGTCCCGCCACCGTCATACAAACCCGTGCACGTCGCACCTTAGGGTCCTTGGCCCTTAACAGCGATGTTCGCTTCACATCAAAGTTTGCTGCGGAACTTTGCAAACTTCTCCATATCAAGCAGAACATGAGCACAGCATATCACCCCCAGACCGACGGATCTAGCAAAAGAACCAATCAGACCCTAGAACAATACCTCTGGGTCTTCAGTGGCACGCAGCAGAACAATTGGCACGCATGGCTTCCACTTGCCCAATATATGAAGAATTCATGGCCTTCAGCAACCACAAAGAAAACACCTTTCGATCTCCTTATTGGATACATGCCACAAATCCATCAACCAACCAGATCATCGAATCTCCCCACATTCGAACAACGTTTGTCAGCAATCAAAGAAGCCAGGAACGCCGCTCAAGAAGCCCAACATAAAGCGCAAGAATCTTGGATCAAAGAACGTCCTCAGTTTATGCCATTCGAAGTAGGAACCAAAGTTTGGCTCGAAGGAACAAACCTCAAATTACCAAGCAACATCACCACAAAGCTAGCACCAAGGCGGTATGGACCATTTACGGTAGCCGCCAAGATATCAAACGTCGCTTACAAACTCAACCTCCCATCCACCTGGAAAATACACGATGTATTCCACGCCTCCCTTCTTACGCCCTACAAAGAAACCGATCAGCACGGTCCCAATTTTATCAAACCACCACCTGATATTATTGAAGGCGAAGAAGAATGGGAAGTCGAACAGATAATCAAAGAACGCACCTACGGATGGTGGAAGAAGAAACAATACCTGGTCAGGTGGAAAGGATACTCACCCGCGCATGACTCATGGGTTAACGCTGAAGAACTTCACGCACCTGAACTCTTAGCCAATTTCCAGGCCACACATAGCATAAAAACCCTCGCGCTAGACGACACATTTCCATCATGCCCCACAAACCAGTCATCAACTACAGCCAACCCCAGCCTTCATTCTACTTCTTCTGTTCCCTCTTCAGAGACCCATCTATCTACCCCAATCCCTACAAATTCCACAAATTTGTGCCAGACCCAGGACCAAGAAACAAGGAGACAGGACTTCTGATCGTCTACACTAGGATTCACGCCACATTTGAACACTCCCTGGAGCACTCCCACTTCTGTCGAGACTACTGCTGCATCTACCACCACTGAATGTCATCCGCCCCATGCTTATTCCCCCCCAGTGCCATCAACTATGTCGAGCAATTTGGCAACTTCACTATACTCACACGTGTTCACCGATCTGGTAACACCATATCCCACTGCTCCACCTTTGTCAGAGCAGGAGCAAGCGAACCCACCTTTGTCAACACCCACTGCATTGTCAAACGCAATTTCATCCACATCAGAACCGTCACATCCACCCACGGACACCAGCAACCTCCCACAGACACCACTATCCCCAACCCCTATCAGCATTTCAGTAATGTGTTTCCTGGACATCCCTCCGACGACAATGCCCTCACCATTGGAGATAGCTGAAGCAGTCATGGAGTTACGATACCCAGACGAAGACCCACTACCCAACCCCCAGTCATTCAAACGAGCCGCCTCCCCTTCACCTTTTACTCCGCACAAATGCGCACGAACCTCTTACCCCTACTGTCTCAAATGTCACAACAAGACACCAGACCACTTGAAGGAGGACTGCCCGCTCTGGGTCTTCTGCCGAAGGTGCTACTCCCCACTCCATGCTCACGAAGATTGTCCCACCCCCCATTGCAATTGCATCGGGATGACTTGCTTGGTGCCAGAAACACACGCCAACTACAGGATATTTTGCTCACGTGACAGCGGATATGAAACGCTAGCAGCCATATGGGCTGACGGACATAGTAGCCCGACACTCCGCGCATATGACACACTAGGCACCACATGGGAAGACATCGGCGATGAAATGCTTATTGGCACTCCGGACCGCAATCATGAAGTCACGTGGTAGTGACTTTCTAGGAAGGGCGTCATGTTATGTTCTTGGGCTTACGCAGGGTGCATTTTTCATTTTCCACCTGCTTACTAAGCCTTCCCCATCACATGACCAATCACCCATCCACCTTGATCACATGACCAATCACCTGACCACCCACATGACCGGTCACATGCCATTTTAGTCACCTGCTCCTCAAAGTCACCTGGCCCTTAACATCACCTGTTCCCAAGTCACCTGCGCATCACCTGATACTCCCTCACCTGACCTCACATGATCCTATCCCTACCCCTGACTCGTTTCTATTCGCTTACCTCAGTTTTGCTTCCGGATTCTCGGCCCGCTTACTATACTTTCTTCATAGCCTTGTTTTGCGACTCATACTGACTCCCTTCTTGTTTCCTTCACACGTGAGTCAGTTCGACTCGGTATGACTCCATCTCTTGTACGATGACTCCTTACTAGTACGGGTACTAGTAGTATTAGGCTCGAGTCATGACAGCTGCCCAGATGTATATAAGTCGACCTTATATCCTAGAGTTGGGCCTTAAGCCTGACTTGGTTTAATCCCAAGTGTTGTAGCTTCCACAGTGCCTTCAGTTTTCGCCCGCACTCCGTGCAAGTCGTCTTGAAACACCGTCGAGACTCTCCTCTACATCTTTCATTATCCCCACTAGTGTCTTGCATGCGTGCAGACCAGTCATACCAGCACATCCAAGGGCCAGCATTCGCTACCTGTAGTCCCTTGAAGTACAAGTCCTGCCACTGTCATACAAACCCGTGCACGTCGCACCTTAGGGTCCTTGGCCCTTAACACCTGGGTTAACTCCGAGGATCTCCACACATCGGATCTACTAGCAGACTTTGAAAGTCAACCAAGCAGTATAAGAACCCTTGGAATCTCAGATGACGCTCCTTACCCCCAACTACCATGTCTTCAGTCCACCATGAACTCCCCAGCACAGGATTCGCCACCTCTACCATCTTCACCTTGGGCACTGACGATGGAGTCATCCTCATCCACATGCATACTGATAACAACCAACTCCACTTCTTCGGAACCTTTGTCCGCCGTGGACACTTTGACATCACCTACCACTGGATGTTAAGGGCCAAGGACCCTAAGGTGCGATGTGCACGGGTTTGTATGACGGTGGCGGGACTTGTACTTTAAGGGACTACAGGTAGCGAATGCTGGCCCTTGGATGCGCTGGTATGACTGGTCTGCACGCATGCAAGACACTAGTGGGGATAATGAAAGATGTAGAGGAGAGTCCCGACGGTGTTTCGAGACGACTTGCACGGAGTGCGGGCGAAAACTGAAGGCGCTGTGGAAGCTACAACACTTCTGATTAAACCAAGTCAGGCTTAAGGCCCAACTCTAGGATATAAGGTCGACTTATATACATCTGGGCAGCTGTCATGACTCGAGCCTAATACTACTAGTACCCGTACTAGTAAGGAGTCATCGTACAAGAGATGGAGTCATACCGAGTCGAACTGACTCACGTGTGAAGGAAACAAGAAGGGAGTCAGTATGAGTCGCAAAACAAGGCTATGAAGAAAGTATAGTAAGCGGGCCGAGAATCCGGAAGCAAAACTGAGGTAAGCGAATAGAAACGAGTCAGGGGTAGGGATAGGATCATGTGAGGTCAGGTGAGGGAGTATCAGGTGATGCGCAGGTGACTTGGGAACAGGTGATGTTAAGGGCCAGGTGACTTTGAGGAGCAGGTGACTAAAATGGCATGTGACCGGTCATGTGGGTGGTCAGGTGATTGGTCATGTGATCAAGGTGGATGGGTGATTGGTCACGTGATGGGGAAGGCTTAGTAAGCAGGTGGAAAATGAAAAATGCACCCTGCGTAAGCCCAAGAACGTAACACCAGGAATCATGAGCTGGTGAGTATCCCTTCCAGCATACGAGATATTGCTTCTTCTTCCAACGACCGAATAGTCGTTCTTTGAGTATCTGCTCGACTTCCCATTCTGGTTTGCCTTCTAGAATGTCTGGTGGCAGTTCTAGGAAATTGGGTCCATGTTGATTGGTTTCTTTATATGGCGTGAGCAGGGAGGCGTGGAAGACATTGTGAATTTTCCAGGTAGGAGGTAATTTGATTTTGTATGCAACTTTTGATATTTGGGAGACTACCTCAAAAGGTCCGTATCTCCTTGGTGATAACTTGGGTGTGATGTTACTTGGGAGTCGTAGGTTTGTTCCTTCTAACTAGACTTTGGATTTGACGGGGAATGGTGAATGTCGTGGACGTTCTTTGATCCAGGATTCTTGTGCTTTACGTTGTGCCTCTTGGGCGGCTTTCCTGGCTTCTTCGATGGATGAGAGTCGTTGTTCAAGGGATGGAACATCTGTCTTCCTAGTTGGCTGGTGCACTTGTGGGGTGTAACCAATAAGTAGGTCGAATGGAGTTTTCTTTGTTGTAGCAGATGGCCAGGAGTTCTTAGTATACTGAGTGAGAGGTAACCAAGTGTGCCAGTTGTTCTGCTGAGTGCTGCAGAATACACAGAGATACTGTTCAAGGGTTTGGTTAGTTCGTTCACTAGCTCCATCCGTCTGAGGGTGATAAGCTGTGCTGATATTCTGGTGAATGTTCAAGATCCGGCAGAGTTCCGTTGAAAACTTGGACACGAAGCGGACATCATGGTCCAAGATTATCTTGTGAGGTATGCCGTAGTGCGGGATAACGTTGTTCAGGTAGAGTAGAGCGACTCCTTCTGAGTCGATTGTTTCATTACAGGGGATAAAGACAGATGCTTTTGAGCAATCTGTATTGGTGATTGTGAGGATGGTGTCGTATCCTCCTGATAGCAGTAGTTTGGTGATAAAGTCCATAGCGATAGTTTCGAAAGGTTGAGCATTTTCAGTTGGGGTAATTGGGAACATAGGGGGATGAGCGGGATGAGTGTTGACTTTGGTCATTTGGCAAGTAGCACAGCCTTTGATGTATTCAGTTACAAAGATTTTCATTCCAGGCCACCAGTAGTAGGGTGAGATAAGTTGGAGGGTTTTGGTAATTCCAGCATGTCCAGCGGTTTCGTGGTCGTGAAAAAGGGATGTTACTCCCCTCCTAAGGTCATTGTCTGCCATGACAACAAGTGTGGTGCCATGGTACCAGTGAGTGCCGTCCAGTAGAGATAGATTATGTGCTGGTGCCCATTTCTTGAGTGTGCTTTGGTTTTGATATTGCGCTAGCTTGATTCTAGAGTCTAGATTGTCTCCTATGCTGTCCATATCGAATACACGGATTGAAGTATGCTGATCACAGAAGTATTGATCTGGCCATATAGTGACGTTGTCGTTAATTTCGTTTGGTCCTTCATAGTTGGGTTGCCTAGATAATACGTCTGCTCGATTAGTAGCCCCAGGTTTGTACTCTAGTAAGATGTTGTATTGTTTGCGTTCTGGTAAGTAACCAGCAATGCGTGGCCCAATTTTGCAGGGCTCTCTATAGTACCTAAGGTTTGTGTGGTCAGTATACACCAAGACGGGGATGGTTGTTCCTTTGAGCAAGTGAGACCAGCAGCAAAGTCCTCTCATGACTCCAAGGAATTCGTGGTCATAGATGGGGTAGTTTTGCTCGGTTTGGGTAAATTTCTGGGAGTGGAATCCCACTGGTCGTCATGGTCCTGGTTTTTGAGTGCTATCTGGTTTGGTGATAGGGGGGTCCCGTTGGTAGAGTATTGCTCATGTACTGACTTGCGAAGCATCGGTTTCAAGTTCGAATTGTCTGTCTGGATCTGGTCTGGCCAGGATGGGTGCGCTGGTGATTAGGGTGATTAATTTTGTCTTGGGCCTCCTTTTGCTTGGGCCCCCATTCAAAGGGTATGTCCTTTCCGGTAAGTGCTGTAAGAGGTGCAGCGATGATTGAAAAGTTGGGGCAGAACATGCGGTGGTAGCCAGCGACTCCTAGGAATCCACGAACTTGTCATTTATCTTTGAGTTCGCGTGGGTAGTCTCTGAGTCTGGCCACTTTAGCTGGGTTGACAGTTGCTCCTTCCTTAGAGATCTGGACGCCTAGGAAGTCCATTTGCGGCTACATAAAGACGGATTTTGATAGTTTGAGGTATAGGCCATGACATAGGAGTAAGTCAAATAGGAAGTGAACGATTTTGACATGTAATTCATAGTCTTTGAGGAGAGTGCCTATACCACAGTCGTCCATGTAGTTCTGGAGAATGCGCTGTATGTCGTGTATGCCTTTCTTCTCGAAGTGTTCGTAGAGTTCTTCAAGAATACCGTTCATGAATCATTGGAAGCTGGCTGGTGAGTTACTCATCCCAAAGAACATAACTTTGGGTTTGAATAGTCCCCGACGTGTTTTGAATGCGGCTTTCCATTGATCGCCTTCCCGTATGCAAATGTTGTTGTAACCCCAGCAGATGTCAAACTTGCTGAATAGCTCCATTCCTTGCAAGTTTTCGATACATTGTTTGAGATTGGGGAGTGGGGTGACGTCTTTTTGGGTGACTGCGTTGAGGGGGTGATAGTTGATGATGTATCTCTTTTCCTTCGAGTCTTTCTTAGGGACCATGAAGGTGGAGAAGCCGTAGGGGAAGTCTGAGGGTGTGATGTAGCCTTTTTCCAGATTTTCGTCGATGAATTTGTTCTCTGCTTCCTGCTCATCTCTTGAGAGCGGGTAGACTTTGCAGTTGAAGCAGGTAGGGGCGGTGTCCATGAGTACAATTTTGTGGTCTCCATCTCCATGAGCTGGCAGGAACTTATTTGCCTCTTCATCCGAAAATAGTGCCATATGACGTTTGAATTCTTCTGGGAGGGTGACTTCCTCCTTCCCATGTTCTGATGTGTACTTATGGGCCATTTTGACTGCTGTATGTGTGCAGTTAATCTCTACCGGGCCTTCCCTCATTCCTGAAGGAGTGACTCCTGACCATAGAGCGCATGTTTGTGCCTCGAGGATGAGGTCTTCGTTGTCTTGACTCTTCTGTTTGAGCCATGTCTTTGCACGTTGAAGAGTGCCATAGAGTAGGGTTTCGATTTTGACCTTTGGTCCTTTGAGTTTGTTTTTCTCCCAATCGATGTCGGGTTTGAATTTCCTGAACCAGGGGTAGCCAAAGAGCATCCTATCGTGACCTAGATTTGTGACATAGAATCTTGTGCGTTCCTTTTTGTTTCCTTGAGTAACGAGGAGGTTGCATGCGCTAGTAATGGTTCCGTTTCGATTAAGGGTTCCATCAACATTGTAGACTGGTTGGTGGGGAATTCGTTTTGTTCCTAGCTGAAGCTTAGTGACAGTACTGTGGTCGATGAAGTTTTCTGTTGCCCCAGTATCAAGTAGGATTGTTTCTTCTGCCGTCCCTCAATAGTGTGTGATTGGAACTTTGAGTTGTATTGAATTTGATTTATTTACAAACACACTATCGAGTCGGAAAGCCCTAACTAAGGCAGCTAGTTGAGGGCCATGGGAAAATCCTTTGGCATAAGTTTCTCTACGAACCCTAGCCTAGCTTCTTCGCTAAAGGAGTCCATATTGTCCTTTAGATAGTCAGCAAAGTTATCAAGATCTTTGATATCTGGCATAGTAGGTGCGTTGCCCGTTCGAACGTTTTCTTTGGGATGACTGCTGAAGTTTCCGCGGTCAGCTTGTTTCTTGTGACAGATGTTAGCTTGGTGTCCTTGTTTTTCGCAGTAGAAGCATGAATTGCTTCTCATGAGTTCCACTTTCTTGGCTTCAGAATGCTGTTGTCCTCCGCCGGCGGTAGCGTTGATGTCTGAGGTGACTGTAGTGTCGACGTCCATATGATATCCTCCTTGAGAGGTGGTGCGTCAGTCGTTCTTCCAATAGTTGTGTCTTCCTTGATTGTTGTTTCTCCCATAACCGCCTCTTCCAGGGTTGTTAGTCTGCCTAGGGGATAGTTTGAATGCCTGGTAGAGTCCTTGGCGTGTTTTCTGGGTGAACTTGGCTGCCGCCTTCCATTTGAGATGGGATTTGCGGGCCTGTTCTTCCCATTCCTTGAAGGTCCAAGGAGTGTCTGCGGTTGGATCAAAGGTGGGGGAATTAATGATGGCGCTAGTGAGTCCTTGCTTCATAGCGTGCTTCAGGGTTTCGATGGTTCCCTTGTCATCTAGGGGAACTCCAGCTTCATATGCAAGTTGTTTGAATTTGGCAAAGAAGTCGTCAAGACTTTCTCCTTGTTTGAGTTTGCATAACTCCTGGTAAGCCTCTGATTGGTGGTTTTGGTTGGTAAAGGCATTGCTGAACCTTTCCATGAAGTCGTCCCAGAGGGTTTCGTCTGTCTCTAGGGTTCCGTCTTTCATCTCATCCAAGAGTATTTGGAGTTGTTCTTCTTTCCAGGCATCTACTCGGGTGCCGTCCATGTAGCTGAGTATGGTAATGATTCTGGAGAAGGGTTTCTTCATGGTGTCATTGCTTTTGTTGACTTGTTCCCATAGTTTCCAAGTCATGAGGAACTTGTGGGTCTTGTTTCTGTCTCCATCAAATATGAATGGAGGGTTTCCTTTGAGAGCACCGTTAGAGTGATTAATGATGTTAATCCTCTGCGCTTCTGCCTGGTCCTGGCCAGTAGCGACATTAATGTCTTCTTGTTGTCCTTCCATTGTGGTTGGATGATCTGGGGTGTTGGGGCGGGTAGGAAGCTGCTGAAGTGCTGTGGTAACTGCTGCGATAGTAAGAGGGACGTTGGCCTCTTGTCGGTAAAGGATGTGATTGGGATGCTGAGGGTCTGATATGATCCACCAGCCGGCTTGTGATCCGTTATATATTCCTCTTTGGTTAGTTTGCCAAAGGTTTTCTCTTCTGATAATCTTGACCCAAAGGTAGGTGTCATTAGCCTCAATGAATTCAAGAGGTCGCTTTCTGTGTGTGGTATCAAGGTAGTATCCGGTATCAGGATGTCCTGGTCCTTGATCGTCGAAGTAAACGTCTGCTTTAACGTGTGCTGGGAGATCGTCCTGTTGTCTCCTGAAGATTTGTATGAACTCGTTACTGAGTTGTCCGTATGATTGGGTCGCCACAGTGGTAACAGCTCTGTGTTTCAAGAGCTTGTAGGAAGCCTAACTTGTGTTAAGGTCCAAGGGCCTTAAAGACGCGACATGCGTGGGTTGGTTTGGCGATGACTGAGATTGCGGCTAAGTGGGTTGTCCTCCTTAGGCAATGATCACATGAGTAGCTTGGTACCGATTGGCTACACAGTATAACAAGTAAGTCCCTGATGATAAGGGCGACTTCTGAGTGTTCTGTTAGAAGTAAAGGGGAGAGCTTCAAGGCTTTGAAGTGACTAAGGTTTCAGGCTGGTGACTCTTGGAGTCCTGGGTGGAAGCTACAAGTCTTGGATTGAAAACCAAGTTAGGCTTAGGGCCTAACTGCTAAAAGTATGAGTGCTTATATACAAATGAGAAGTCACGGGTCACAGAGGTCACAGAATAATATGGAAATATTTAGTAAGGTAGATCATGATGTGGCAGTTCTAAATATAGCTCCATCATGAGCTGGCAACTGCAGAGTGGAGCATCATGACCTGGCAATCCATAAAGGGTTAAATGGTGATGCTGCGGAGTGCTGTGGACTGCGGAATGATGGCATGTGATAGTTGACTGCGGAATGGTCAGGTAATCCATCAGGTGACTTGTCAGGTGATTTGGTGGCGGTCCGAGCGGCGCGTGAGGGAACAAGTGAGGAACAAGTGACTGAGAGTGCAGAATAAATGTGGGAAAATAGCGGAAAATTGGTGGTAAGGTCCAGGATCGTAACATGCAGTCAGAGAACTCAAGCAGCACATCACTAGCGCACCAGTATTAATTCGCCCAGATCCCAGCAAACAATTCGAGCTGGAAGTCGATGCTTCACAAATAGCGACTGGAGCCATACTCTATCAAAGAGGACCACCTACCCAGAGACCAGACAGCACAGAAAAGCCAGGACCATGACATCCATGCGGATTCCATTCTCAGAAATTCACCAATATAGAGCAAAATTACCCTATCTATGACAGAGAATTCCTGGCCATCATGCGTGGCCTCAGGAATTGGGATTACCTTCTCAAGGGTACTGAAAAGCCAGTACTAGTTTATACTGACCATGCAAACCTCCGCTACTACCGCAACCCCAGGAAAATTGGACCACACATTGCTGGATATCTACCAGAATGCAAGCAATACAATATGATATTGGAATACAAGCCAGGAGCTTCAAATCAAGCAGACGGCCTATCAAGATGAAAAGACCATGATGATGGCAACAACCCAGAAAATGAAGACATCACTGTCTGGCCCAGCAAATATTTCTGCGAACACCACACCAGTATTCAAAGTACCTCCATGGACCAGAGCAACCACAGAGATGGGAGGCCAGGTGGAGATGAAGAAAACATCCAAGTTATGGATTGGGACACACTAGAAAGCACCCTGGACAGCAAAGTGAAATTAGTGCAATACCAGGATCAAAAGAAACTCAAGCAATGGGTCAAAGCATTCAAACAAATTACCCTAGCAGATGGAACCCATTGGTACTGTCACGGACTGCCCCGCTTACCTCATTTTTCACCTTCCTATTTTGTCTTCTCGTTCCGTTTCCATCCATGACTTCGGGCCGCTTTGCCCATCGATTACTAAGTTACCTATGGACTGATCTTGCGTTTTCTAGAGACCTCCATACGATTCCCTATGCTTCCCTTTCTCTCTTCGATCCCTTTCTATCGCTTTCTCTTACCTTCCAGTAGTTTGCCCGTCGATGTATATAAGCTGTACTTCGTAGCATAGAACAGCTTCCTTAAGCTCGTTCTATTCGTGCAATCAGACTATTGATTAGTCTCTTCTCACTTGAACGCGTGTGGCTTCCACCGAACGAACCCCTCTTGCATTAGTCAGCCCTGCTGCTAATTGCCTTTGACTCTATACGTCTCGAGATCACGTGTTAGTGTCTCGCTCGATTCCAAGTCACGCTCTGACTTGTGTAATCTTCGCTCGTCAACCTTGTCGTCACGTGACGTCTCACATGACCGATTTCCCTTCTGGGAACGACCCCTCTCTGAAGTCCATCTTTGTAATCTCGTCCGAGATCCCCGAACCCCAAGATCCCTGAACTTGATCTGACACGGTGGTCTGACCGTGACATTAGAACGAGCTTCACGATGACTTCAACTCCCTCTGGATCGAAAGAAAAACAGAAGACCCCCGAAGGACTAGGCATTCCCATAGACTGGCGCGTACGCGCAATTGATCAACCAACAGAAGAATCCTTGGCAGTATTGGACCTTCCTTTTGAAACAAAACCCGAAACCAAAGACACAGTCCCAGCCGAGTTCTCTGAACGAGTCCGCCACCTGCTTGGAGGACAAGATATTGTCGTTCGTATCGACGGAAAAGAAGTGTCAAAGAAGGCCCCTTTCACTGCCTACTACGCTTGCTTCAAAGGAGCTCTCTTAGCCTTATCCAACATCTACGGAGTCTGGTTCGAGATCCGACTTCGACCAGGAAATACATATGAATGCTTTCGACTGGCACGACCAAGCCTTCAGTTGAAAGACTGCCCGATGAAAGGCATCAACTACGCACGACTGAAACTCACCAGTCTCCCAATCACTAGAGCTCCATCACGAGCAATGTCTCCAATTCGACTGGCCCCAATAGATACAACAGCAATGACACCACACGACAGGGACGTTTTTCATGAAACTAACCCAGACGATAGAGAAGCGCCGGCGAGTGATCATAGTCGATCTTCTTCACCCGAACCCGAAGAAAAACCTAAGCAAAAGTCTTTTGCTGGGTTTGGATCCTGGAGAATGCGCTCCTCTCAAACAGCTAGACAGCCATCCAGGCCTCCCCCACATCACCCCAGAGGAACCGGGGATGATCCGTTTGGCCTCAACGACCTTATGGATGAACCTGAACGAACCAATGACAAAGGTCGTCGATTGGAAGGAATTCACCCAGACAAATTCGAAGGAGATCGATCCAAAACTCGACGATTCTTGAACCAATTTAACAGGTTCATGTTAATGAATCGCAAGGCAGACATAGCCAAGGACCCCATCTCTAAATGCATCTACTTCATGTCGCTCCTCAATGGAGAAAAAGTCAATGGATGGGTAGACATGGCCTTTAATTGGCTCGAGGAAATTGAGGCTGATCCTAGTCTAATCGATCGATTCTCCAACCCTTGGAAGATGATGGAGGAAAAATTCAAAGTATCGTTCACTGACTACGCGGAAAGGGAACGAGCCCAAGATCAACTCGGAAAACTGAGGATGACAGGCGACAACCTCGACGAATACTTAGCAGCATTCGAAACTCTTGGAAGTCGCGCAGAATTGAATCCCGACGACCCGTCGAACCTGCGTACGTTTGCACAAGGACTTCCTCGTCAACTGGCAGACGCTTGTCTTGCCATGGAGAATCCAGACACCTACGCACAATGGCGAGCAGCAGCCCAACGACAACAGGTAATTTACCTAAAGAAAAAGGCGTTACACTCTGAGTATGGGACCCGCAATCCCGCTCGAAACGCTAGCCAGAATCCCCAACAAAAACAGAATACTGGTTGGATCTGGTGTCGTTCTGGGGGAAATTCCAACCCCAATAACCAAAACTGGCGCGGACAAGGAAACCGAGCTCAGCCTCCTCGTCCCCGTCTTCCCCCTAGGAACGAAGATGCTATGGATCTTTCTGTAATCCGTAAGGCCACTACCGACAAAGAAAAGGAAGAGTATCGGCGCACAGGACGATGCTTCCAATGCGGGAAACAAGGCCATCTCGCACGCGATTGTCCTAGTAAACCCGCTTGAGCTCGCACTGTCCAAATAAAAGATAGTCAGTCGACTACACCAAGTGACGACTCTTCCTTCGCCCCAACCCCTTCCCTCGCTGCGCGAGTGGCATGTCTTACTGAAGAAGATCGCGGAGCATTCATGGATGAAATGCGCTCCCTTGGAGAGGATATGGATTTTCTTGGCGCCTGAGTACTATGGCTCTTACTCGGGCAGTTCTGAATAGTTCTGGTTCTATGTATATAGCTCGAAATCATGCAATTCAAGTCCCCTTTCAGCTACGAACCAAAACGAAACGAGTTGATCAAAAAGCACTACTTGATTGTGGGGCTACCGAATGTTTTATCCACCCTTGAGCGGTAGCACGCCTTAAATTGACAACTAGAAAACTGGTCAAACCTCGAAAAGTACAAAACGTCGACGGTTCTCCCAATAAATCCGGAGAGATTCTTGAAGCCATCGACCTTCTCATCAATAATAATGGACGAAAAGCTTCACACTCCTTCTTTGTCGCCAACATAGGGCGAGACGACTTCATCTTAGGATATCCCTTCTTCGAAGCGTCAAATCCCAACGTCGATTGGTCCAACGGTCACATAGAAGGATTCACCACGGTGTCGTCTACAGATGCTGATACTTGGCAACCCCCTCATAAAGGGACCCAACGACAAGACTCAACTCCAGCCTGGGTACGATGTATCCCCGGATGGGAAAAAGGAGACGAAATTTGGCTTCAGACCAGAGTTGCTAAAACCACGGTCGCTCAACAACTTGCAGAAGCAGCTACGGACAAGAAGAAACGCACTTGGCAAGAAATCGTTCCAGAATGCTACCATCGCCACGGCAAAGTCTTTTCCGAAGAGGCTTCAGAACGATTCCCTGACCGACGTCCCTGGGATCACGCCATCGAACTTAAAGAAGATGCACCCACTTCGATCAACTGTCGAGTTTACCCCTTGTCTCCCAAGGAGAAGGAAGAACAAAGAGAGTTTCTCTCTCAAAATCTCCGTCTTCAACGGATTCGTCGTTCAAAGTCCCCTTATGCTAGCGGATTCCAATAGATGCTGCCAATTTTATACACTAGGTTACAGTAAGGCTGATGAATTAAAGTGTACATAAGCCCAGCTAGCTGTAAGACTACTAAGTATCAGATAATCTATAAAGTAGTACTACTAAAGGTA
>Ga0307510_10001282_pt1 | contig 27399 bp, 14 predicted proteins | sample 12_EM_MG_FD_207224 | JGI IMG/M metagenome (GOLD analysis project Ga0307510, IMG submission 207224) | Populus trichocarpa ectomycorrhiza microbial communities from riparian zone in the Pacific Northwest, United States - 12_EM | ecosystem: Host-associated > Plants > Roots > Unclassified | place... | reverse complement strand
ATTATATACTATCCCTTTCCCTTAGTTGTTACCTTTAACAAAAGAACATGAATAATGTAATAATCCAATATGCAACCCACAATCATATGTTAAAGTGTGTGTGTGAAAATGAAGGTTTAAGAATACTTGTTAAATGAGTATATGAGCAGAATCAAGTGATAACAATGTGAGAGTTTGTAAACCTGAATATTTCAAGAAGTATTCTGATAGACCTTGTTAAGAATGTTTACTAAGATGTGTCTCAAGAGTCACTTTAACAAAAGAACTCCTTTACCCTGCCATCATAGTAATAATAGTTTTGCAAATGATTTATAAAATAGAAAACACAGTTAGTTAATTTTTTTATATCAATTACTACCCTCTCCCCCCAACCAAAACGAGACATTGTCCTCAATGTCCGAAGTTAGAAAGATAGAGTATAGAAGACATCACCTGAAACACCGAACACTGACAAACCTGAAACACACTTAAACAAATATAAGAAATAACAAAACAAAATAATATGCTATTAATAAAACCAAAAAACACAAGGATTCACAAACAAAGGCTCAAATCCAATCTAAGCTTTTTATGGCTTTCCATAGTTGACCAATTTATACGACTCATGGAGGGATCAATTACAGGGATGAAAGATTTAGTTCGTCAATCAATTGTTCGCAGTAGTAGCAGAGATTATGATTTGTCGTGCCAAATATGTTAGAAATTCCTGTTCCACAGCATGATCAAGAAAAGACAACAACTTATCATAAAAACCATTAACATTTAACAGACCTATGGGTTTATGGTGAATGTGCAGTTGGGACCAAGAGGAAATATGAAAGATCTCTTCCAATATGCCCAGACCACCTGGTAAGGCAATGAAGACATCAGCGTGTTTAAACATTACATTCATTCGATCAGACATTGTGGAGACCTATAGTTCCTCTCCAATTGTTTTTTCAATGATGTCCCCTTTTACTAAAGCTTTGGAGACAACCCCCAAAACTTGACTACCTCCTAAAAATACAGTTATTGACACTCCCCCCATTAACCCAAGGCTGCCTCCCCCATATACTAAATGAATCTTTCTTTCAGCTAGTACCTGACCAAGATGATTTGCTGATTCTAAAAACTCTATTTCCTTTCCAGGATTGGATCCACTGAAAACACAAATGTTTCTTACGTGATGACTTGAGGAACCTGCCATTTCTACACACTTCTATATCTGTTGAATGTATGGGTTGAGTAGAAATGAAGGGAAGGAAGAGAAGATTTTATAGATGAGAAATTGAAAATGCAACCATAGCACCTATATGTAGGCCAGCTAGAGTCTCACTCTCTCTCTTTATTTATTTATTTTGAAAAAGCATGTGTATGTACAGGTAGTTGTGATTGTGGCTCACATCTTCCCTTGGTTTTACGTCCAAGAACGGCTTAAATGCCCTCTATAGGTCGGGGATAGGCTTCCCATCCAGTTTTCTTAAAAACTAGCAAACACGATCTTTTTTAGTCAAATTCCCAAGACTATGCCGAGCATATTCTTTATGAAAAAAGGGTTATAAGTCATGAAATGCAGAATGCACATCACCACTAGGATATGTCCCAAAAGTCAATAGAAGATTATCTAAAGATTCCTTATGTTTTGAAATCAATCCTGACTTTTGACAATTTTCACAAGCTTTGCAGAACACATGTGTGTCTTTGAAATGGTGGACCAATAGAATCCATATTGTAAGATATTTGCAGTTGTCTTTTTTGACGAAAAATGACCCCTACATGCCTCAGAATGACAAAATTTAATGACACTACTTACCTCATTGTCAGGAATGCATCTTCAAAATATTAGATCATGACAATATTTGAATAAGTGAGGGTCATCCCAATAAAAGTTCTTCACTTCGTTCAAAAACTTTCCTGTCTTCGGTACTCCAGCGAGCTAGCAAATCTCTTGAAGAAAGAAAATTGATATGATTACAAACCAAGGCATTGGACTAAGAGAAAGTAAGGATTCGTCAAGAAAGTAATCATCGATTGGTGGAATGTTAGATGTCGAATCTATTGTCAATTTTGACAAAAGATCCGCATCAACATTTTCGATGCCTTTCTCATCCGTGATTTCTTCTTGAGAATAAATCATTTGTAAATCTTCAGATTCATCAAACTCAATTTTACTCAAAGTAGATTCAAATTGATCATAAATTGATTCTTCAATAAGATCTACTTCTTGTAAATGATTATCATCTCCAGGTTGCTTGCAAATGTTGAAAATATTCATCTCCGATGTCATGTTTGCAAATGATAGCTTCATCAGTCCATTCCTATAATTAATCAATGCATTAGAAGTTGCAAGAAACATACGTCCTAAAATAACACGAAATGAATTACATGCTTCAACAGGTTGTGTGTCCAAGACAATAAAATCCACGGGATAAATGAATTTATCAACTTGTACTAACACATCTTCAACTATTCCTCTAGGCATTTTTACAGATCTATCGGCAAGTAAAAGAGTTACAAAAGTTGGTTTTAACTCACCTAGATTGAGACTTTAAAAAACTGAATATGGAAGTAAATTCACACTAGCTCCAAGATCAACGCTCTTTCAATTCTATGTTCTTCAATAAAGTAAGAAATTGTAGGACAACCAGGGTATTTATATTTCAAAGCATTATTGTTCTAAAGAATGACACTTGTTCGGCTAAAAATGCTTTCTTTTTCACATTCAGTTTTCTCTTCATAGTGCACAGATCTTTTAAAAATTTATCATAGAAAGGTACCTGTTTAATAGTATACAGCAAAGGTATATTGATCCTTACTTGTTTGAAAGTTTCAAAGATTTCAGAGTTGTGATTGACTTTTCTTTGTTTGGTCATGGCATGAGGAAATGGAAGTGCTAGCGGAGAATCAGTCTTTTCTTTGCAATGTTCAGATTCAACCCCTTCCTTACCCTCAGAGATTGGCTCATCATCTTTCTCACAAGGTTCAAGAGTAAGTTTTTCAATAACCCTACCACTACGAAGAGTAATGAGTGATTTAACTTGATCTATGTGTTGGCTTCCAAAACTACTTGCATTTGCATTGTATTGCCCCTTGGGATTTTGTTGTGGTTGAGATGTAAACTTACCTTTCTCCTAAAAACTGAGAGCAGATGTGAATTTTGCAAGAACATCTTTTAGTGTTGATTGTCTTTTGCTTTTCAATGAATGCAATGTTTCCTCAAGATTTCTTCTAGGAGGTGGAGTATAAGGAGGTGCATATCCATGAGAATTTTAGAAATTATGGTGTGCTTGAAATGGTGGTTGTGAAGTTTGTGCATCACTCTTCCAATTCAAATTTGGGTGATTTCTCCAACCAGGATTGTATGTTTGCGAGTATAGTTTATGATTGAGCCTTTGGAAACTGTTTAAAGCATAAGCTTGTTCATGGAGGCATTCCTTGAAAGAAGGCAAAGTTGGACAGTCATTGGTTGAGTGTTCATTGGTTTCACATATTTGACATACAATATGTTGAACAGATTTTAATTTACCACTCTTTTTTAATTCTATTGCCTCGACTTTTCTAGCTAAAGATGCAAACTTGGCTTGGAGGTCATGATCTTCCCTAAGGCTGTACATACCTCCACTAAATGTATGAGGTTGAGTTTTACCCGTTGCCTCATAAGTACCTGCGGTGTCCCAATTTTGAGTGCGCCTTTGAGTCCTCACTTCCTTTTGAGTGCGCCTTTGAGCCCTTATCACTTTGGTAGTGTGTTTTCTAACCCTACCTCCTTTTGAGTGCGAATTTGAGCCCTCACACCTTCTTATTTTGAGCGTGCCTTTGAGCCCTCACTTCCATTTTGAGTGCGTCTTTGAGCCTTCACCTCTTTTTTGAGTGCGTTGTTGAGCTATCGCTTCCTTTTGAGTGCGCCTTTGAGCCCTCACCTCTTGGGTAGTGCGTTTTCTAACCCTACCTCCTTTCGAGTGCGCCTTTGAGCTCTCACCATCCAATTTTTTAGGTAGGTTACCCATTACAATTTGACCAATTCTCCATGTTTGTTTTTATCTGGGTAGGTCACCCATTACAATGAGACCATTCTTTCACCTGGGTAGGTCACCCATTACAACAAGACCACTCTTTCCTTTTTCCATTTTGGGTAGGTCACCCATTACAATTTGACCATTCTCCATGTTTTTTTATCTAGGTAGGTCACCCATTACAATTCGACCATTCCTCCACTTGGGTAGGTCACCCATTACATCTCGACCACTCTTTCTTTTTCCACTTGGGTAGGTCACCCATTACAATTTGACCATTCTCCATGTTTTTTTATCTGGGTAGGTCACCCATTACAATGAGACCATTCTTTCACCTGGATAGGTCTCCCATTACAATGAGACCACTCTTCCTTTTTCTACTTGGGCACGTCACCCATGAAAATAGACCAGGGTAAGCGTGAGTGTGTGGGCTGGTCGCCCCTGAAAATAGACCACTTTGAGTATGCTTAGGCAGGTCCCCCATGAAAATAGACCACTTCGAGTATGCTTGGGCAGGTCGCCCATGAAAAAAGACCAAGGTAAGTGTGAGTGCGTGGGCAGGTCGCCCGTGAAAATAGATCATCTTTCTTCAAACAACAAAGAGTTTTAGACACATAGAATTTTGGTTCTGGTTAAAGGGGATTGACAAAAGGAATCTCAGTTTATCCTAATCACACAAGATTTTTGGTTCTGGTTAAAGGGGATTGACGAAAGGAATCTTAGTTTAGCCTAACCATAAGAGATTTTGGTTCTAGTTAAAGGGGATTGGCGAAAGGAATCTCAGTTTAACCCATCCACATCGAATTTTGGTTCTGGTTAAAGTGGATTGGCAAAAGGAATCTCAGTTTAGCCTAACCACACATAGGACTTTGGTTCTAGTTAAAGGGGATCGGCGAAAGGAATCTTAGTTTAGCCCAACCACACACAGGACTTTGGGTCCGGTTGAAGTTTTAGGTCAACCAAATTTTGAGAAGACCAGTTTCAGAAGACCAGTTTTGTTTATCTTTACAAAACTTACTACGCAAAATCTTTGCTCTATAAGCATTGTAAAGAGCAATGCTTATTGAAAAATAAAATACAAAATCACATTTTTGGGTTATTCCCCAACTCACAATTTTTTCTCTCTTAACAAAATAAAATACAAAAAAATCAAAAAATATTATCAAAAAAATATACTAGTGAAAAAAGATGACAAAACGCTCAGAAAATGGTCAAAAATTGGTTGAGAAGGTTCAAAAATACAAAAATTGAAATTTAGCAGTATTTTATTGATTGATGAGAGCCTTGTTGATAAAGAAAATTCAATTTGAGGAAGAAAATTCCAAAATCAGATGTTGATGGACTCAATTAAATTTTATTGAAGGTTTAATTGAATTTATGGAGGGTTTGATTGCAAGAAAAATTGATTTTGAAGTCAATTTGGGCTTTAATTGGAAGAAATTAAATTTATGGGGTCAAATTATAATTTTTTAGAGTTAATTCGATCAAATCAAGGGCTTAATTGCATAAATATTGAAGTTTGATGGCCAATTAGGGACTTAATTGAAAAAATCTGAAACCAATGACCAAAATGAAAAACACGCGTAAATAGAGGGGTTGCAATTAAACCAAATTAGGGGCCAAATTGAAGAAATTAGAAGTTTATTGCTCAATTGAGGGTTAAATTGCATAAATTCAAGACCAAGGACCAAAGTGAAAGAGGCGGCCAACTTTAGGGCCGTTGTTTGATTTTTGGCAGGGATGCAATTGCATTGATTTTTAAATCAAAATTGCAATTTAGGATTTGATTGAACAAATCACAGATTGAGGACCAATGTGAAATCTGACACATTTTTGCCTCCTTTTCCTTTTAAATGAAACAACACGTTTTGTCCAAAACGGCGCCATTTCATACATTGTTCACGAAAAAAAAAACAAAAGGGATCAAAACGGTGCTGTTTTGTCGGCACCGTGGGTCTTCTTCTTCCCCTCGACGCGTGAGATAGGGGAAGAAGAAGATTTTTTCTTCCTCTGTCACCGCCATCTCTCTCTTCAAAAAGACATCGACTCCCTCTCAAAAAGACGCCAACCAACCCCACTTGCCCAAAAACACTTTCCATGTGTTGGAGGGGCGGTGGAGGGTGGCAGCACACTGCACCACCCCAGTCTCTCTCCCCTGTTTTTTTGCCTATAAAAACAGGAGAAGAGAGGGCTGAAAGAAAATGAGGAAAAAAAGAGAGAGAATAGAAGAGAGCAAGAGCAGAGAAGAGAGGGAGAAGACCAAAAGAAAAAAAAAGAAGAAGAAGAAGCAGAGAAAAGAACGAAAAACAAAGGATAGAGGAAGAAGAAGGAGCAGCACCGTTGGCAACCGCGAACCACCAGTGCCGCTGCCTATCGACTCCAGCAGCTCCGCCAATGACAACAACCATTGCAGGTCAGCCCTTCTTCCCTTTTGTTTCTCCGTTTCGTCCCTGCATGCCCTCCAGTGTTCATGTAGCATGTGAAGAGTGGAGGGCACTGTTCACACGGGTTGCTTGAGCCCAGCCCACGTAGTTGAGCCGGGTTCGACCTAGCCCATTTCAATTTTTTTTTCAATATTTGTGATTTCCCCACTTTTTTATTTATGCACTTTTTTTTTCTTAATATCGATTTATATTTTTACACTGTAAAAATACAAATTTGGTATTGAAATACCCGGTTTTTGTCAACTAAAAAAAAGTAAAAATTTTTGAAAAAATGTTTTTGTGTATACGACCAAGTGTCTCAAAGCTAAAAAATCATATTGTGTTTTTCATACACCAAAAAATAATGTTTTAGCATGCATTTTGGCTTTAATACCCAGTTTATTAAAGTCAAGAGAACATTGGCCAAAATATCAAAAACAAAAAAAAAATTATTTTGTGTTGTTTTAGTATCAGGGATTTCAAATTTATATGTAAAATGTATTCATGATATTAAAGAGGTATTTTCTTTTGACGACATAGAATAATTAGGTTTTTACCCGATAAGATAAGGATCTCCTTATAGAGGAGGACTTTTCTTAAACCGTAGACAGACCATAATTAGAAACCACAACAAGATTTTAAATTTTATCAGACAACAAAACAATGCAACTTACCTTAGGTAAGGCGTAGTTGGGGTGCTAATACCTTCCCTTTACGCAACTAGTCTCCGTACCCGATCTCTGAGACCAGTTAGGGTTCCTAGTGACCAGAATACCAAGTGGTGACTCCCATTCCATTTTACTGATAAGAGACAAGAATTCCTTGTCTCTCCATATTTGCCAGATAGATAGGCCTTTACATTTTCCTTGAGAGTGGACAATCGCCGCGACGCCGCACACGTGCGACAAATATTATAGCCGGTTCATGCGAAAGAATATTTCATTGCAATTTCATTCAAAATTAGATTATGCATATGACATAGAATTCGGATTAATCAAGAGTTCATGAATAAAGTGATAAGAAATATATATAATTGAGAGATAAGAAAGGAATATATATTGGTAACTCTTTCTCTCTTGAACGGCTTTCATGCTTTGACAAATCCACTTGTATGCAATTGCTCAATGTATTTCAACCTTGTATAAGAAGTTGTACAAAAACACTTAAGTTATCATTCTTTTAATGAAAGTTTTTTCAAACTTGTATACATCACCACTTTTCCGTATTGAAGTTTTTTAAGTACTAATAATGGAGATTGTATGGAAACTTGAAGAATGGGAAATGGTATCAATCTAATCAATGATCATTTATTCATTAAATCGAAATCGAAAACCAGGTTCTGCTCATCACATACTACCAGTTGTTGATGTCATTTTCTGCCACGCATCGTCGCAGCTGAGCAACTCGTCACAACTATCCCAATAGCTTCTCCATGTTACCAAAAACCCCACCGTGAACACCAGGTCTCTTCAGAATGTTGAGAAACGGTAGAGAGAGCTGAAAAAGAGAAGAATAAAAGAGAAGAGGACTGAACCTTTGATCGTGCAGATCTCTCCCTTTAGACATCCGTTTGTCTCATCGTCAGTCTAGGAGCAAAGAGAAGACCTGTTTCAGATTCAACAGCACACGCTCTTCCATCGGCAGTGACACGTGAATCCACGTGCTGGAAGTGGTGGTGGCATGTGGTACACGTGCTATCATTTATTTTAGCGATCTTCCAGTGTCTATTACAATATACCTTGACATGTTAAACAACAAGAAATGTCGATTCATAATCTTAAAATATTTTTTTAGACAAATTGCTATAATGTTGTGAAATTTTGGGAAAAAATACTTATTATTGTGTTTTTTTTTTCCGGATTGTTGGACACTTTTAATTTGAATTGATGTGTGTTATTGATTTGAAATAATTTGAATATTTGTGATGAATTATGAGTTTATTTTTAGATTGTTATTGTTTTTTTGGACATTAAATATATATTGATGCATGAATTATGTTTGGGTTTATGTTGATTTGTTTGGATTAATATGCAATTTGAACAAAGTTTGTGAAATCAATAAGATTCATGTGGATTTTTGGTGTTGTTCGGCTTCAAGTTAATGAATGATATTTTGTTTTGAATTAATATCATGGTAAAAGTAGCCTTGATAAAAAATAATTTATCTGTGTTTTACTAAACATGGTCTTCGTCCATTTTCAAAATCCTTGGAAGATCATCTTGTAATTAATTTTGAGTTCGCCATATTTTCCTACATGCGAGGCGTTTTGAGTGTGTCAAACGAATCATTTTTCCTTTTATAAAAACAACAAAAAAATCTCTTTCAAAAATACAATCTTATTTTAAATAACATACAACCAAGTCTCTCAAAAATAAATAATCATATGTAACTTAAAAAATAAAATACATGGTGTGTTTTAGTATTTTTATACAGAATTCAAAAAAAAAAATATTTGCATGGATTTTGGATTTAATAACTGGTTTATTGAATCCATAAGAACTTTATCAATATTTCAATAATCCATAAAATGTTTTAATTCATGAGAATTGATGGTCAATATTCTGGTATAAATGTTGGACCTATAAATAGGCTGGTATTTAAATATCAAGAATTGACCAGAAAATTCTCATAACTATTTTAAATATTCACCAATTTTAATTGGAAGTATTTTTCATCACAATACACGAATTGTGAAAAAACCCTTCTACTTCCAAGATTGGTGAACATTGTTAGGACACCTATATAAATATTTTTCATAAGAATTCTTTTGGGCACACGAGCCCTTAATAAATTTTAAAAAAAAAACTGATTTATTCACATGAATAAATCCTCATCTTAAGCCATAAACATACCACTAGTTAGTAACCCATCAAAGCCTTCAAACCACGTTTAAACCACCTTAGGTTTCGATTCCTGCAATCTATTTAAGCACAAGGCAATAGCAGAGCAAATCTGCTATTTATAGTCAAGTCATATACTCTTGCTTGCAGGACAACAATCTGAGAAGCTCCCCACGACTCATCATTTTATCCTCGTGCTCAGGACAATTCCAAAATGAGGAGATAATTCTAAACTCAAAATTATTCAGTGAAATCACACCTTGAAAGAGCTTCAGAGCATTTGAACATCAAATTAATTATGTATTTGCTCTAAAGAGACTATATAGATGGTCTAGCAGATATTTTCATCTACTAGTAAGACATGTTTAGTCTCAGTAGAAAGCATGGTCATGCAAGACTGGAGTAGTGGCCTAAAATGACAATAACAGGAGATTCTACAAGTCGTTTTCCCATTAAAAACCACTTAGTAGTTATCAAAGCATTGAATCTCCAAAAATCAGGCTCATAAGTTATTATTTGGGATAATTTTGTTATTTTTCCTTAATTTTCATAAATTTATTGTTTATTTTGATATTTTATGTTATTTCCCGTTATGTTTTGGGATTCTGATTTAATTTGTTTCCAATCTTGGTTGATTTTTCTATTATATAAAAGGGATTGTAAACATCTTTAGGAGGTAGACTTAATCCAATCAATATTTTATACATAAGATAAGGTTTTGGGATTCTTTGTGTTTTAACATAATTCCAATCTATCTTTCTGTCTTTTTATGTTTGCTGCTATATTGTTATGCTTCCGTTTGCATTAATCTTTCAAAACCACTATCGCACGTGTCGCGGCGATCGTCCTTCAGGAGTTGAGAATGGGATAGGGAAATGGACAGGACAACCTTGTTGTTTATTAGTGTAAAGAGAGAGTGACAGTCACCACCTAGTATTTTGGTCACTAGGAATCCTAACTAGTCTGGTTGCATAAAGAGTAGGTATTAGCACCCCTAAAATGCCTTACCTGAGGTAAGCTACATTGTTTAATTGTCTGATATAACTAAAGTATTGTTGTGTTTTCTAATTGTTGGTTTGTCTAAGGTTTAAGAAAAGTCCTCCTCGATAAGGATATCCTTATCTTATCAGGTAAAAACCTAATTGTTCTAATGTCTATATAAAAAAAGAACTATCTTTTTATTTAATATCGGAAATATGTCTTACATATAAGTTTATAATCTCAGATACTAAAAGAAAACAAAATAGTGTTTTGTTATTTTTGAAATATGGGCCTAGTTCTCATGGCTTTAATAAACTGGTTATTAATGTTCAAAATGCATGCTAATACATACCTTTTTTCTTGAAATTTTTGTATGAGAATATGATATGAAGTTTTTTACATTTTTTAGACACATGGTCGTATGCATGAAAACAAGATATATATTTTTTTGTTTTCTATATTTGTTTTTGCAACATTTCAGAGAAAATCAGGTATTTTAATACTGGATTTGTATCTTTATAGTGTAAAAATGCAAACCAATATTAAGCAAAATTGGTAGAAAAACACGCGAGAAAATTAAAAATTTTTGAAATGTTTTTTTTTAATTTCTTGTTTTTTTATTTCATATATAATATTATATATTATTATTATATTATTATAATATATAAATAAATACATTGGGTTGGGCCAGGCTGAATTATATGGATTGAGCCCAACCTAGTTGGGCCAAAACCAGCCCAGAAAAAATAGGGTCAAGGTCGGCCCAAAAGAGTTGGGCCAATATTAGCCCAAAATAGAGATGGTGGCCGAAGAAGAAGAAGAAGAGGGGGAAGTTGACCTAGCAGTGGCGAACGACGGTGTTCATCCCTACTAGAGCTGGATCTGCTGGTTCTTCTTCAAACCGAGGTTGCTATGCATTGGGGGAGCTATTTTGCTAGTCGGTGGAGAAAGATTTAAAGGGGACTAGGAAGTTCCTCTTCCTCTCTAGGCAATACCAAAGGGTGTTCTTCTCCCTTTTCTTTCCTTTTTTCTCTCTGTTTTTCTTTTTCTTCCCTTCCTTGTCCTCTCTCTGTTTTCCCCTGTATTTTCTTTCTATTTTTTTCCTTTTGTTTCGTCCTTTTTCTTCGTTTTTTCATCTTTGTTTTGTCGTCTCCCCTACTCCTAGTGAGGGGGTATTTATAAGGGAAAGGGGGAGAGAGAGATACCCTACCCCTATCCAGTCACGCTAAAGGGGTAAGGTGTTGGACGACTACTATGCAACTGCTCTAGGGTCGCCCACAGGGCTTGTCTCCTCTGTTTTTCATCTTGATGGTAGGCCATAGGGGGTGTGGGTTGTGTCGGTGTTTTTGGGCAAGTGAGAGAGAGAGAGAGAGAGACGCTGCAAAGGAGGGGAAAAAAACCTTTTTTTCCCTACCTTCAATGCGTTTAGGGGAAGAAGAAGATGTATAGTGCAATCAAAATGACATTGTTTTTTAGTTTTGTCTTTTTTTTTTTTGAATAACAATGAATGAAACGACATCATTTTGTACGAAACATGTCGTTTCATTTAAATAAAAATGGCACCTAAGAAGTCCTTGTTTCCAAATTAGTCCTTAATTTTTTTATTTATTCAATCAAGTCCTCAATTGAGATTTTGATTTTAAGAATCAATTTAATTGCATCCCTACCAAATTCAAATGCCATCCATAAAGTTGGCCGTCTTTTTCATTTTAATCTTTGGTTTTGAATTTGTGCATTTTTACCCTCAATTGATCAACAAACTTTCAATTTCTTCAATTTGGCCCCTGGTTCGGTCAATTTCAGCCCCTATATTCACGCGCCTTTTCCAGTTTAGTCTTTGGTTTTGGATTTCTTCAATCAAGTCCCTAATTATCCATCAAACTTCAATATTTATGTAATTAAGCCCCTGATTTAACCAAATTAACTCTTACAAATTGTAATTCGACCTTTAAATTTTAATTTCTTCCAATTAAAGCCTAAATTGACTTAAAAAATCAATTTCCTTGTAATTAAACCCTCCATAAATTAAATTAAACCTTTAACAAAATCTAATTGAGTTCTTAAACATCCAATTTTTAATTTCTCTTCCTTATTGAATTTTCTTTGTTAGTAGGACTTTAATTAGTAAAAAATATATTGTCAAATTTCAATCTTTGTACTTTTGAACCTTTTCAACCAGTCTTTGATCATTTTTTGGACGCCTTGGTGTCCTTTTCTCACTGATTTATTTTCTTTTGTTTTCTTCGAACATTTTTTTTTTATTTTGTGTAGGAATCCCCAAAAATTGGTAACAACAACCACTATGTCAGTTATCGAAGCATTGGGTCTCCTGAAAATTAGACTCATAAGTTATTATTTGCGATAGTTTTGTTATTTTTCCTTAATTTTCACAGATTTATTATTTATTTTTAGATTTTATGTTATTTTTCATCATGTTTTGGGATTTTGATTTTGTTTCTAATATGGGATGATATTTCTAGCCTATAATAGGGATTGTAAACCTCTTTAGGAGGTAGACTTGATCACATTAATATTTTAGAAATAAAATAAGGTTTTGGGATTTTTTGTGTTTTAACATTATTTCGGTCTATCTTGTGTCTTTCCATGCTTGCAGCTATATTGTTGTGCTTCCGATTGCATTAATCTTTCAATATTTCATGCTAAGTAATAGAAAACAATGATATATAAATCACAAATTGTTTTTTGAAGAAGTAAGAAGAAGCTCCTCGTCTACGTTTAGTAGAGGGAGAATAACACAAATGGAGGAGGTTATGCATACAAGAAAGCTTAGTGATTAATCACTAGGTCTTTAAAATTGAACTGGTTTCCCCTTAGTATAATCGATATAAACCCTTCCCTTATGGCGTTGAGCTGCCTCATTGCTGTTGGAATGGGAGAACACAGCAATGGCGTTTGAATGTCAGAAAAAGTCACTGTACCATCTTCTCTTAATTTACATGTTGATTATATTATCACTAATACAGTTGCTGAAGCAGTAGCTGATACACAACAGGAAGAACATAGCAATGTTGTTGGAATGGCAGAGCAGCACCTTAAAACTGATCACGTAACTGAAATACAACTGGTAGAATCTGACCATGAAGATGAAATGCATCGGCAGCACCTTTCTCACTCACAATCCAATCCTGCTTCTCTGGAATCAGACTCGCAGCTTGTTCATTCTCCGTGTGCAACCCCTCCTTCACATACCATGGTTACCAGATCACAAAGAGGCATCCTTAAGCCTAATCCAAAATATGCCTTAATATCCTCTAGGACTTCAGCAACCATTCCACGTGAGCCTTCTAACTTTCGGTCTGCGTTAGCTCACCCTGGCTGGAAAGCTGCAATGGACGAGGAACTTGAAGCTCTCCATAGAAATCAGACTTGGGAACTTGTCCCTTGCACACCTGCCATGCATGTTATTGGCTCTAAATGGGTTCTAAAAACAAAACTCAAACATGATGGTTCACTAGACCGCTTGAAAGCTCGGTTAGTAGCAAAGAGGTATCACCAAGTTGATGGATTGGACTATACTGAGACTTACTCTCCATTTATCAAACCAGGAACTATTCATATAGTTCTCTCCATAGCACTAGTTAACAAATGGTCCATACGTCAACTTGACGTTAAAAATGCCTTCCTGCATGGTTTTGTTTCAGAAGACATATATATGGAACAACCCCTAGGAACAGTTGATCACAGTACCCATCACATGTGTGCAAGCTCAAAAAGGCTCTTTATGGTCTCAAACAAGCACCCTGTGCCTGGTTTGATCGGTTCAGTATCTTCCTTCTTAAATATGGGTTCTTTTGTAGTCTTGCAGATCTATCACTTTTTATCTTTTACTCTAACTCTGATACTTTAATCCTTCTTCTTTATGTTGATGATATACTCCTCACAGGATCCTTTGTTCCTCTGGTTACGCACCTGATTCAACTGTTGAGCTCAGAGTTCGCAATGAAAGATTTAGGACCCATTCATCATTTTCTTGGCATTGAAATTACTCACACATCTGAAGGACTCCATCTCTGTCAATCACACTATGCGCTGACAATCCTGGAACGAGCTGGTATGGTGGACTGTAAACTAATGAGTACACCGCTTGAAGCCAAGACTAAAACGACAGCAACTGATATGCTATTGCAAGATCCATAGTTTTTTTCATGGGCTTGTTGGTGCTTTACAATATCTAACACTCACAAGACCTGATATCTCTTATAGTGTCAATTTTATCTCTCAATTCATGCATGCTCCAACTGTTATACATTTCAAAATGGTTCATCGCATTTTAAGATATGTCAAAGGCACAATTGACACTGGATTAAATTTTACTTCCCATTCTACACTTGATCTTTGTGCTTTCTTAGATGCAGATTGGGGAGGTTGCTCTATAACAAGACGCTCTACAACTGGATATTGCACATTCCTTAGTAGCAATCTCATTTCCTGGTGTGCAAAGAAATAACCCACTGTCTCTCGTTCCAGCACCGAGGCAGAATATAGAGCCATGTCTAACACAACGGTAAAGCTTACATGGCTAACCTTCATTCTACAAGATCTTCACATATCACCCTCTTCACCACCTATCCTCTACTGTGACAATTTCAGTGCCTTACACATTACTGTCAATCCTATGTTTCACGCTCGTAGCAAACACATTGAATTGGATTACCACTTTGTGCGTGAACATGTTGCCCTTGGTCTTCTTATCACTCAGCACATCTTCACCCATGAACAAATAGCTGACATCTTCACCAAACCCATGTCAAAAGGTGCATTGGCCTACTTCAAAGACAAACTATGCCTCCGACTCCGGCCTAGTTTGAGGGAGGATGTTAATGGTAATAAGACAGATGCTCATGGAAACAATTCAACTGCAGCAGTAAGCCAGCAACATGGAAAGAAATCAGACAGATAAGAAAGAGACGTTGGCTGATTAGAATCACCAGCAACATGGAAACAAACCAACTCTCATGGTAACAAAACACAAACAGAAAGAGATGTTGGTTTATTATGGAAATAAATCAACAGCAGCAGCAATGAAGTTCATGACAGAAACCAGAAACAGAAAGAGATGTTGGATTGTTATGGAAATAGATCAACTAAGAATTAGGCAAGTCAATATATCTAAATTAAACAACTTGTAATGTTATAAAAAACAACAGCTCGTATAGAATAGCAAGTTGTATATTCACGTTAATATTCAAAGAAACAGAGAAACCTTTCTTCCATTGAAACATTCTTATTTTTCTCCAAATTTCCGCTTGTAGGAGGCCATGCCAACGTTTATATAGATAGGAAAGGTTTGGTTGACAACAGCTGTCAAATGAATAATGTTAGACAGTACTCCTTTTTGTAAATAAAAGCACCCAACATTTGTGTATTGCTTTAAACTGTATCATCAAGTTTAAATATTATAATAATAACCACTGCAGAGAGAAAAATCAATAGCTTTCTTTCATCTTATCACTACCGACGATAAAACCACCATAAAATGAAAAAAAAAAAAATTATCATCAAAAGTTTATTGATATCAAATTTAAACACAAAAAAATTAAAAACCGTTTGATTTTACTGGTTTTTTTGTTGTCCGACCACCATCGATGACAAAACCATCACCAAGAGTTTATTACTATCGACTTTGGATGAGAATTGAATATTGTTCTAAATACTTAGTAAACGGAAAATAAGGGACGCAAACACTGCTCATTAACAGCTGTTGTCAGCCAATCATTAGAGCCACTTTTATGAATTTGTGTTGGGCATAAATGAGAATATCTGATCATGTGATTAAAGAAAACAAAAGCTTCCCTGCTATTGGACTAATTCTGTTTCTACCGTTCAGGAATCAAGTCAAAATGCTTATTGTTTTTTCAATAAAGCCTGTAAAATTTTTGATCAAAAAGTGTAAAAAAAATAAAAAAACCTAAATTCAAAGTTTTTATTCTCCAAGTAATAAAGTCTAATATAGTATGCATCTTTAAAGGTTTATAATTTATTTAGATAGGCTAGGAGATCAACCTCTACGTACTAGGTAATAAAATTGGAATCCTAGAAAATAAAAAGAAAATAACAAAAAATTCAAAATAAAACATGAAATCTAGAAAATAAAGAAAAACAACAAAATTAGCTCATGCCGGATCTTCTCAGCTTAATTTGAAGATGGATCTACTAGGACATCGCGGTAGTTGACACAACATACGCGGTTTGAAAACATATCCTGCAAAGATTAACGTGAAAAGAAGGCAACAGTGGGAGTTGGATGTTGTAGAAGCTGTTCAGAAATCCACTGCTCGGAAACTCCTTCGAGAAACAACGTTCTTCTCTCCGACATATTTCTATCCTATTAGATCATAAAAACATATGCTATATAATTTCTTTATGGTTGATCTTTATCTAGCTGCAGTTAGATCCCTTTCTGACTACTCATAACGTTTAGTTTTTACCATTTATGTTGTATCATTTAATTAGAAGCTAATATTATATTCATCGAGTTTAGAGTATTCATTTTAATTTTTATTTTCTAAATGCTATTTATTATTTCATATAAAATAAAAAAGTAATATATATGTATACATAAAAATATATATATTGAATTCAGATTGAATTAATATCTCTAATAATTGCTTTCAAGTTAGTCCGAAAATATCTATTAACACCGGGAAAAAAAGGGTCTATGCATAGAAAACTATGGATAGTTATCGTTAGTCCAAATGTTCCCTTTCTAGTGCCAAGTTCCTAAAATATATATCTAAAAAATTCGCATTCATTTATTGAACACATGATTCCTTCCAACTAGTTTCGTAGAATCGATGAGACTCTTTAGTTTCATGGTGAATCTGATTCCATATAACCAACTTTTCCTCTCTAATTTCTTTTGATAATCTTTTTTTCTTTTTTCTTTCCTTTTTTAACTGATCCTTATTCTTTCCAAAACCGATGTAACATGACATAATTAATGTGACACAACGTCACCATCTCATGGCTGGCCTCAGATCCGAGTAAACGAAGTTACTTGCATTAGACCTAAATATTGACAGAATAATCGAGAGAGAAATTCTGTATGAAAAATATCAAGAACATGTTCTTTATTTGTAAGTGCAATTCCACGATACTACACTAATAGGAAATAAGCAGTGAAGACTTTGCCTGCTCAGTAATGCTAAATAATCAGTGAAGGCACTTTATTCTAGCTTTCTTTATTTACTCAAGGATGTGCTAGAATTTGTCATAAAATACGATGATAAATATAAACAAAATAAAACTCAATGCGTGCATAAATATTGTTCTTAAAAATATTTCCTCAACACAAGGCTATCTTCCAGAATTCAACAAGCTCCTCCTCTAAAATGAGGATTACAGAAATAGTTAGATTAAAATCGAAAGAAAATATCAGCAAGCTTTGCATACACAAGAAAATACTATGGTTTTTAAGCAAGCTTTGCATACACAAGAAAATACTATGGTTTTTAAGCACACTTTGATTGTAAAAGTTCATGGTATATATAGGTTGTTAACATGAAATAACTATGCAAAAAATAAATTAAAAAATTAAAAAGCTAATATAACATTTCAAAAAATAAAAGAGCTGTAAAGTAGTTAAAAAATTATAGCTATTAAAAAAGTTTTAAAATAAAGAGTTTTTAGGATTTGGTAACTATTAGAAAATTAATTCTAAGTGTTTAAAAAATTATGGTTTCAGTTCAAGAGTCAGAAACAAATTATTGTTGGAAACAAAAGATTCAAAAAGTATAAACATTGCTTCACGCGCTGGAGAGCAATCAAAGGTTTTCTTCTTGCTTGGTTAAACCTTATACATGCGAGCCCACTATCCTTTCCTTATTGGTTACTATCTATATTAAAGTTTATTATATAAACACTTGGTAAATGTTTTATTTTTTCAATATGAAATAGAAAACTTTATATATATTCTATGTTCAAAAGAAATAAGTTGTATTTTTCTAACGTGGGATAAAAACCTTTTAAAATAGTTTCATTATTTACCTAGATTCTATAATAAGGGGCAATCAATTGAGATCTCAAGGATATGAACATATGGTTGTCCTTAGAAGCATTCTGGACATTGTACCTCTCAATCCCAATATTATAGTACAAACAGTTAAGTTATGGCTTTCCGTTTTGTTAATAACAATAGGAAAATAGATTCTGATACGACTTCATAGGTTCATATACTCACAATTTTTAACATTTTTTTTATACTGGGACAAGATATATCGTTTTATATGCGTCAAATTCCTCAGGACTTCCTTTGAGAGACCATTTTCTTGGAGGGGTACTCTGAACAAATTTCAGTTCTATGTGATAACAGAACAGAAAAAGAACACTCTCTCGGATAGGACCCATTTGTGGCAGTTTCATGTCATCAAAAGATCACTAGAAGCCGATGCTTGCAATCTTTATGTTTCAGAAGCAATAATATTCTTTTTAATATGTAGAGAAGGCAAAGGCAGTGGGATGCTGAGGAAGTAAAATGAAATATGGTGGAAGTTAAAGCACATCTCATTGCATTTAATAGTAGAGATTCATATCATACACAAAAGTTAGTGAAAAGAATCCGCATCATGTTTGATGGGTCCTATTTATAATGAAGGATTGGAAAAGATCAAGAAAAGCTTTATACTCAGAGCTTTTCCCCCTTCCCTTTTTTCCGCAAAGACATGTAAAGCATCAAAGGGAGGCCTACTAATCTCATTCTCATGGGAGAATAAGATCTTTTTACTAGATACACTTGCTCACAGAGCTATCAACGAGTGCTAATTTTAACTAGAGATAATCATTAAAGTGCATGACTGGATTCTAACTGATAAGTTCTCTCTGAGTTTTACTGCAATCCTAACTTTATAGGAATTGGAGTTCTGCTGCCTTTAACAATCCATTCCTTTCAAGTTAGGAGTGTTTCCAAGTATGTCTATTATGTGATAACCCAAATTCATTGTGGAAGACAACAAAATGATGGAAGTTAAATCTTCATAGATTCCCAACAATATATCTTGTATTCTTTAATACCTGATTCCTTATAATCTGTTTTTTTATTTTTATTTTTTGCTTTAACTGATCTTGATTCTCTCCGAAACTTGATATCTTTATTCCTTACTCTAGTTAACTTCAGTAACATGACATAATCAATGTGACGCAACCTGACCACCTCATCCAAACAAGAAATCCGAATAATCGAGAAAGTTTTGGGTCAAAATCCGAGTAAACAAGATTAAACCCCAATATTGAAGGAATAATAGAGAATGGAATTTTGGTCAAAAAGTTGCCTCAGATTCTATTTTGACATAGACAAATTGACCATATAATAATCATAAATATAATTGTGTATAATAATAATAATAATAATAATATATTGAGATTTCATATTAACTGAGCTAAAGGTGACATTTTGGTTTGGGTTAAAGGAAGTCTCTTGATTGAGATTTCAGGTTAACTGAGCTGAAGAAAACATTTTTGTTATGGTTAAAGGGAATCATCTGGTTAAATAGGGTCACTAGATTGAGATTTTAGGTTAACTGAGTTGAAGGTAACATTTTGGTTCTGGTTAAAAGGAATCGCTAGATTAGGATTTCAAGTTGGCCGAGCCAGAGACAGAGACAAAGGTTCTGGTTAAAGGGGGTCTCTAGAATGATATTTCAGGGTAACCGAGCTGAAGGCGACATCGTGGTTCTGGTTAAAGGGAATCACCAGATTGGGATTTCAGGTTGACCAAGCTAAAGACAATGACCAAAGTTCTAGTTAAATGGGGTCTCTAAATTGAGATTTCAGGTTAACCAAGTTGAAGGTAACATTTTGGTTCTAGTTGAAGGGAATCACAAGAATGGGATTTTAGGTCGGCCAAGCTGAACTCAAAGACCAAGATTCTATTTAAAGGGGGTCTCAGGATTGAGATTTCAGGTTAACTGAGCTACAGACGACATTTTGTTTGTTGTTAAAGGGAATCGCTGGATTGGGATCTCAGGTTGACCTAGCTAAAAAAAAGGCCAAGGTTCTTGTTAAATTGGGTCTCTAGATTGAGATTTGAGGTTAACTAAGTTGAAGGTAACATTTTGGTTCTAGTTAAATAGGATAGCCGTATTGGGATCACAAGTTGACCGAGCTAAAGACAAAAACCAAGATTTTAGTTAAAGGGCGTCTCTAGATTGAGATTTCAGGTTAACCGAGCTGAAGGCAACATTTTAGTTTTGGTTAAAAGAAATTGCCAGATTGGGATTTCAAGTTGGCTGAGTCGAAGACAAAGACCAAGGTTCTCATTAAAGGGGATCTCTAGAATGAGATTTAAGGTTAACCAAGTTGAAGGTAACATTTGATTCTGGTTAAATAGGATCGTCGGATTGGGATCAGAAGTTGACCGAGCTAAAGACAAAGACCAAGGTTTTGGTTAAAGGGCGTCTCTAGATTGATATTTCAATGCTGGCAGCGACAGCCCTATCATCACTAGTAGCTTCAGTCATCCACGATGTCTCCAGTAGCCACCACAAGCTGAAATTTGTGTTTTTTTTCACTAACCACCAAGTTGAGAATAATTAGGAGGCTTAACCTATTGGTTAGCCAACCTTTTATATATATATATATATAAGTAGCACCTAGATTATCACACCAAATAGTAGGAGTAGAGGTAGAATGAATCTACAGATCTCTTAATAAATAGTGAAGCAAAATAACCTCAGCAGTGCCATCTGCCAAGGCTTTATACTCAGCCTCGGTGGAGGAGCGAGCAACTATGTGTTGCTTGCTTGATTTCCATGAAACCGGCGTCTGACCAAAGAATATAAAATAACCACCCTTAGACTATGATAATCAATACTACCTGCCTAATCTGCATCTATAAAGCCATGTAGAGCAAAGGAGGAACTATGAGTGATATGTAAGCCATAGGTGGTTGTACCCCGTAGATAACGCAGAATGCATTTAACGGCACCCGAATGAGAATCTGTAGGAGCATGTATAAACTAACAAACTTTGTTAACAGTAAAGCAAATATTTGGTCTCGTAAAGGTGAGATATTGACAAGCACCCACAATTTGACAAAACTGTATAGGATTAGAAAACAAGGGATCTGGCAATATGGTAACTTTGGAAGTAGAGATAGGAGTATCAACCAGTTTGCAGGAAGTCATACCAGCTCGAGTGAAGATGTCAAGAATATATTTATGTTGTCATAACATCAGACCCATAGTAGTGGACTGAACCTCACTGCCTAAAAAATAATTAACGGCGCCACCTAAGTCACGAAGCTTGAACTTTGAACTAAGTAAATGTATTAGATGGTGAAGCATAGTAAAGTTGCTACCCGTAAACAGAATGTCATCAATATAAACCAAAAGATAAAAGATATTAGCACCAACAAACAAGATAACTAAGTAGGTGTCAACCTTGGAAGCATAAAAGACAATAGAAAGTAGAAAATCACTTAGACGAGTGTACCATGCTTGTGAGGCCTATTTTAAACCATATAAAGACTTATGCAACTGGCACACATGAGAGGGAAAAGCAGAGTTGACAAAACCTAGAGGTTATTTCATGTAGACCTCTTCGACAAGAACACCATTGAGGAAGGCATTATGAATATCAAGTTGATGAATCCTCCAATTACGCGAGACCGCAATGGAGAAGACTAATATGATGGTCGCTTGCTTAACAACTGGACTGAAAGTTTCAGAATAATCAATGCCTTCTTGCTAACTAAAGCCTCTAGCAACCAAACACGCCTTATATCGCTCAACAATGCCATCCACACAACGCTTTATCCTATACACCCACCGACTACCAATAACATTCATCGAAGGATGAAAAGGAACTAAGGACCAGGTGTTATTAAAGTGTAAGGCCTGGATTTTATCGCGCATAGCACCATGTCACGCCTCATACCTATCAGCATTGGAGAATGCAATGGGCTTAGAGGTAGGAGAGGACATTACCTGAGAGATAGGTGCAACAGAGGAGGCTGCAGACGCTATGAGAAGGGTAGTTTTCGGTAACCGTAGGCGAAGAATCATCAGATGCTGCCGAGCGGCAGACCGAGGGGGAGAAGAATATGAATTGGAAAGTTGCTAAAGAGGATAAGATGAGAGATCAGCAAAGAGTTACAGACTTGCAGGAAAATATGTCAAATGACTTGAGCTTGCAGCAACAGATGTAGGAGAGCCTGCCGCAGAATCGGTGTTGGCTGCAGTGACAGACCTGTCAAGATGCAATTCTAAAGGAGGAGAACCTATTCCTGCATAATGATCATCAGAGAAACATGCAGATGGTGACAAGAGGGCAGGGTTGGATGATGGTGGTATAGTGGCAGACAAGATTAGGGAATATGGGGGTGTTTGTGTGAAGCTGGAGGTGCGACAGAACTACTGGTTGTTGTGATTGGCGGGTCAGCTGGGTGAAAACTGAGGAGGTAATCTAGGTGGGTAAGTGTGTAAGCTGGGGAAAAATGGTTGTAGGTTGAGCTATCTATTCAAAAAATGATTTTGCAAACGGAAACACACCTTCATGAAAACAAACATGACGAGAGACATATATGTTGAGAGAAAGACACACAAATATACGTAGAAAATCATATTCAGGAGTACGATGAAACAAACATTTAAAAGGAGACTAATTTTGGAGGACAAGAGTAGGCATATGATTGATGATTCAAACACATAATTCCAAAATCATTATGGAGCATTGCATTGTCCTAGAAGGGTAATACCTATTTCGATAATATGACGATGGCGACGCTCAACGCTGCCATTTTGCTCATGTGTATGAGGACAAATTAACCTGTGATGAATACCAATAGTTTGAAAGAAACTGTTTAACTTACAATATTCACCACCCTAATCATTTTGAACAGATTTAAATTTACGGGAAAACTAACGCTCAACAAGCACTTGAAAACATTGGAATATAGAAAACACATCAGATTTGGCAACAAGAAGATAATACCATAAATATTTTGTATGCGTATCGATTAAGATAACAAAGTAACAAAAACCATCAGAGAAAAACATAGAAGCAGGGCTCCAAACATCAATGAATATTAAATCAAGTGGAGCAATAGTTTTATGACCCGTAGGTCACAATGATAAATGCAAAGACTTGCCAAGTGGACAAGCTAGCTTGACATTGAACAAGAGAGCGTCTAGAAGCATACGTTATTTTATTTTTGGAAACTAACAAATTGAAAATACAGGAAGTAGGATGACCCAATTGACAATGCCATAAATCAGCAATTGCAAAGATGCAAGGAGACCAATAAGCTTGAAGAATAGTGGTGGTAGAAGACTCAAAGAGAACATATAGACTATCATTGCTTTCACCGGAAAGGAGCACTGCTTTGGTGGTGAGATCCTTTACATAAAATATAGAGGCATGAAATTCAAAATAAAAATTATTATCACGATAAAATTTTTGAACATGTAGCAATGGTTTGGTAATATGAGGAATATGGAGAACGTTAGATAATGTAAAGGTGCATTTAGGGGAACGTAACATGGTATGCCCAATATGGGATATAGAATGACCCTTACCGTCACCAACATGCAAGTGATCATTACAAGATCAGGTGTAACGTGTTGGTTCGCACCAGTATTCGAGAACCAAGTAGGGGCAGAAATGGAGCCAACAACAAGAGGAGCAGAGGGCTGGTGGCCACTGCTGCAAAAATCAGCACATTGTGAGGCGGTATGGCCGAAGGAGAAGCACAATTGACACTTGATGTTCTGCTCAAAAGGTCGGTGAGGAGGCCACTGTTCAAAACTAGCAGGTCGTCTAGTCTGCTACTAGTTACCCTGCTTCCAGTCTACAGGAACAGAGGAATGAAAATAATGAAAATCAAACATGTGTTAGCTGCTATGCCAGATGCTGTTAGGGTGCCAGTTGTCGCGAGAATGACCTTTATTATGATTGAAATTGGGGTTGTGCTAATGTTGGGCAAGATGAGTAGAGGGCAGGAGAGATGGTGTGGGCAGTGGAGGTGGATTTGAAGCCATGAATGGAAGGGAAGTCTTATTTAGAAACTCATGAGTAGGAAGATGGCTATGAAGGTCAATGTATGATAGCGGTTATGCCTTGTTCACAAGACTAGGTACCAAGTCTTTAAACTTACCATGAAGACCATGAAATATATAGAGGTTGAAGTCTTCAAGAGAAAGGGGTCAGCCAACAGCAACCAATTCATCAAATAATGACTTGGTGTGCTGCACATATTGAGCAACTGAGGCATCGCCTTGTCGAAGATCTTGAAAAGACCCATGAAGTTGAATGATACGAGAATTCGACGGAGAAGCGAGCATTTTCTCAAGAGTGTGCCAAACACAAGAAGAAGTTTGACATTCTACCATAAGGTGCAGTACATTAATGGAGAGAGAGGGGAGTAACGTGTTTAAAATAAGCTAATCCTATTGCTTCCAGTGAAGAAAGGAGGGGTTGATTGCCGAAGAGGAACCATCAGAACTATAAAAAACATGAGAGGGAGGACACGACATTGAGCCATCGACAAAGCAAAAAACACCTTGACTAAGAAGATATGGCTTCATCTGCATTCGCCAATAGAGATAATTAGTGTTTGTAAGCTTCAATGAAACCACTTGCTGAGTGTTGGACAATGCAATGATAAAAGTAGTTGATGTCCCCATCATGTGAAGAGGGACAACATAAACATGGGAGAAGGAACAATGGTGCTGCTTTGTAGGTGAGGGCTGCTGCTGGTGTGAGAAAGAACCATCAGCAATAGCTTCTGATTGGCTGGCTAGCTAGGCTGCACCTCCAGTGTGGTGGGGGGGAGAAGGTGGTAGCAGCAGTAGAGTCCACAGGGAAAGGGAAGAAAGAGTTCTGATTGCAGAAGGCTCTAATACCAAGTTGAGAATAATTAGGAGGCTTAACCTATTGGTTAGCCAACTTTTTCTATATATATGTGTGTGTGTATGTCAATATACAATAGTAATGGTGGAGATTACAACATAAGAGTATGCCAATAATATTTCCTATATAAGTATATTCTATAATACACAACTAGACCATTATCCCTTAAATCCTGCTCCTCTTAACCCATTTCAACCACCGCCACTCATTAAATAAAAAAAACAACCAACCATCATTTTCTCTTCACTAAATCAAAGAAATAGACCCATTTCCTCATCTCTCTCGATCTCCATGCTACCAACCATCATGAACACCAGCAGCTCCAACCAATAACAACCACTTCCAAGACTCCTCACTGTTAAAATCCAACACCAGTAGCCTTCAACCTCTTCTTCATTTTGTTTTTCTCAAACACAAGTACACCTGAAACCACCAAAAAAGGTATTAACTCCTCATGGCAACACCCAACCTCCTTCATCTATGATAACAGCAGCAACCACCTGAAGAAGAAAAGAAAAGGCAAACTGAGACGAAGAAAGAATGAGATCTAAAAAAAGAAATAAAAGTAAAAGCTATTGTTTGTGCATTTTTTTTTCTGTCTTGCAGGTAAGGTGACACTCACTGTTGGCACAAGATGGAAGAGAAGAAGATTCTGCTTCAGATCCACCTTGTTTTCCATCTCTCCAGCAGCATCACCGCGTGGTTTCATCCATTGCTAGTGGAAATGGCACCTCGATACACGCGTCGTCACAATTCTTCCAACACTTAAATCTTCTAGCACTATTTTCGAGCTCCAACTTCTCCAAATTATTTTTGACCTCTGAAAGGTCTATTTTGCAATTTTTTAAAATTATTGTTAGAAATTTGATTTTTTGGTGTTTTGTAAACATGTGTGATTTTTAGATGTGCAAGTAAGATATAGTAAAAAAAGAGAATGTATGTTTGTTGCATTTGTTTTATTACTTATTTTCATTTTGTGATAGAACAAATAAAAAGTTAAAAAAATTATTTTTTCCAAATATTTTAATTGCATACGAACAAGTCCCTCAAAAATAAAAAAAAATCATGTTTTTGCTTAAAAAGTATATATATAAATACATGTGTTTTAGCAATTTTTTACAAAATATATATTTACACGCATTTTGAATTTAATAACCAGTTTACTGAATCCATGAGAATGTGGTCAATATTTCAATAACCTTTAAAATTTTAATTCATGAGAATTAATGGTCAATATTATGGTATAAACGTTGGACCTGCAAGTAGACTGGTAATTAAATATCAGGAATTGACTAGAAAATTCTCAGAATTATTTTGAATATTCATCAATTTTAATTGCGAGTATTTTTCACCACAATGCATGAATTATGGAAAACCCTTCCGCTTTTTAGGATAGATGAACCCTGTTAGGGCACCTACATGAATCCTTTCTAAAAGAATTCATTTGGGTACACGAGCTCATAATAAATTTGAAATGCCAGATTTATTCACATAAATAATCCCCATCCTAAAACATAAACAGACCATCGGTTAGGAACCTATCCAAATCTTTAAACCATATTTAAACCACACAATGCAACTTACCTCAGGTAGAGTGCCCAAGAGGTGCGAAAGTCTTCTTTAGCCACTACCAATCTCTTACCCTTAGAATCTCTTATAAGATCAGTATACTCAGGTTTCACAGCGACCCTAAACCAAATTACTAGGTGGCAACTCCTTGACTCCGACACAATCATAGCACAGAGACTTACTTGTGGCTTTCCCTTTAGTTAATAACAATAGGAAAATAGGTTCTGATCCCACTTCATGGCTACACTTGATGAGATTAAGATTTATCGTTTTTATGATATTGGGACGATATATATCTCATATTATATGCCTCAGATTCCTCAGGACTATCCATGATAGACCATTTTCTTTCAGGGGTACCCTGAAGAGAACTTAAAGATTTCAGTTGTATATATGCGATAACAGAGCAGAAAAGAAAACTCACTCGGAATAGCACCCAATTTGTGGCAGTTTCATGTCATCAAAAGTTCACCGAAAGGTGATGCATGCAATCGTTATGTTTCAGAAGCAATAATATTCTTGTTTATCCTTCTAGGCTAAGATGAAATATGGAGGAGGTTAAAGCACATCTCACACTACCAGAAATTCGCTAAATACCAACGGATTTACTAACAGAAATATTCCGTCGGTAATTTGAGCTCGAAATTACCGACGAACACTTTTCCGTCCGTAATTCAGTCGGTAACTACCGATGGAAAATTTCCGTCGGTTGTTACCGACTGAATTACG
>Ga0307510_10001281_pt1 | contig 27431 bp, 28 predicted proteins | sample 12_EM_MG_FD_207224 | JGI IMG/M metagenome (GOLD analysis project Ga0307510, IMG submission 207224) | Populus trichocarpa ectomycorrhiza microbial communities from riparian zone in the Pacific Northwest, United States - 12_EM | ecosystem: Host-associated > Plants > Roots > Unclassified | place... | reverse complement strand
TGACCACAGCATTGAGGGAATCTATCTAGGTTTTAATAGCCCGGTCTCTCGGAATTGTCGCTCATACTCTTTCTTCGTCCCCATCTTGCTTATATACACGTACATGCTCTCACTCTCACGCTCCCTCAGTTGTACTCTACAGGGGGCACGGTAAAATAATAAATAAATAAACAAAAAGCCGAGGAGAAGGGGTGGGGTGGGCTGATGACGCACGGGGTCCTCTCTTTTTGGAATCGACAGTACATTTGGAGCAGCTGAATGGAATAAAAGTGAGTAACAACCAGCAAAGGGGGCATAGTAAAACGAAGAAAAAGGTGGAAGAAGGTATGGGATGACAAACCGGTTACCAGTGCCCTCGCCTCGGGTTTGACTGGGTTAGGAGCAGGAAGCGCGACAGCCCCAGCCGCGAGAGCGAGGAGAATGAAGGACAGGTTGGTGGTGATGCGCATAGTGATGGACAGAGGTGTATAAACAGGATAAAAAGTGTTGCAATGTAGATTGGATAGCGATGAGGGGGTATAGTCCGAGTCGACTGAGGGCTACTGGGGACCATAACGATCCTTTGAGGCCTTTTATGCATCCAGCATCCAGGGAGCGCTAGGTTTACTACCACACCCATTTTTTTTTGGTAACGAAAGCTCTTCTTTCTGTCGGAGACGTATGACCGTTAGTGACGAAAGCGACCATTGTACAAATTCCGAGCCGAGCCATGCAATTGCGTACAATCTCCTCAGACACTGATGCCCCAGTTCAAGTCCGGCACGATCACGACATCAGTTTCAATGAGTAGACAGTCCTGTAAAGCTTCGAGAAGGCGCCGCTTGAGTAGTCAACTTCAATCGTCGTAGACAGAATCATGCAGCGTACTACCAATACTGCGTGCTTGACGGATTTACCAGCCGAACCCTCGTTCAGCCAGTACGAAGATCTCACTGACTCCTTGTTCAGTCCTCTCAAAATTTGACATGAGATACTATATCTAGTGGTTCCCGTCAATCCATTCCACTTTTTTATGAGAAAAAGCAACTGCAGTGAGATGAGGAGAAAGTCACTCTGCAATGCGGCAATGCCTGTCGACAAAGTGCTGCGATCATGCATGATTCTTGATTCTGGAGTGTCGCCGTCGCCAAAGAACTAGCGGAGTTCCCAAACCAGATGCATAAACGCCCGGTGGGAGGGGTTCGACGTTCCGACCCGAAGTACCATCGTGCATGGTCGCGAGACTGTAGTCGGGGCATCCTGAACAGGCAGTAGAATTGACCAACGCACGTAGATATCTCGACAAATATTACTCCGCAGAGTAGAGAGACATCGAGAATGAAAACCAACCAGCCCTCCGTGTAAGGAGCTAAGCCGGTAAAAGCATAGCTCGTGAGTTCTGAAGTAGTTCTTGAGGAGAAGGGGCCGCGATCCAGGGCGAGCGAGAGCGCGAGAGTGTGTGTGTTGAGCAAGGTGAGGCGAAAGCAGTGCGAGAGGTGCGGCGTAAAGGTGGTAGGCGATGACGAGGAGTAAGTTGATCAGCTAAGGTGAGTGAGAATGGCGAAAGGAATACGAGAGAACATAGGACCAGAGGAACGATGGACGGCACGGCGGCTCGGTTCGTCGTCAAACGGTCAGGCAAGAGCAAGAGCACGCAAAAATAGAAAGAGAGGCCACAGGCGTCGGCATTTGAAGAGGCCTGGCGCAAGGCTTTATATACGCGAGTCTGAGGTAGCAAGAGACAAGTACTCTACGCGCAAGGTGAGTTAGAGGGGAAAAGGTGAGGAAAACGAACGGAAAGGTGGTCCTGCCGGCGACAGACCCACACGGTGACGTCGACGATGAGCAGCGATGTCTGCAATGTAAAAAATTACTGAATCGTAGCTAAGTGCGTGACGGCGGGCGTGTAGATGACGAGGGTGAGGGAGGTGAGGCGGCATTCGATGATAAAAGCCTAAGGTGAAAGAGGAAATACTGGAATGGAGAGCAGAAGATCTGAAGCAAAAGGAGATAGGGAAACTCACAAAAAGTGACCTGAATAAGCGTAAAATCCTTTCCTAACAGAGATGTGGTCCAGACAGAGGCCCGACTTGCAAGGGTCCATGTGCGACGTGTACAATGTGCGGCGACGTGCTTTTTTTCGAGGCGGCGAGCACTTGCGACGCCAGCTAACAGACTTGGGTGATCCGCTGGCCGTAGAACTTGGGGCGCGACGGTGTGTGTGTGTGGAAACTTGGCCATTAGGGGAAAGGTGTCGATCGTGATTCGTTTGGCAAGGAGGGTGGAAGGTGAAGGGTTGGGGGCGTGGCGTGCAAGATGTAGAGAATGAGAGGCCACCCTTACACTCTGCCCATCAAGTAATATGAGATATATGCGTACAAATAAGTCCAAGGCTGGTCATGCATGTGCCACCAGAGCACGATCTAGTATCTTCGTCGTACGAATGCAATGCATGAGATGGACGTTCGAGTCCGAGGAATGACGTAATCGGGTTTTGCCTTCTGGTTCTTCGGGACTTGTGCCTGACTGATGTTAGCGGGCCTCATGGCAAACACGTTGCAACCCGTGACTGCCATGGGTCCCCCTCGAAATAAGTCACTTGATCTCCCTTTTTCGACACCAGTCATCCACCACTACTCTGTTTCTGCTCGTCTATCTTTACGCTCCTCACTTCTTCCATCGATACTCTAGAATCAATTCCCCAAGTTCGGCGAACCGTCATTTGTGTTTCTATATGGAGGACATTATCAGCCTCACAAAAAAGCGGCAAACCCAGATTCTCGAAGCAATCTCTGAATGTCGACTTTTCGTCCAAACACACGAATCGAGCCTTGATTCATACGCTCGGCTGAGAAAGTAAAGCTCCGAACGAGATGCGCCCCATGACTCAGTCCTGACGATCCCTCGATAGTGTTTCCCAACTTGTCGATGATGCGTTGAACTCCGCTATGGATGCCGAAACCAAGATGGCAGACGCGATCGAGATATTCAGAAGGGTAATCAATGGGACAAGTGATTTCAAGGAGCACTTTCCTTCCAACGTACCTGTCTTGCACCAGAAGAGCGACGGGGCTATTACTGGTGAGATGACCATAGCAGACACGGACGATAGGTCCTGGGACCTAGCAGATGGGCTGAAAAGGAGTCTGTACCCAAAAGTGGGCCTTGTATCATTGCTCCACCTTTCACAGCTAATCTCTCCTAGCGGACGGGCAACGAATCATCAGTACCGACGAGGGTCGTTGAGTTTCTTCTCCTAAGGTTTCCTTCTGACGAATGTCCCATCGTTGTCAAACGTGAGCTCTGACTCATCGATGGCATCTCCGTATCTAATTTAAACTCCAGTGGTGTTAAATGAAAACCCAAGTTCGGCAGAAATTCTGTGGAATTTCAGCCGTTTCAAGGACGAAAGACGTCTTACTCTAAAGCAAAACCCACACTTCTACACATATCTCCCGGCATCGCCGAAGGCATATGGGGGTAAATTCGAGATCGAGCCAACAGAGGACTTTCGGCATGCGAACAAGTTCTATGTCCTCACGGATAGGCCGGGGCTTGTCTATATTAAGACTGATCAGTACTCGCGATGTTTTGGAAACGTCTGGTGCCCAGACAGTGCCGTCATTTTCAAGGGTGAGCACGTTTCGTTTTCGTTTCTCTTGCCTTGTGCCGTTTCTGATGTCTTTCCAGACATCAGGGGGAGGCTTCAGGGCGAGAATATCATCAAGGCACCTCTCAAAACCGCACACGGGCGGTTCTGTGCACAGCCCTTCGGGTCCCACTATCCAGGGCCTGAGCGTCCAGGGAATGGTCATAAACGCCGGCTTACTGTCGCACTGGAATGCCCGTGTGAAAATTGGCAACAGCAGATTGACAATCTACGCAGGACTGGTTATTCTGGTTATTTCAATTTACGCGTCTGTTCTGGGCGGGCCCCACTCGACAGCTCGGTACGTTGCAAAATCAACATTGGTATTTATTCCTAACTTCGGCATAGCTTCTGGCCCCTTTGCCGCCAATTTCTGAACAACCCCAATACAGCGTGGCGTACAGGAATCCTATTCATATCAATATGCTCGACTACGATTCACTCCTCAACATCTTTAATCACTTTCGGCTGGAGGATGTTGATAGTTGGAATCGCCAACTTACGTGGCGCAAGCTCGCCCACGTTTGTCGAAAGTGGCGATACCTCGTATACGACTCGTGGTCCCTCCTGGATATGTATATTCTTCTCACGAACGGTTCCCCTCCCATGGGCTCGCCAGCGTATTTACCACCTATGCCACTCGTCATCGAGTACAGGAATAACACTACGGCCTGGGTCCTACACGATAAAGAGAACATATTTACTGGACTACAACGGCATGACCGCGTACGACGCATCATCCTTCAGGCTCCTTCTCCGAGCTTGCGAACTTGCCTCGTAGCATTGAACGAGTTTTTCCCGCAATTGGAATACCTCTATCGAGTCCACGACAAAGGAAGAGGCGAGCCTGGTGCTTCCTAGCACATTTCGGGGACCAAATCTTCGCCACCTCGCATTTCATGGTATCGGCCTCCCAGAACAATTTTCATTATCTGCGTCCACAACCGCCCTCGTCACACTCACACTCACGCACATTCCAGCCCCTTTCTACTTGCATCCGGGGCATTTGGTCACGCAACTCCAAGATCTTCCCTATCTCGAGGACCTATCGATTGGTTTCACAGTCCCAATGCCTCGTCCTGGTGCTGAGGGAAAACTGTTACCCGCGCCAATACCACGCGTGACATTGCCCATCTTGAAGCGGTTCACATTCCGGGGCGTGGTCGTTTATCTAGAGAGCTTCGTTGCTCAGATTTACGCTCCACTTCTCGAGCAACTCGATATCACATTACTCTTTCAACCCGCCTTTACCCTCTTGAACCTGGCCCAATTCGTTCACACAATCAAACGGCTTAGGTGTCTCTCTGCCAGAGTCCTTTTCAGGAGAAGCCGTGCTTCTATAGTCACCACCAATGGCGAGCCACGGGACGGTGGTCTCACAATCAGTGTCATATGTGAGCCTCTCGACTGGCAAATAGATTCTATATCACAGGTCTGCGGCGCGCTGGCTCAGGTTCTATCTTCTATAGAGGAGCTCACACTTGACCTAGAGGAGGCCGGAATACCGTTCAGGGAGAGTGCACTTGACGACACGCTATGGCGTGAATTTCTGCAGCCATTTAGGGGTGTGAGGAGGCTCCATATCAGCTCTGCACTTACATCGGAACTTTCCGATGCTCTGAAGCCAGACGCGGCAGGGTTGGTCCTGGAGCTCCTACCTGCTCTGCGAGATCTTGAAGTACAGCTCGAGAGGGACGATGCATACAATGCGTTTTCCACTTTCATCACCCAAGCCCGAGAACGTGCAGGCCGACTTATATTTCTGTTGGCACTGCCTATTCGAAAAGCCAGATCGAAAATGTTGCCGAGTCCATTTGGACAGCGGCATCACCCATCATTTGGCCCTGTTGGCGGTGGTATGGCTGGTTTGTATGCCGCCCTCGTACTCCAGCGCGCAGGTCATAGAGTCCATATATTCGAAGACGGAACCATACGCGTACTGACACAACCAGTACTCCTGGAAGGACTCTCCCACAGTGCCGTCCACAAACCCGGTAATGCCATACAGAGGTCAACCAAGGCGTGACTCTGACGGGACGCGTGGATCAAAGGGGCCGCGCGGCTCCAGGAAGCACTCTGATTTCGCCCAGAGTATAGCACAGAGTCGAAAGCTTCGAAAGCGGCAAGGGTATCGGTAGAACTTGAGAGGGTTCTCACTGATAGAAGACAAGGATTATTGGGATTCCTAGTCAAAGTTGAGCTTGGCCTTACTAATACATGTCTTACATACCTGTCAAGTCGAATGATTGCAACTCATGTGGATCCTAAGGACCTGTAAGTACCAGTCAAAATGATTCAGAGGTGGGGCAGCATCGGACAGCCCATATCGAGATACCCCGAGTTAGCTTGGGTAGCACTAACCTCAAGTATTATTTAGAAGCCCAGCTGAGTTGTCAATCAGAGCTAATTTTGGCACGAACGCAACTGCAACTGATTGCTGGGCTGCTGACAACACCCGCATGCCTAAGTACGGCAGGTGTTTGATCTGAGTCGATTTTTCCGAGTCATTCTCCTTTGTAAGGACTGTAGAACTGACCAGCGAGTACAAATCTTACTCCATGCAGTGAAACGATCCTGAAGGTTGAGGGAACCCAGCCTCTGCCAGTGAAGCAAACGCGCGACATATGCGGCTGCGAAAACTGGCCTTGAGGCCTTGAGGGGATGGTGCCATCGACAACAGTCAGGTCATGTGTCACGATGTGACTCCGGTGCTTCCACAGGCTAACGGCCAACCATGAAACCTAAGGAGAGGAAGGGGCCATAAGGTACGTCAAGATTCACAAAAGACAACGATTATGGCAAGGGTCAATTGAGATGGCGATGTGGGCACGATGGGAAATCGAAGAATCGTCCAGGCAGAAAGAAAGGAGGAGCGGCCAGGCCAGGAGTAGGCGCAGCTGAAAAAGCGGGACCGAAGCCAGAAGCACTCGGAATTGGAATCGCGTACCCGCGACCACGTGACATCGTCCAACCTGCCAAGCCCAGCCTACCACGCCTCGCCCTCGACTACTTGTCTTCATCACCCTCGTTGCCATACGCCATACGATTGACCATTTCCCACGGCCCCTCGCAAGTCAGGACCACGTCTCTTCTGGTAAGGACTCCTACTGTACATAGGATCAATCGTACCTTATTTTCATTTTCGTTCTAGATCATCAGCTTTTAACTTTCCTCACTCTCGTCGTCCATGCGCTCGCTGACGTGCACCTAGAAACGATTCAGTCAAATTTCCTTTGTCAACGCCGCCGCGCGGGTCTGCCGTCGGCAGGACCGCATTTCGCTTTCAACTTCGCTTCTCCCTCTTTCCCCTATTCTTAACTAGCCCACGGATTACTTGTCTTACTCGCATATATGAAACCCCTTTTCAGGCCTCATCAAAAGCAAGCAAATCAAGCCAAACTTTATCCAACTCTTTCCGTTTGCATGCTTTCGTCCTTGTCCGACTGCCTGATGGCAAACCGAGTACCGTGCCGTCATTCGTCTCGCTGGTCTCAGGTCCCTTTCTCGTCACGGTTTCGCGCATTCTCTCGCATCAAACTTTTTGCGCCCCGTTACGATTTCCCTTTGTACGTTCTCGATCTTTCGGGAACGTAGCCCCGCTTTCTATTTTCCTTCCTTCCGAACTCACTAGTTAGGTCGCTCCGACTTAGCTCCTTAGAGTAGCGAAACGATTTGGACGACCAAACGAACCCACCCTCTGTCTGTGATTCGGGAGCGATGTATGATATATACGAAGGGTTGATCCTCGGCGCATCGTGAATTCCTGTAAGGGGACTCGCAGGGAACTCGAAGGCCGCGGCACGCTCCGCACTGATGGTCTCGCTTAGCTTTTTAACGCATTAGGCGCGTCAACTTTTGTCCCATTTGACTATAACTCATTCTCTTTCCTCCCGAGTGAGGGGGCGGTGTCAATTGTATCTCGGGGCGCCGCCCCAGTCCTTTTCCATTTCAGAACAAGTATTCTTGTGCACGGGTCCCTGTCCATCAACAACGGGCGGCACTAATCATGATAACGTGTGGCACTGATAATGCCACTTCACCATGACGGCTTCTCTAAGTGCGGCCCTGATAATGCTACCTTACCGTGACGGCTTCTCCAATATCCATCATCCATCATATTTCATGGGCTTCTGCTCATACTGTGCCCTCATTTTTCTCATTTCCATTCCTTTCGTCCGCGCGATTGTGGTATGATTCAATTTCTCCAGGGGCTTTACTTGATAGTGTCCCAAATGTTTTCTGTGCTCTAGGAGTATATAAGTGCGCCTGTTGGGGACCCAAAATATCATCTGCGTTTTCTCGTACGTCTGCGTGCGCCCATCTGATTCACATCGTCTCCAACACATCTACTATCGCCTTCGTACCCAACGCCCGCACCCGCATCACCTAACTGTCCATCACTCGGACAGCGTTTGTCCTTGTGCATCAACTCTCACATCTTACCTCGTGCCGCCTCGTGCCACTCGCCCCGCTGCGCATCCCCGTTCACTATAGCCCGTAGCCTTTCTTCAGACCCAGGCTATCATCGCCATACCCCTCATCGCTATCCAATCCACATACGCACACTTTCACCTGCTTATATATCTCTGTCCATCACCATGTGCATCACCCCCAACCTGTCCTTCGTGCTCCTCGCGCTTGTCGCTGGAGCTATCGCATTTCCTGCGAATCCTGCTCCTGACCCTGTCAAATCCGAGGTGACGCCATTGGAAACAGGTGTGTCATCCCATACCTTCTCCCCACCTTTTTTTTTCTTGATTTGCCATGCCCCCTTTGCTAATTGTTGCTCACCTTTTACGTTCAGCTATTGCTAAAGTAGGAGATCCTGTTGATACGTCTCCTGGGTGGAAGGCCTAAGAAGTCTCTAAAAACGATTGGTGATTGCCAATGGCCATTGACCGCTGTAGCGTGTAGTCTTTCTCTGGGGGAAGGAGCCTTCTTTGTTTCAACTTTTGGACCTGGGAAGGGAAGGAGAGGAAGGCGGAGCTGCAAGCACCAGTGGACAATCAAACCTATGTTTCTATGATTCGGAATATGATTTTGTGTGTGTGTGTTGCTGTAGAGATTCCGTAAGAAATACACACTATAGAAATGAAGGCCCCCGGCGCGGGCACTGCAGCATTGAGGACGTCGGCCGTAATCATAGTCAGAGCACCACATGCAAACAGCGTCTCACTGTATCATTCACATCTGACCGCTGGATGTAATCGGTCCACTGTTATCGCGACCATGGATGTCATATGTGCGCCAAAGTCCTGAGAAACGTCCGGATTAACGCTAGTCTACGCTACGTGAGAAAAACATATCCAGTTGAAAAGTCAAAAGAACATTTCATTGAGTACATGACGGATCAGCGTGCTCTAGGAGTCCTAGGAAATCATAGATATTTGTACAAACTGAGGTACGGTGCCGTAGACTAGTGACCAAGCAAGGGGATAGAGTCATGCAGTAGTAGTACGGAGTTCAAGTTGAACCTTGCGGAGGTTTGAATAACAGCTAGGCCATAACCAATGGCATAAATTTTGTCAAGTGAAGCATCTACAGTGTAAACTCAAATCGGGGATGACGGTCTCCAAGCCGCCTTCGCTCCTCAGGGAAGTCCCACTCCCCACGTCCAAGGCCCTTGCCATGGGTCTGTAGATAATTCTCCACCGTCTTGCGCTTTTTCGCATTGCTGGCGTGGAAGTAGACAATAACACCGGCGGATGAAGCAGCTGCACCAAGTGAGACGGCCAGGTTGATAGACGTTGCCTTGTGGAACCGCGGAGGGCCAGTGAAGAACCATGGGGACACAATTCCACCTATGTCAACTGCCGAGGAGAGGATAGCAACCGCAGTCGCGCGGCGGTAATGTGGTTGTATGTTGTTCGCAAGCCACGTGCCCCGGCAGGGGACGCTTCCAATACTGCCTATGATCCCTAAATATAGTGCGGCGTAGTCTATATTTTTGTTCTTTGAGCCTGCATATGTGAACAAACAACCGTTCCTTCAGAGATCAAAAATGGGAAGATTGAACGGCACAGCGTACCGAGGAACATGGAGGAACCTGTTGCAGATAAAAGCGGACAGACTATAGCCATCACCCCACGGTTCTTGTACTTATCGCAGAAATATGCGCAAACGATGCTGAAAATGCAGGAGCAAGCGAACGGAGGTACCTAGTAGTAATGACGTTTAAATCCCATGTGGCCTCTTGGTGGTGTGGTGAACGTACCGATAGCAGCTGTGTGCGGCTGGGGGAATGTCCAAGGGCAGAAACGATGGTTGGTGTGCTAGGGCATAAAGGTCAGTCCATGCGCCCAGTCGAGAAGGAAACCGGGAGGCAATACAAATTGGAAAGACCAAAACCCTGTCAAATATACAATACGTATTCACGATGATTTGGGCCAGAGAACGCCGAGCTAACTCACCGATAAGCCGGTGAAGAACGCAGTAACTGAGAGCATGAGAACGTGGGGCGCATCTGTGAATGCGCTAGTGACTTCATTCCAACTGAACTCCTCCTCATATTTGCCATCGGTATCGGCGTCACCACTCCAATCATCGGCGAGGTCTCGGCAATATGCCTCGCGCTCCTCTTCGGTGAGAAGTTTGATGGCCCCAGGCGAAGCGGGGACGAAACGCCAAGCAAGAAAACCAAAGGCGATGGTGACGACTCCCTCCTGAGTAAAGGTGTCGATGATATGTAAGACATGTCAAATGAAATGGACACGAACGATAATAAAGATCCACCGCCAGGCCGCGATTCCATGCTTGCCATCGAAATGATGAATCCCGAAGGCCAGAAGGCCAGAAAAGGCGTGAGCAAGAGAGGTGACGCCGAACATCATGGCAAAGCGGAGCTGCAGGGCATGGCGTTTATAAAAGCTGGAGAGGAGGAGGAGAATACCAGATGAGAGGCCACCTGAGGAAGCACGTATCAGTATTGGGAAAGACCCATGCTGGTGGATAATACCCTCAAGGGTGCCGAGGAAGAACCGGCACATGAGAAGTCCGTGATAGGAATGTACGGCGCCTGGTCTGTGGTGAGTGCTAAGGAGGGCAGCACCAGCAGAAAATGGCTACCTTGGCATGTACGGACTAATCCTAAGAGGGCGGCCATAACGGGGAGGGTCACATTGGCACCGATGCGCTTCATGAGCAAGTTCGTGGGAAGTACCATGAGAATGTGCGGGACACTTTTTGATAATTAGTCAAGAAATATGAGGGAAGGCGGAGATTCCTACTAAGTAATAGACAATGCAGTCGAGAACTGATGTGATGTCATGCGGAGGTCTTTTGTGAGTCCAGCTACTCGAGCATTACCGATATTCCTTTTGGGTTTTGTCAGAAAGACAGCTGAATCACTCAGAGACACGTACGCTACATCCTGCAAGCGTTTGGTTATCGATGAAGCTCCCAGAGGTGCAGGAACAGTACACTTACCAATGATGCCAAGAGATCTGTACGAGGCAAACAATTAGTGGTAGGAGGTGAGACGAGTGGCAGAAAGGACATACGGAACATGCCAACGATGGGAATGAGATAGAAATCTATCTTGAGAGTCGCTCTCTGGAGGACTTTCAAGTTCTCAGCCTGGTTCTGGTCGTGATCATCTCCATGCAATCTGTGGATGATATCAGAGGTATTCTCCTTGTTAGGGGAAGGAGAGCGTCCGCAACCGATCGTGGTATCCATGAGAAATGATCAGGGAAAGGAGTCGGATGGAACGGCATCATATCGCACCCAACCAACTTTAATACTATGCACCCTTGGCCAACGTGACCTCAGCCCGGGCACCATGCCGCGGACGAGAGATGACAGAGGTAGTAGAGCGGGAATTGGACCCCCGATACCACACTGGATAGCCTTCACTGAGGTGATTCTTTAAGGCATACTAGTCAGGGTCAACGTTATTCAATTGCTGCTGGCAGCTTCTGGCGCTTCATCTGGGATAAGGTTTCAAGAAAGCATCGAGCCTCAGAGACGTCTTTTTGTATCGATGATGGTCGATAATTGAGACCACTTCCGACTCCGTCCGCCGAGGGTTTACCCACGCGCCTTCCTATTTTGTCAGCTGTGTGAGTATATCAACGCTATCAAGTTGACCCTACCTTCACGCCTCCAACCAAATAGAATAACATCAGACTCTAATCTCAGCAAAGTCATTACACCTCGGTGCTGGATTATTCCGGCGCCGACTGGCAGCTCAGGAAAAGGGATCTCCCTCTTGTCTCTCGACCACCAACCAGATGCCTTCGTCCCAGGTACAAACTGCCGGTAGTAAACATGACCCCATAATGCTGTGAACGAAGGGAGGCGATGTCGACGAGGTTGAAGCGAGGTGGAAAGTAGCCTATGTACAGACGAATAACAAGGCAATACAAGGAGGGTATGAGTGACAAGAAGACTTGTGGCATTGTCAGGTGCTTCGTTGTGGCCGTTCGCGCGCGGCTGTAAGGCTTGCCTCACAGTACATGCGTATCTGACGTAGGAGAATCATTGTCCACGGTGGAGCAAGGCCACGGAGCGAAAAGATAACCTAGTAGGCAGGCGTGTTGGGAACTTCGTCTTGACAAACGTGATGAAACCCCGCCCCTCGTGGTGGGATGTTCGTAACTTTAATTCGTCGTCATCGTCGCGATTCCTCGTTCGCATTCATCAACTTGGGTGGAATGTGGGATGGTAAGCATATTGTCGGTACAGGACCGGCATCACTTATTTACAGCGACCTGAAAAGTTAACTGGTATGCAGTGCGGCAAACAAGGCAGCCCTCTGTGAACTTGTCGAGAAAAGTCGGAATGGTCATTTGTTAGTTGGGGTAGGTATCTGTAACATAGGTAGTTAGACTATGTCTATCCTTGTGAGTTTGGAAGTAGGAAGGGAAAGAGACAAAAGGTCGTGCTCCCGAAAGGGTGAGAACGCGCAAGGGGAAACGATCGTAAGAGATATTCGAGGACAGGGGGTATGTGAGACCAGCGAGATGAACGACGGCACAGTAGCTCAGTTTGGCATCAAGCGGTCAGGCGAGGACGAAAGCACACAACACGGAAAGAGAAGAGAAATGGGCTCGATTGCGTGACTGTGACGAGGCCAGGTGATGGGATTATACTCTACACATGGGCTGAGTAGAGGGGAAGAGGGAAGGCGGAAACGAAGGTGGATTCGAATGCGATGACAAAGGAATCATTTGTTTCTAGGTGCGCGACGTGGCAGACAAGGGCGAGGGAGACGCGGCGACCTTCAATGGTGAAAGGCTAAGGTAAAAGCAGAAGATGGGCAATGGAGAACGTACGGTCTAATACGAAAAGATAGACGACGGAACGTACGAAAAAGGCCTGATCAAGTCTATACATAGTAATTCCCCTTCCCAACATAGACGTGGTCCAGACTTGCGAGGGCCGTGCACGACGTGCGCGAGGTGGACCGACGGGATGTTCGAGGTGGTGCGTATTTGTGGTGTCAGCTGGTGTGTCTTCGTCCGTAAGGATTGGGGCGCGACGAGAGGGGGAACTTGGTTGCAAGGGGACACGGTTCGATCATAAGGCGAGTGTAGCTGAAGACGGGTTGGAGGCGGGGCGTGCAAGACAAGGAGGGAGAAGGGCTACGCGTGGCGGGCAAGGCGGGCGCATAATGGAGGGCGTCACGTGGTCGAACAGTGCTCGTTTCCGAGGGCCGCGGCACGCGAACATTTCCTACAGTATCATCACAGAAAGTCCCACACGCGGTACCACCAAGTTTCGATAGGATTCTTGAGCTTCCCCAAGAATGATCGAAGCAAAATCAAAAAAGAGTTTGGGCCATGTGGCCAGAAAGTTTCCCTACACACTTCCAGGACCCAGTTTCCCGATCTCCTGACTGGCTGTCACCGGCAAGTCGTGTAGCTGGTCCGTACATGTAATGGCCAGGGCGAGGCGGACGTACCGTGGAAAAACTACCTGTCACAAGACACAATAGGAAACGTTCCTTCCCTCTGATGTCCAACGCAAAGTCACGTCTGTGACATCACTATAGTGGTGAATATTTACCTCCCTTCCATGTCTATGATTTGCTTCCCGTGCCGTGTTGGAAAACTTGGACGTCTCTGGCGGTGAGCGCTCTGTTCTCGATATGTCATATAATTCTAACACGGCCATTCTACAACAGATTACCTCCTACTCTGATACATGTCCTCAACGATGATTGCCTTCTCAGGATATTTTCATTGTACCGGCCGCCTCTGTTGGACGAGGATGAGGCTTTCGACATTTGCATCTTGCAAGAGGGAGAATGGGGCCGTGAACGCTGGTGGTACAAGCTCGCGCACGTTTGTCGGAGATGGCGATACCTCATACTTCAATCGGCAGCCCACTTGGGTGTTTGCCTCGTTTGCACATATGGTACGCCTGTAGCGGACATGCTAGCACATTCACCCCCACTTCCGCTCGTCATCGATGCCGTCGGAAATTTTCAAGACATCTCCGCAGAAGATGAAGAACGAATCACCTTCGCACTCCAGCATGCTGACCGCGTGCGCCGCATCCGTGTTCGGATGCCTGTCTCGAAGTTGCAGAAGCTCATATTGGTCATGGACAAAGAATTTCCGATATTGGAGTATCTGTATATCGCACCTCCGACGAAGCACGATACAACCATTGTGTTTCCACAAACATTTCGAGCACCACAGCTACGCCAACTTATACTAATAAACCTTGCGACTTCAATTGGATCCCCATTAATTGCGACAGCCGCGGGCCTCGTCACATTGGCGCTCGACTACATCCACCCATCCGCCTACTTCAGCCCGCATGAGTTACTCGTCCAATTATCTCTCATGCCTCAATTGGAGACCCTTGGCATCACCTTTCACTCCCCTAGTCGAGGCCGCGCTCTTGAGACGCAGCTATCTGAGACCCCAATCACCCAATACGTCACTCTTCCTCACCTTCGTTGGTTCACATTCGGAGGCGATAATGCTTACTTGGAAGCACTTCTTCCTCACGTTACCACTTCCCTTCTCGAGAGACTCCAAATTATCTTCTTCAATCGGCTCTCATTTTCTGTTCCGTGCCTCCTGCAGTTCATGGGGACGGCAGAGCGTCTCAGATTCAGCAGCCTCTCGGTCAGCTTCCTTGGAGCCGTAGTTGTCGTGCGTGCGTTGCCTCGTGAAGGGGACAAGGTGGATGCATTTTACATGCACGTCAGTTGCCAATCCCTCGATTGGCAAGTGGCATGCGCGGCGCAGATTTTCGATACGATTGGCTCTGCATTCACTTCCGTCAAGCGCCTTCATCTTCAATTTGGGGAACGTGAATCATCGTCGGAGGGGGACGATGTCATCGACGTAGATCTCACAGACTGGCGCGTACTTCTCGGGTCGTTCAACAACGGTGAAACCCTTCTCATCGATGATGGGCTTATCAAGGACCTCTCTCTTTCCCTACAATGGGACGATGGAGAACCACCACTAGACCTGTTGCCCCAGTTGAAGGAGCTGGTATATTCTGCGAACGGTGATGTCGACGACGCCTTTACCTCATTCATTCGCGCACGCGAGGTTGCGGGGCATTCTGTTTCCCTCGTTCGTCGATGAGCAGGCCTTCTCCACCAAAGTTGTAGGCCGAGCCGATCTCCATGGTGAGCGAGGGAGCGAGCCATCAGGCTTGAGGTACCTAAAATACTGGACTGAAGCCAACTTTCCGAACTGTTCACTTATTGTGTCGACTTGGTCCACATCCCTATTAGTTCTCAAGCCCACTGTGACTATGATAACGAAGAGCCCGCACACGGGACAGTACCCCTATCATTATATACCCACCGACCACGATTTCTGAACGTTCTATCTATCTTCCTATTTGCGCCCTAACTGCGCAGTGATTATACACGCTAAATATGCACATACCTCCTATCATTTTGGGGCGAGTGAATATTTCCTCCAAAGAACACTGATATTATTTTCTAAAATAAAAGAATTGTTGTACTACAAAATTCATCTTTTGATATCAAACGTGACACTGACAGGCGGGACATGATTTGTGTTCCTTGTTCTTGGCGACAGTTACACACAAGTACTTGTCCTGGCGAAACTAAGCGCTTTGTCATAACTTGGAGGGTATGGAGGAAACGAGGACCATGATTATCCTTGTAGCTCTGCATCGCCCTGCTGGTCATGAATGCGACACGATGATGACTCCCAGAGGGTATCATGATAAAACGGGGTTGATTACACGTAACAACGCTCTTCTTTCCGAACTGGACTCCAACTTGTTTTTCAAGAAATGCCATGCTCTCCACAGCTGTGTTTAAACCGAGAAACAGGGTTGGGAACGGGGGGATCATGTAGCTTTGAAAAGTTTGAGAATGATAGCGTAGAGAGAGGAGATGTATGACAACGAGTAAAAGAGTAGGGTGAGGTACGATAATATGAAGAGAGCTGTACACCTTACATGAGCAACCTTCTTCTAGAAATGGCCGGGAAACCTACCAATCCATACAGCGAATGCTGCTCCCACAAAAGGTAGGATGATGCTGAGAAGCGTTGATACAAGGAAAGAATGACCACAATATTGCGGACAGGCTTGAACATCTGATGGTAGTGATTAGAGGGGTGGGGTGGGGAATAAATGGGACGATGAACGGAAGCAATGTGCATAAGAGGTTAGCATTTACCAGCTTCTTCTGCTCTGTAAACTACCTCGTTTGCATCTCCATTGTGAGTTTGTTGGTCGTTGTACATAAACGACTCAAATTCATCATACCTTAATCAAGAAACCTGTGCCTAGTAGGGAAGAGATTATCCCCCCAAGATAAATAACTAGGTCATGGTATGGGAAAGAGGAGAGAGGAATAGGTATCAGGATCCAACGTGTTTCAAGAAACCAGAGAGACAGCCGGGCCATGGTGAGAGACGCACTGATGCTGAAGGGCAGGGAAAGTGGCACATATATGCTGATGATACTGACAGCCATTCCGCAAACGTAGCTGCAGAAAGACAAGAGTTGAGTGTTCACTCGTTAGGGATTGGCTGACTGCCGAGAAGCCAAACCGATATGGAGGAAAAACTACAACATACACCCCTGCAAAATATATTATTCTTTTTCGGGGAGTCAGATGATGGGCTCTGAAACTGGGATCCCCTTCGAAGAAAGGCGTTTCTGGGGCAGTGGCGGGGGTCTCTTCAAGGTTAAACCATCCTCCCGAGGTCATGACTTGTATCCTTGTGAGGGTGAGGAGCGGAAGGTACGGTCTTGAGAGAGAACAAGGGTAATCGAGTGAGGAAGCAAGGGTGAACCGAAACGGGGTGACGATGATGATGGGGTTGAAACTGGGGCTGATGTTGGCTCCATCGTTGATCCTGCCTCCAGCTGGACACCATAAGTGGCGTACTAGGGTCCATGGGCCATGTACCTCACGTCATGTCATGACAGGAGACTGACAGAAAGGTGGCTACTGTAGTCCGAGTCCCAGCCTCGCGGGCCTGGTGCTAGAGACCTTATCTAAGCCAATCGTGGTACCAAACAAATTGCACGAGCCAAGGCACGAGCGCCCCAAGTCCTGCGTCTTCCTCATTTGTTTTCTGTTGAGGCGTCCCCAATGTCATGATTGGCTGTCGTCGCCCAACGCAACAAAGTGCATTAAAGCAGAAATGAGCGACAGCGAATACGTACCTGTGATCACTTGATCAGTCAGATCAGTTTGGCAAGTGAGCGCCATTCATCGGCACATCCCGGTTATTGCTGTTTTGTTCCAAGCCAAGCCAGAGGCAACTGCTCATTTGTACCAAAGTCCTTCCAACCTCCGAACTATTCATATACTCTACGCCCACTACAAGTAGCCAGGGCCAACACTATTCAATTGCTGCCAGCAGCTGCTGGCGTTCCACGTTCCACCTCCAATGGGTATGTTGTTACCTGTACATTCTGTCGCCGATCCCTCGTGCACGACGATGAGCCCACCGACCACCGTGATACATTGATACTAGGAAGTCCTTTACTTGACCTATTGTCCTCATATCGCATGCCTCATACTAATAATAAGCATGACGACGCACAATCAACATAATACCGTTTGTTATTCTCTTCGTCTCTTGGCTGTAGTATCCTCTGTGTCCTCGTAAGTTATCTTCTTGGTTATCTTTGCCAAGTACCTCACATTACTGTTATGGCTGACATAGTGGTGTACATTAAATAGACCTGTGATGGTGCCGTGAACGCATTATCTTCGTTGTTGTCTCGAAATTTCCTCTTGTGTGTGTTTCGACACTGTGGGAGCGTCTGACAAACCCCTCTACACATACTGTACCTTTTGTTCCTGATTGTTCGTGGTGAATGAAAAGCTTCGGTACAGTAGTCTATGTTTATTGCCTACATGGTGCCTTCTCAAAGCGTACAGGCTTGCCTACTATTGATACCGGATTGAGCGCAATCGCACAGCCTGACTCGGAAATCGCGCACCTGTCACTTTACCTCGCTACGCCACTACTAGTAACTGCTATGTATGGGACAGTAGTTTGATTTTATATTTCGAAACATAATTGGCTTCGGTAGAAAGCTCTGGCCCCTCCGGATGCAGAAAAGGCCACGAAGAGCCGCGCATGCTCACGTCACGGCGGCACCCGGAGCACTCAGTCCGAGTCGGTTACACTCTTCATTTCTATTTAACCTGCACCTACATATCTCCGCTTTCACCTGCTCTCACCTGCTCTCTATATCCCTTTCCAATTACTATGCGCAATACTATCAACCTGTCCGTCACACTTCTCATGCTCGCAGCTTGGGCTGCCGCGCTTCCTGTTCCTAACCCAACCAGGCCTGAAGTGAGAGCAAATGGTGCGCTATTCCATTCCTTCTGCCCTTCTGCTTTTCTTGTTTGACGATCCCCCCATCCTTTTCATGCGTGTTACCCAACTATTTTTTACTTTTAGCCGTTCCCGGTGTGGCCCGCAACCCCCAATCATCGCCCCCTCCGCCGGGCGACGCAAATTGCTCCAGCTGCCATGCGTTTTAGCTGCTTCTACCTCAGCTCGCAACCCCCGATCATGACCTCCGTGGGACAGCGCGAATTGCGTCAACTGCCATGGGCCACTCCAGTCCCATTCTCTGCGGGAAGAAACCTTTGTCTTAATGCGTTGAAGTGGGGGAGGAAAGGAGAGGAAGCCCGAAAGGAATGGACTGGTAGACAGAAAAACCTGTGATTGTTCCGTTTCGGCGTATATTTTTGTGTCGTTGCTGGGGAGATTCCGACGTTCCGTAAAAGACATACACCATGGAAACTGAAACTCCCGCGCGTGGCGCCGAGCAAGTTATGCGTCACCATAGCAGCACCCCCTGTGGGAGTGTCCGGGCGTCACTGCAAGGTTCGCCGCCTGCAGCTTCGGGGGCAGTAAATTTCTATCGGAGAAGCGCGCAAGCCTAAGTAAAGAAAGTGTTTGTTCTTAACTTGATTGATGAAGCATGATGAATAATAGCAAGGACATCGTGTCCTTTGTGACGTCGTCTGATGTCGTTAAATTGATTGCCTGCTGTTCGATTTCTTCTGAGTCCTCGGTTTTCCCAGGTAATGGACAAAGCGACCAGAGTGCAAACCATTCGTGCGGTAAAACCAATCCCGAAGATTGAATGAATTTGACCTCTGCTTGTGAAGTAAATATGAGATGTATACAGAGGGCTGACTCGGATCCTGGAGGAATCGCGACTTAGATATCATGATCAATCAGTCACGTATCACTGGCGTCTCTGGCGCTTTCACGGGTTAAAATGTCGGCATAAACTGAGAAGACAGGAAGAAATGGAGGTGGGGGTGTTAAGATTAAACCATGAGAATCGAGAGAATGATGGCTGCAAGAGTCATTCGAGATGAAATGCGCGAGGCCCAATGCCCACCTTATCCCTTTCCGGTGGGACACCGAAAACCCATTGTAGCAGAAAGAGGAGGAAGGAGAGGTCGGGCCTTCAGCGGCAAAAGGAAAAGCTTGGACCAAAGGTTTCCCAGGAAGCATGGCCATGATGGTTTACTACAGGCCCTAAGAGGTTTGAATGTATGTAGTTCCTCAAATCCTTTGTGAGCGGATGTGACTCCAGAGTGCGATACGTGAACGCGTGAACGCGTAGTCAATGCAGGTAAGGGTTGTAGGCATGAGATACGCTAAAGCAGAGAATCCGACGGAGATAGAGACGGCATTTGCTACAGCCTCATAGATAAAAAGTAAGTACCTCAAGGCCAGCAACAAAAAACAAGGTCTCGGCGAAGTGAAGGAGTGCCGGCGGGGGGCTCTCACCACAGCAACTTGGAGGCGTGGATAGTACTTCTGGGTACCGAGAAACAAAGAACCAGTGGAAACGCACAGCATGGTCGGCTCCGCTCGAAAATTCCGAATTTGTGCTTTTTACCATTTTTGACTTCTCGAAACCGGTTTCACAGGTATGAGACGTGGTAGGCATGCTCCGCACTAATAAGGCACGGTAAGGATACTAGAGTACTCAGAGCCGATGTGGGAGAACTAGACACTAGACGCAGTTAGTGTGCTCCGGTATTGCAACGTAGCCACTGAAAAAAAATTTGATGCGCTGTCTCATAGACTCGGAAAACGACTTTGCTAGAGCCTGTATCTCTCTCGCTTAAGCATGAGTTCATCTGGTGGCCAACTACTATCCAGGGGGTGGCAGTGGTGGACCAGCGGGAATCCGACAGAGCAACGGGAGTGTTGAGTTTTCGCGTCACCACAAAAGAAAGGCAGATTACTGGTGACTGAGGAAAAAGTGAACGGAAACTGATATGCCCCTTTCTCTACAAACACGTGACACACGCGAGCCGGGCTTGATCCGAATTTTGCAACAGTACATTGCGGACCTCGAAGGCCTAATTCGAGGAGCCGTTGGAGAAGCCCTCAACGAGGTCCATGAGTGGTCCATGACGCAGGTTGTTGGATTGTGGATCCCAGGAAGTAAGGTGAAGTGGGACACAACAAGCGGTCGGGTAATACGTAAAATTTTAAATGCCGCTTGGCATTCCCACTAATCACTGTACAGTACAGTACTGTGGGATGGAAGGCACCGAAAACATGCCATCTCCCAGACTCCTCGACTCCTCCTATGACACCTCCCAGACTACGGAAACGAAGGCTCGCCGCGAGGATTGCCGATCAGGACGACGTTTCGGAGCCAGTGCCCCAGCAGCGGCGACTCGCTCTTCAGCAGCATGGAGAAGCTAGTGGTGCCGATGTTGACGACGTCGATACGCGGCCAAGCGCACGGGACTCTGCTCACCTCCGTTACGAACACCTCATTGAAGTTGCTGAGAGTAACGACGACGATGTTCTTTCTGAGGTTTCAACCCCCTCGGGCAGTGAAGGCGACGTCAATGATATCTTGAACGAATTTGTGCACAAGAAGAGCGAGAAGAGGAGGAGGGAGGGGAACGTGGCAGCAGTAACCGAGACCGAGACTCCAGAGGAAGAATTGGGTTCGTTTCATTCGCATTACATCTTCCCGCGAGAGTTGAATTGTTGTAGCGCGATTGGTGAGAACCTGGGACTCACCTATCTACGGTTCTATGAACCCATTCCTGAAATCGAGGAGGTCGGCGGTCATTGGTGCCATGTCTTTATATGTGCTGCAGCTGGTTGTAGACACAGGGTCAGACGTTACCTTGATCACACGATAAACGATCCACCTCGAATTTGCGAACCCATTCAAAGAAGTGTTGGGACGATGTATTCAAGAATACATATGAGATGAAGAATCTCAAGAGAGTGCGAGCGGCAGTGAGCAAGCTCAAAAACTCGTCAAATGGAACGTCGCGGCAAAAACTTTCGGACACGGAGAGGAACGGTTCAGTCAGCTACGCGCATCCCCATCACAGTCCACCACCAGTACAGAAAATGCACGGAAGCTCGAGCCAGGGCTGTACGTCATGACGGATGTCAACTCGGGAATGACACTCGATCTACGACGTGATAACCTACGCTCTCTGCATATCAGTTTCATGGGAAGGACAATCAGCAGGTGAGAGTCATCGTCCCTCTTCTCACTCTTGGTGCAGGAAGAGCTGAATGGCCCTCCTTCCTCTTGTCTTCCGTGGTCATGACTGTTCGCCTCCTTCCCCGCGCGGTGTTGCATACAACCCACATGGTCGTGTGCCGCTACTTCGGGCTGACAGTGGGAGTTCTGCCCATGCGGCGAAGGGTTCGTCATCAACAGCGTCCATAGCAGTAGCTCGTTCGTCGCCGTCCGGGACTTGACTGGACTCGGGCTGCGTCGAGAAGGAGGGGCGCAAGTTGTCGTAGGGGCCATCCCGACGTGCTAGAAGGTGGAAGTCCTGCCGGTGGGACCTACGGACGAGGTTGGCGATGTATCCGCCCGGTACGTGAGCTTGACTCCGAAGGCCGTGGGTTTGATCTTCATCTTTCGGTCACGTGTTCAGCATCCGGTTGCCGTCCTCGGATGGAATTCAAATGACCCTGGGCTTCAAGCGAAGTCATCAGGAAGCGCCTGTACGTGTCGTGAAGGAACCTGTGTTGTTCACGTATCCGCATCGTTTCTGACACCGGACCACACAGTTTCTCGTGGCGAAAGATATGTGTACTGTACCTTCTGGCGGCTGCGCCCGGTACCAGCAGCGAACCGCCCGGAGCAAGTCGTAGAGAACGAGCCAATCACGACAAGCGATACCGTCGTCGAGGAAGGCGGAGTGGAGAAGGCTGTCATAACGACCGTGACTACTACGACGAGAACTGTAACGCAGGTCGTTCCCGGCGATGTCTAATTGAGGAGAAATTTCCCTTCTGACATCGTTCAGACGATCGCGAACGCCATACTGGCATAGTCGACTGGCGCAGAGGATCACAGCGCAGATGCGATGGCTAACATTACGCCACTGCATATGGCATCGGCAACCAGACAGTTGGCAGACGCTAGGGAGCTTCTCCAGAGTGGCGCGAATGTAAATGCCAAAGGAAATGATAACAATACTCCGCTACATCGTGCATCGAACGAGCGGGTCACTCGGATTCTCCTCGATCACGGCGCAGATCCGAATGCGCAGAACAGCTACAATCACACGCCGTTGCACGAGGCGGTGAAATCGGGACGCCCCGAAGTCGCTCACGCGCTTCTCGATCTGGGCGCCGAACCGAATTCACCGGATATCGAAAGGCGGACTCCGTTACATGTGGCGTCCGAAGCGGGATATACCGAATGTGTACGGTTATTGTGCGGCGCAACTCTGACGTCCACGCACGGGACTGCTGGGATCTGACACCTTTCGAGGTAGCATCGGCCAATCGACGTCGTGACATAATGGATTTACTGTTGGAACATGGGGCAGAGGACCACAGGACATACTAACTACGGACTTGGAGTCGACGGGCGTTGCGTTGGTGGCCAAGTACCGTCACGAGATGAGGTACTGTGTAGGATACAAGGAAAGGACCGATCACAATTGTTAAATTGCCTACAGTAGTAATTTCGTCTTCGTCGTGGGTTGGGACAGGAATCGCCAAAGAATAAGTCCGAAAGTGTGACACACAGAAGGAAGCAGAGAGCTTACCAGCCACTTCTTAGAAGCCCACAATGCGATACAGACGGGAAAATTCCAACCCATTTCAGTACCAGACGAGAATGAGCTAGTCCTGAACGAAGCCGCCTTCTGGAGTACAGTGCCCCGTTAACATGTCGTCATCATGTTGGGTGTGCCCTCGCTGCATCATGAAGTAGGCTGCTTTTGTCCTCACACTCGAGTCGCTAGCGCAACGTTTCATTTCATAACGCGTAGGGACAGCGCAAGTATACGTGGAATTGACGGGTTTTTTTTAATGAGTAAATATGCTATGCTTGGAGAGATATGGAGAGTTCATTCTCGTCAAACTTCCAGTCTATATTCGGGACCCTGTCTGCTATAGTGTAGCACCAATGGTGCAGTGGACATGAAACTTGCCTTGAAAGCAAGTGGAATGGGGTCTATCCCGCTCATCTGGAAAATGAGGAAGCACACTTGCCTCAAAAGCAAGTGGCATGGGATCGATTCCCGTTTTGTGTAATGGTTTTTGGTCATTCATTGCCTTGCCGCACTTGTGGGACACCTATTGCGTCAAACCCGGGCTTATCTTTCTCGTTCTACTTAACATCCCCATGGCATCTAGAAGTGTCACTGTCGTTTCTCATAGCAGTCTGTCAGTCAGATGGCACTGATGGCCATAGGAGCGTGTCTGACGCAATCTATCATTGCACTGGTGAGAATCCTCTCGCGTGGAATATGCCACCTACATCCCACACTGGCAAGTAGCAGTATGATCATGCAGATCACGAAGATGAAATTTTCAGCACTGAGGGAAAGAAACATTAACAAATGGAGAGGATGTGAGTTGTAACACAATCACTTGGTGGTCCCACGACAGAAAAGTGTAGCATGAATGACAAAAAATCATTACCCAAATGGGAGTCGATCCCGTGCCACTCGCTTTCAAGGCGAGTGTGCTTGCTTGCTTTCGAGGCAAACATGACCGAACCCATGGCCACTTGCTTTCAAGGCAAGTAGGATGTCCACTGCACCATTGGTGCTATGCTGTACTAGTAGAGGATCTTGAATATGCCAGGGGGTTGGATGAGAATGAATCATTTGGATCTCTCCAAGCGCACATCTTCTCATCTTAAAAAAGCTTTGGTTCGGATATATGTGTACTTTGTGTCTGCCAGGCAGGATGTCAAACGAACAAGAAATGCGACTATAAATGAATTATCAATGAGGTTTGCCTAGACATCCCATGTTGATCGCACAAGGGACGATCGTGCTCAGCAATTGGATATTAATAAAGAAGTCCATCAATATATGTGATAGAGAAGCAGGCGAGCGACCTCCGGGCGCCGCTTTACACGCGCCTCACGCAACGGCGTCCGACTGAAGTTATCCTTTGCGTTCGGACCTACGCCGTGGTCGAGGAGGATCCGATCAACCCGCTCGTTCGAAGCCCAATGTAGTGGAGTCACCCCATCCTTTCCCTTGGCGTGTACATCTGCGCCGTGCTCCAGAAGTACCCGAGCAGATCTTGGCTGTCCGTATGCCGATGATGTATGCAATGGCGTGGTGCCTGTACTATCCCGGGCCATCACGTTTGCACCGTGCTCCAGGAGTACCCGAACTACATCCGCATGTCCATTTTCCGACGCCCGCCCCAATGGGCTGCAGTCGTACTTGTCGCGGGTGTTCGTATCCGCACCATTTTGAAGGAGGATCCGAGAAGTTTCAGCATGGCCGAATCGAGATGATGCCACAGCCAGCGGCGTCTCGTTTCTGTTGAATCCTAGAGCATTTACACCCCGCGAGCGCTCGGCGATCAAGGACTCGACAATATTATTTAGGGCACAGATGGTTGCATAATGTAAGGCGGGTACTACGGCCTGTGATGGGGACTTAGATCTATTGTGTCGGCGCCTGGGCGAGGCTGGATCGTAAATCCAGACCCACACTGCCAGGTGGCGATTGTTCAGGTCGAACAGATATTTCAACTCGTCGAAAATGAATGACGATACGTCCTCGAATCGGGCATGGCCGACCCAGTGCTCGGCAGCATATTTGACGAGAGGAAGCTTCTCTAGGCCGTCCTCCGTGATGTCGTCATCAATGTGTAGTAGAAAACCCAGACAAGCTTGCGCAATGAGGGTATGTGCTGATGTCATAGAAACGTGGAATCGGGAAATGGTATCCTTTGCTTAGGCAAGGCGTCCCGACGTCAAGTACTCCTTGACTGAAAAATGGGCAAATTGTATAACCTACGAACCATCTACATCGATGACGGCAAATAGACTGGAGCACGTCATTAACACAGCCCGCGCCGGGTCTTCATCGCGCAAATCTTCCCGATTTGTTGCAAAGCTAAGATCGAATGCGAGAAACTCGGCGAGCTCCTTTTATTGTATGCGTAGTAGTGGATAACATGCATAACATGTACAGATGGAAGAGCACGCGTCACAATCACCTGACTGGGACCCACTGGCACGTGCATCCACTCGGTAATTTAAGTTAGCGTGGATTTTCACTGCTTACCTGAGCGGTATTACACATACGGAGTTGGTCGCATTTTTATGATCACTCACTCACTCCACTCGGTCCTCTCCGCCTCCATGCCGTTCTATCTTAAGAATCTAGGGCCTACAATCCGGACTGCTGTAGTATTCTGAAGAGAAAGGAGAAAGACGAGCCGTGGCACAGTGCCCTTGGTACAATGTCAATCTCACGACAAGGCGGGCAGGAGCAAATCAATGCCAGCTTGTAAGCTCCAGTCTGACTCCCAAGCCTATTTCACCTACTCATTCCCACAGTTCAAATGTTTCCGGAAGAACCGTATAATCCCTGTAGATGATATTGAAGTGATGTCTTGAGGCTACCGCCCCTACAGTATGATCATACTGGTGGCCGATTATCGCAGGCAGAATCGGGTCGCTACTCGGTAGCGTGTATGTAGTAAGCGGCACCGTTTAATTTGACGCGGAATACCACCTAATTTGGCAGCAATGGGACTTCTGTGGAGATGTAACGAAGCGAATAACAGCAAGTTCAACCTTACCCCCGACGATCACAGAATGCAAACACCAAGTCCTTTAGTCCAGAAGATGGCGCAGAAGCTAGAGCCCGGTCGTTACATCGCGACAGATATCAACTCAGGAAAGGTACTCGACCTGCCACTCGGGAACAACCAGCAGCCGTACGCGTGGGGGTATCATGGGAAGGAAAACCAGCAGGTGAGAACCATTTTTCTCGCTCTCAGTGCAGAAAGAGCTGACTGGACCTCTTTTAAATTTCTTCTGTCCGCTGTGGTCACAACTGATCGCCTGGTTGTGTGCTACTACTTTGTGTTGTCAGTGGGACTTCTGTCCTTGCGGCGCAGGGTTCATCATCAACAGCGTTTACAACAGTAGCACGTTCGTCACAGTCCAGCCTGGAGACTTGAAGGGGCTGCATCGGGATGGAAACATGCAAGTCGTCACTGGGGCTTTCCCGACGTGCTGGGAGGTGGAGGTTCTGCCAGTGAGACCCACGGACAAGCCTGGGGAGGTATTCGCGCGGTACGTGAGCCTGTGCTGCCCCACGACCGTGCTGATCCTTTAACTTGGAACTTTCATTTGTCGGCCACGTGTTCAGCATCCGGCTGCCGTGCTCAGACGGAACTCAGATGACCCTAGGCTTTAAGGAAAGCCATTACGGAGCGCCTGTAAGTGCTGTGAAAAAACCTAGTTTTTCATGCATCCGTATCTTTTCTGACAGCCGACCGCACAGCTTCTCCTGGCGAATGATTTGTGCACCTACTGGCGATTGCGCAGACTTGCTAAACGCTCTGAGCGGGTCATAGAGTGCGCGCCGGTCACGATAAGCGAGACCGTCATTAAAGGAGATGGCATGGCGAAGACCGTGGTGACAAATAGGAGCGTGACAACTACGACTATAACGCGAATAGTTCCTGATGTTTGACGGGAAAGTCGCTTCCAGGCGGTGATGACTGTTGCAACATACCCAAAAGCGCTCTGTCTTTTTTTTTTTCTTCTTCTTAATTTTCATTACGATTCATGTGTATTTTTACAATATATTTGCCTTTCCAGACTCTGATTTCGGCAGTTATTCCGGTGGATTCTCCCATCTTCCATATTGGTAACAAAGAGAACACTGGTGGACGTAGCTGTAGTTGAACATGTCGGACTCGCGGGCGCGCCGAGGCCGTCACGTGATCGACATCAGGAAGACCCCTCTTTTGCTTTTTTGTGCTTTTTCATGCTTTTTCTACTTTTTTATGAAAAAAGTAGAAAAAGCACAAAAAAGCCAAGTGCTACACTTGCCAGAGTGCTTTCTGAGGCAGTC
>Ga0307510_10001280_pt1 | contig 27432 bp, 29 predicted proteins | sample 12_EM_MG_FD_207224 | JGI IMG/M metagenome (GOLD analysis project Ga0307510, IMG submission 207224) | Populus trichocarpa ectomycorrhiza microbial communities from riparian zone in the Pacific Northwest, United States - 12_EM | ecosystem: Host-associated > Plants > Roots > Unclassified | place... | reverse complement strand
CAAAAAAACATACCAAAGGTGTCCCCCATATCCAGGAAAGGTCCTTCTAAACAGTGACGACGTCTTGACCTAGGCCCAACTTGTGAGGAGCCGTGAGCGACGAGTCCTCATGGAGCTGTGGCGACGCATGCTGGTGACATCGGCCGATGATCGGGGGCGATCCGTGAGTCTTCAGCCGTGAGCATTGCAGTGCGAGGGCGGCCGAGTTATATTCTCGTTGAGGAAAGGTGTCGATCTGACTCGATCACAATATTGACAAACTGACAACGGTGGGCAGCGGCCTGAAGCGAGGCAGGGTAAGGAGGTTCTAGGACAAGTGGGGATACACGCGGCACAACACTTCTTACCAATCATACGGCCGTATCTTTACGGTCTGATACGGGGGTACCCGGCCCGTAAACCGTACCGTAAAAGTGTCGCTTCAAGGCCAATACAGTACGGTACGGGTCCCGTACCGTATTACAGCGGCCCGTAAACCCGTAAATACGGTTACGGGTGCTCAGCCCTAACGAGGACAAGAGACATGATGATGATGGAGAATAAGGAAGTTAGGGAGTTAGTCGGCTGCTTTTGCCATACTTATATCCACACAGATATCTTGGGTCTGCGTGAGATGATGGGGCAGCCCGACTTTCCGCGGACGGATGCATGTAGTAACTAACTTACACGACAGGCAAGAATGGATAAGCCATGTCTGCTTATAGTCTGCTTATGGTCTAATTAATGTCCAATAAGTCTCTTTACGGTCACCTTATTTTAAATCAGAATACTTGAATAATGAAAAATTAGAGGGAGGTCGGAAAAGCCCTCCAGGGCTCAATAGTTTTTCCCCGGCTAAAAGGTTTTCCAAAGCCTGCAACACGCAGTTTATTTTAAATATTTTATCATATAAGCAGTACTCTTCTAATTGGCCATTTATTATAATAATAATTTCTAATTGTTCAGCTATTCTTAAGTTATTTAAGATAAGGTGACGGTAAAGCGATGTCAATTTATTAGACATCAATTGGACCATAGGCACTATAAGCAGAGTGGCTTATCCATTCTTGCCCGTCGTGTTAGAGGAAGCCCCCGAACCAGGGTGACTCGGACTTTCCTTGTCTGTCCTCCTTTTTCTCACCCCCCCTGCACACCTGTATTGTTAGACCTCTCTGTCCTCTCGCTCTGTGTATCCCACCTTTTCTCCTGCCCCTCCTGCTGCCTTACAATTCTCATGTATCTATGCTACACGGGAGTCCGCATCCTGACGCCAGTCCGCAGCGGGATATAAACACTGGCAGGAATAATAATAATAATACAAAACAGGGGACGTGCCAGTGATCACCCAGCAAAGTACGAGACAGCAAAGATCATGACCATCATGATTATCCCGAGTTACTTTGGGTCAGCGGTGCGTCCGTGATCTGTCGATCCGAATCATGTGTGACCTCCACGAATAATGCGACGATCTGCTTCCATGTTGGATGACAACTGAACAGGGCGGGCACCAACACACACTTTTGTGACGATGGTCCCTAGAGAGATCGAAAAACATCGCTGCGAGGCAATGATATCTTATCCCAAACTCTAGTATGGTCATCGTTTGCCAGCACATAGGACTTATTCATTTTCTGTCAATGTCAATCGTTTTGATACCGTGTTACTGTCACGGTGTCAGCACTTCCGGTTGTCTGGTCCGACAAAAACTCCATTCTGCGATTTGCCATTGCCATTCCGTCGGTCACGACGCAAACACATAAAACAACAGCAGCAGACTTGGCAGACTCAAAACGCATTGCACAAACCAACACCTATTATTCTATACACACACTTGTCATTTACAGACTACGAGGCCAAAATTTGTTGGTGGTTCTCTATATCTACACCACCTCTTTGACCTTATTGAGCCAGTGAAATCTACTGCGAAGCCGCGACCAGCTCCTTTTCTACCCGAAGCATATCGTCAACTGTGTCCAGGATTGAATCCTGCCACTTGATGTAATCTTTCAGGCCAAGAACAGATTCCGTCGTGCTGGTATCCAGCGTAGCGAACGGCTGCACCAGAGGCACATCGCCTGTGATGATGGGAAGTCGTCCCTTCAGCTCCGGCCTTGCCTGAGCAAGGAACGCGACCGCCTCGACCCACGTGAACCTGCTCGATGAGATGACGAACCGCTTGACTTCGTCAGAAGGGGGCACCTTGAGCGCGAGGACGTGTGCGCGTGCCACGTCGCGTACGTCGACGTTCAGTGGTGGCGCACGCCCGACGGGATCGTACCCGCTGACGGGTCGATCGGGTGCGCCGTCAATGAGCGCGTAGATATCCTGGTTCGTACCCGATGCGGGCGCGTTGTAGACCTGGCCTCGGCCCAGCGGCCCGTAGACGTAGGATGGGTGAATGGTGGTCAAGTCTAGTTCTGGGTTCGCGCGCTTGTAGTCGCGTACTGCAAGGTCGGCGAGGGCCTTGGAGGTGCAATAGATGAACATAGGGGATGCGCCGGGGTTGAGCGCCTCTTCGGCCGTCTGAGGGCTGTGCACTGTGAGGGAAGATGGGAAATTGCCAGTCAGCTACCCTGCTTTACACTAACTTCTGTTGATTTCACTTCTGCGAGGGGAGGAAGGCTTCTCCACAACCCCGCGTTCGAAGTACTCACTTTTTTCTGTGATAGTTATTTCCTTCCAGAAATCGTCCAACGAGGCAAGCGACGCGATGCTTGCTGTGACGACGACACGCCTCACGCCGGCAGCGACTGCAGCATCAAGGATCCGGGTCGTACCTGACACAGCAGCCTAAAACAGACGAGTTTTTGAGAAGTTAGAGAAGGGACGGGATGTCAGGCACGTAGCAGACGAACATCGAGGATGACTTGCGGACTGGCAGCATTCGCGAGCGGAGACGCGACATGGATGATCGCGTCGACACCTGCGACGTATTCAGCGTCTGAGTATTTGGAATAGAGGTTCACACGAACCTTTCACAGCCTGTGACAGGTCAGAAGTGGCCAAGTCTTCGATCACAGTGGTCATGAACCTGTCACTATATGATTCATAGCTCTTGCTGATACGTGCGACGTTGTGGCTCCGCACCGCACTAACAACGACGATGATCAACGAATGTGTCCTGGCGCGGGTAAAAAAAGGATATATATTTGCGCACCTCCTAACAGAGTAATCCTGCCGCAGAAGCTCATCAACGACGTGAGAGCCGATAAAGCCAGAGGCACCAGTGACCTGATCATCGGTCCCGTGAGATCAGTGTCGTTCGGAGCAAAAAGTAGTTCGGACACGTACGAGGACAAGAGACATGACGATGATGGAGAATATGGGAGTTAGTGAGTTAGTCGGCTGCTTTTGCCATACTTATACCCACACAGATATCTCATCCTGGCTTGTGCTTGCGTGCAAGTAAGGCCAAGTCCAAGCCCGACCCTAGCCCGACCTTCCGGGCCGGAAGGTGCTGTGGATTTAGCAGCCTTCATTAGTAATCATCGATCATCACTGATCACCAAGCAAGCAAAGTACGCTCAACCGTGACGATGCGACGAGACTCCACAATGGCATCACATTAAGTTCCTCCGTGGTGGTTCGGGCTGACTGAGCGATGACGAAACGAACGAAGGGTGTGTGGGCTCTGCTGCAGCCCGCTAAGACTCGGAGTGAGCCCGAGTGGGCCGAGTCCCGTGCCAGTGTTCGTATTTGTGAAACTATGTCAGTACACCGATAAGGCAGAGGTCATGGCCATCACGATTGTTCCAAGTTACTTTGGGTCAGCGGTGCGTCCGTGGTCTGTTATGTGTGGCCCCCAGGGATAATGCCGACTGAACAAGGCGAGCAGCATCACACATTAGAGAGAGATGAAACCATCGCTGCCCAAATTCTAGTATGGTCATCGTTTGTTTGTCAGCAGAGGAAAGCTAATTTCAATTTACTTTCTGTCAATGTCAATCGTGGTGTCTGTTTGCTGATGATACCTGTGTTACCGTGTTACCATTTCCGGTTATCGGGACCGACAAGGAGCCGTTTCTCCATTCTGTTTTTTGGGCTGTCCCAGCAACAGAGTTCGCAGACTCAAAATACATGGCGCAACCACGACACGAGACTCGGACTGAAATTCTTCGTGGTTCTCCATATCTGTTCCCCTCTTTGACTTCATTGAGCTAATAAGTCTACTGCGAAGCCGCGGCCAGCTCCCTCTCTACCCGAAGCATATCGTCAACAGTGTCCAAAATGGTATCCTGCCACTTGATGTAATCTTTAAGCCCAAGAACTGACTCGGTCGTGCTAGTATCGAGCGTAGCGAACAGCTTCACTGGAGGTTCGTTGCCCGTGATGATGGGAAGACGTCCCTTCAGCTCCGGCCTTGCCTGAGCAAGGAACTCGACCGCCTCGACCCACGTGAACCTGCTCGATGTGATGACGAACCGCTTGACTTTCTCAGAAGGGGGCACCTTGAGCGCGAGGACGTGTGCGCGCGCCACGTCACGTACGTCGACGCTCAGTGGCGGCCCACGGATGGCGGGATCGTACCCGCTGACGGGTCGGTCGGGTGTGCCGTCGACGAGCGTGTAGATGAAGCAATTCGTCCCTGTTGAGGGTGCGTTGTATGCCTGGCCTCGGCCAAGCGGCCCATAGACGTAGGATGGGTGGATGGTAGTTAAATCTAGGTCCCGGTGGGCGCGCTTGTAGTCACGCACTGCGAGGTCGGCGAGGGCCTTGGAGGTGGAATAGACGAACATAGGGGACGCGCCGGGGCTGAGCGCCTCTTCGGCTGTCTGAAGGTTGTACACTGTCAGGTGAGAAATTGCCAGTCAGCCACCCCATGTTTATACTAACTTCATTGATTTCACGTCCACAAGGGGAAGGAAGCATCCTCACAATCCCCGCGTCCGAAGTACTCACTTTTTTCTGTGATAGTTACCTCCTTCCAGAAATCCATCCTCGAGGCAAGCGAAGCGATGCTTGCCGTGATGACGAGACTCTTCACACCGACGGCGAGTGCAGCATCGAGGATCCGAGTCGTACCCGACACAGCAGTCTAAAACAGAGGTGTTTTATTGAAGTTAGAGAAGGGGCAGGATTTCAAGTACGGAGAAGACGAACATCGAGAATGACTTGAGGACTGGCAGAATAAGCGAGCGGAGACGCGACGTGGATAATGGCATCCACGTCTAGGGCATATTCAATCCCTGGACATAGGAATCGGAGACTGGAGAGTCGGCACGAACCTTTCACTGCTTGTGAGAGGTCTGAAGTTGTCAGGTCTTCAATGGTGGTGGCCGCGAACCTGTCGCCAAATGATTCGTAGCCCTTGCTGATATGCACGACGTTGTGGCTCCGCACAGCGCTGACAACAGCAACGATCAACAAAGTCCTGTGCGACTAATGTATATATGCGTACCCCCTAACAGAGTAACCTTGCCGCAAGAGCTCATCAACGACGTGAGAACCGACAAAGCCGGATGCACCAGTAACCTGATCATATACCCCACTAGCATGAGGCCACTGTCGTTCGAAAGCGATAAATAGTCCAGCCACGTACGAGGACAAGAGGCATGATGGTAGTGGAGAAGAGGGGATTCGGAGACGTGGTTGGCTGCTTTTTCCATATTTATATACCGCAGAGATATCTCATCCTGGTAGTATCCTGGCTTGTTTCGTCGTGTCAGTGTGACAGTGAGAGTCATGAGATGCATACGTTGAGGCAAGCTGAAGCCGCAACTGCCGGGTCCGGGCCGGATGGTGTGGCCACAGTCCGACTCCCTGATTTGTTCCGGCAAAGTCCAGTAGATCATCTCCCATCTTTTGCATGATGGCCAAAAGAACGCCTCCGCGAACAAAGCACCATTCTTTCCACCCATATGTGCTTACAAACACTCTTCTCCATCAGAGGAGATAGTACGCCACATGGTGAGTAACCAAGGTAAGACGACTTCAAGTTCCTGTTCTGCATGATGTCATGCCTGTCAAACAGCAAGGGCTCTCCCGCAACAGCAGCCTGTGTCGCATGGTACAATTGCCATACAGCGGGCACTCACCTGCCAGTGACCCACACATTAGGACCCAACGCCACACCAAGGGACGACGCGTTCTACTGATGCGCTTGTTCAAGTGTCCGCGAGTTAAACGTTAAACATTCGATACCGCCGCTAGCCACAGCACTCACAATCTTATGACTGGAAGTGTGTACCTTCCCAATGGACCCCCATTTTCCTGCTCAATGCCTAGACCGGATGCCACCCTTCTCTCATGACCTGATTCAGCCAGGCCATTACTAATACTCTATGGTGGTTTGAGCTGACTGACAAGAAGGAAACGAAGTAAAGTATGTGACACATACTTCGTTTCTTTTTCACCCAGTCACCTGGGCTCTGCTATAGCCCGTGTTTTGTGTCTCGTATTCCATCGTGTAACTGTCGGCACGCAGATACGACAAACATCACGACCATAATGATTGATTCAAGCCACTTTGGGATGTTCTGCTCGGCGGTGTGTCCGTAATTTGCTTCCTTCGATCTGAATTATGTGAGACCCTCTGCCGATAAAGCGATATCCTGCCTCCACATTTGGTGATCACTGAACGACGCGAGCAGCATCGCATCCTTTGTGGTGCCTAGAGAGTGATTCAAAAAACATCGCTGCACTACATCCGAGTCTCATCCTAAACTCTAGAATTGTCATCGTTTGTCAGAGCATAGGTGGATGGCTCACCCACTTCCCTTGTAAATCGTGGCGTCGCGTTTGGTTTTGACACCTTGCTAGCACTTCCGGTTATCGGGCCCGACAACGAAGGGCCATTTCTCTATTCTACTTTTCAGGCTGTAAGTCACGACGCAAACACATGAACCGCAAGCAGCAAAGCTCATGAGAATCTGAACACATAGCGCAAATCAATATACATAAACACATTCGTCATGAACGCCGTACGTCTACTGTAGACCACGACACGAGACTGACATTCTTAGTGTTTCTCCATCTCTGTCCTCTCTTTGATTCTTTTGAACCGGCAAGTCTACTGCGAAGCCGCGGCCAGCTCCTTTTCTACCCGAAGCAGATCGTCAACAGTGTCCAGGATGGTATCCTGCCACTTGATGTAATCTTTAAGACCAAGAACAGATTCCGTCGTGCTGGTGTCCAGCGTAGCGAACGGCTGCACCGGGGGCACATCGCTCGTGATGATGGGAAGACGTCCCTTCAGCTCCGGCCTTGCCTGGGCAAGGAGCTCGACCGCCTCGACCCACGTGAACCTGCTCGATGAGACGACGAACCGCTTGACTTCCTCAGAGGGGGGCACCTTGAGTGCGAGGACGTGTGCGCGCGCCACGTCGCGTACGTCGACGTTCACTGGCGGCCCACGAACGGCTGGGTCGTACCCGCTGACGGGTCGATCGGGTGCGCCGTCGATGAGCGCGTAGATATACCGGTTCGTGCCAGATGAAGGCGCGTTGTAGACTTGGCCTCGGCCCAGCGGCCCATAGACGTAGGACGGGTGGATGGTGGTCAGGTCTAGTCCTGGGTTCGCGCGCTTGTAGTCGCGTACTGCGAGGTCGGCGAGGGCCTTGGAGGTGGCATAGACGAACATTGGGGATGCGCCGGGGGTGAGTGCTTCTTCGGCTGTCTGAGGGTTGTACGCTGTGAGGTGGGAAATTGCCAGTCAGCCACCTCATGTTCACACCAACTTTGTTTGATTTCACTTCTGCGAGGGGAGGGAGGCTTCCCCACAACCCCCACGTTCGAAATACTCACTTTTTTCTGTAACCGTTATTTCCTTCCAGAAATCGTCCAACGAGACAAGCGATCCCATGCTTGCTGTGACGACGAGATGCTTCACACCAGCGGCGAGTGCAGCGTCGAAGATCCGGGTCGTACCTGACACAGCGGTCTACAACAGTGTTTTTCTGAAGTCAGAGAGGGGCAGGCTCCCAGGCACGGAGACGACGAACATTGAGAATGACTTGAGGACTGGCCGCATGGGCGAGCGGAGAGGCGACATGGATAATGGCATCCACCCCTGGGACATATCAAATCCTCAATGGGATGAGAGACTGACGAGTCACACAAACCTTTCACGGCTTGTGAGAGGTCTGAGGTGGCCAGGTCTTCGATGACGGTGGTCGCGAACCTGTCGCCGTAGGATCCGTAGCTCTTGCCGACTCGCGCGACGTTGTGGCTCCGCACCGCACTGACGACGGGGACAGTTGAACAAGTGTCCTGGTCCGGGAAAAATACATCTATACGCACCCTCGAACAGAGTAACCTTGCCGCAAAAGTTCATCGACGACGTGTGAGCCAACAAAGCCAGAGGCACCAGTAACCTGAGACCCCGTGAGACCACTGGCTTTACAGAACAAAAAGTAGCCTAGTCACGTACGAGAATAAGAGGCATGGTGATGAAGAATATGGGGACGAAATGCTTGGTTGATTGTTTCTGCAATGTGTACGTACATAGATATACCTCGTCCTCGCTCGTGTTGTGATGGTATAAGTCCGAGCCCGAGCCCGAGCCCGAGTCCAAGCCCGCCAAACGTCGGACGGTGTATGAACTACTGTACGCGCAGTAACCAAGGGACGTCGATTTGTAAGACAATCTTTGGATCACCAAGCAAGGCACACAATACTTCAACGAGGCGACGAGACTCCGCAAGGGATTGGATTTGGATTGGGTGCAGTACGGGGAGTATCGGGTGAGCCACTGATCTCCACTGATCCGGTATGTCTCCCTTCGTCTGTCAAGTGCATCGCAACGACCCCTAAGTGTGCTTATTAATTCCTGGTCAGTTCCGGCTGTCCCGTCTTGAACCTGATGGCTAGGTTGGACCCGACCCAGGCCTGTACAGAAACAATTGCGCCCTAAAACCTGCTGTGGGCCAAGAGCAACAGTCCCAATACCTTCAGGCTGGTGACGGCAGTGCGGAGGCGCAGATAGTGCTGCTCTGCTTGCGTACTATAGTGCACAAATCTGGGTTTGTGAAATAGACGAGCAAGGAACCGGAGAACTGGCAAGGGGTTTTGGGTGGCCTTTTTCTCTAGTTATGCGCCTTTGTGTCAGGAGAATGCATCCGATCGCATTTTTCGTATTATCCGTAGTTCTGGCCGGGATTCTGATGGACGATCGTTTGAGGGAGAGTCGGGAATGAAAAGTGCGGTGCTCGACGTCGTCTTGAACTTGAACACGGGGGGGACTTCAAGTTGAATTATCTCTGTAATCTCACTCGGAGTTAGAGAAAGGAACAAGTCCTTACTAGCAAAGAATGTGCAGAGTCGGCAAATTCTTCGCTGGAATAACTATCCCTACCACACGACTCGGATGATGGCCAGTTCCTAAAAAAGGTTTCTCCTCGGTGTGTGATTACATAAGTCCATGCACACTGAAGGGGCAAGGGGGTCACCGGTCACTTTGTACCTTGCACATTCCTGCTCAAATCTTGCCTATCCCACATCTCCGTTATTACCACAAGCACCCAAACTGTCTTTTGCCTCTATCATTGGGGCAGAGCAACAGTTTTACTATATCAAAAGAAGGTGGGATCGCGCACACAAAAGGGAAGATTTGGGGTCAATGCCTGCATGCACTCCACGAGAGCAGGGGGTGTAGTTTGTATACATCTGAGTACCTACTGAGGTCCATAGTAAGTAAGGTATTGCGAACACATCCACGAAGGTGAAGGACAAGAAAGCGATGCAGAAAAAGGCGGTGGTGGACCAGTGGTGGTGCCAGCGTCATCAGGAGGTGGGAGGCAGTGACGGCTGAGCATGATGCTGGGATTAAATGGGTGCGGCGTCGACGGGGTCGAGGCGAGACAGAAGGTATTAGGATAAGGAAGGCGATACGAACCCAGGAATGGAAAGGCACTAAGTGCCAAGAAGGTGTTGACAGGCGCTCCTTTGTGGCCGTTTCACCCGTGGTGTAAGGCTTGCCACTGCCATACATCATACCATGATAGATCCATTAAGGTAGAGGGGTATCACGTCGCGACTGACGAGAAAAACAATCGCATCCACCAAGGACGCCTCATTGTGCTCTCTTCCGTCTCCTCCGCCTCCTCCTTCATGTCTTCCTCCTCGGCGATTTCTTCTTCGATGCGTACCTCCTTCGCCACTGCCTCTGCAAGTGATATGGTCGATTTCGCCGCCGGATGCTCCAACGCTGGGAGCTTGACTTGTGCTTGTGTATCAGGTAGCATGCCTGTGGCCTCCGCTATTTCTGGATCTAACGACGTCGAGGGTGGGTGCCGTCCGACTACGGGTAGAGATGCAGAACGGTGAGGAGGCCTGAAATGTGGGTGCCCCTCCGATTGAGAGAACTTAACAGGGGGCCAAGTTGTGTCGTTGGTATGGATTGTTGTCGATGGAGACGGACTGGGCCGATTACGTTCACGCCATCCGTAGCTAGTATGACGACGCTTGGGTTGCGGGACCGCTCGGATACTTGCGCTGTATATTCGGGACACCACATGAGGTGGTAATGCTATCACTTCATTCCCACTAAGACTTCGCTGCACGGGGGCGGGTGGCTGCAGAGATGGGCTAGGCACGCTAACGGGTGAGTGCTCTGGGGACGACGACCGTGGAGGATCAGATGATAGTGAGGGCGAATTAACAATATACGATCGGAGGACGCCAGAGCTTTGTGAGGAAGTGAGAGCCTTGTTGAGATCGACAGTGTCATCTAGATCCAGTACGTCACAAGGATTCCGTGGTAGCCACAGGCTGTTCCCGATCGGTTTGCAATAATGTGGATTATCGTAGGGGTGATCGGGATCCGACTCATCGTCCCATCTCGGGTGAGGAGGGCGATGTGAAACCAAAGAACTGTCTGGCCCAGGCTCGCCGTTCTTTGATTCGGCGTGAACCAGACACTCTATGGCTTGGGGTGATTCAGCTCGAACGGGTGCATAGCAGATATCCGTATTCTCAAACGGGATTGGGCGACGTTGCGTGTTGCGATGTGCATGGAGTGGAGAGGTAGTATAATTGAAGGGAAAGATTCGAGGAGCTCGCCAGATCTGCGACCGCTTGACAGGGCCATGTTCAGCATCTACGTTATCGATCTTCCGATCGGGATTAGAGGGCGGTTGTTCCTCGACTTCCTGAGGTTGGGATTTCTGGAGCCCACAAATGATCATAGCCTCATTGAGGTCATCACGCTCAAATTTCGTGCGGCAGACACGGGTCATGCTGGAAAGCACTTCAGCCACACTTTAATGTCGTCGCATCCGGGACTCACGCTATCTTTGTCAACGCAGTCAATGCGATGAGAACAGCTGCCAGGACGAAGCAAGCTTCTTTCTTTAGCACCGCCATATATGCAAGAAAGACGGCCTGAACAAGGGATCAGCAACTACCAAACTGAGTGAAATCCGAAAACGTGCTTGTGCAAGCATTAGACCTGTTTAACATTCTCGTCAAAACTCCAGCATGTTATCGTGTGAACAAACCCGTACCATCCAGAGAGTATCGAATGACCCGAATCAAAATCCTCTGGCCATTCTCTTCGTAGTTCTTTGCATACACATGCAAGAACTGGTTCTTGATGACAACTATAGGAGCAAGACATAAGCAAGGCGTTCGTTAGAACCACGTAGAGATTGGCACTTTTTTCGACTGCAAAGTAGATTAGCCCAAATGGCATGACCAGCGGATTGAGCACGGCGAAAACGAAAAGAACGTGAAGCACAAGTAGATGGTTAGGAAGCCAATCTCAGAGATAGCTGGGTAAGTACTAGGCGACGCAGTGAGGTAGTAAGAACGAACTCACAATAATAATTGAATGTCCTGGGACGAATGCCGACACTTCGTTTACGTGGTGTGATTGAGCGTCTCGTAGCGGGATACATAATTAATGGGAGCTAGGCAGCGGCTCTTGATTAAATTATAGATGTCGTACTGGATTCACACCCACCCCGACTGTGAATTGAGAGGTGAGTGGTCCGACGGCACTTTAGGGAATCAAAGACGTACAAAGTGAAAGCTCCACGCCTCCATGCACGGCGGTCATAAAGACCACTGCCGCTCATTAGTGAGGTATCGCATTGTTGATCAATAGCACGTACGCCATCCAACGTAAAATGGTCCCGCGGATGGGAAACTATCCGACAAAGTATGCAGCGCGTCTCTGTTTGCTTTTCTGATGGCAAATCCTACCAGGAAGCTTTGTAATGCCGCAGTTCCAATGCAGAAAAACACTAGAACGTTGACAATTAAAAACCTGTAGTAGCGCGTCATGATGCAGTCGTGTAGAGCGGAAAGGATAACAAATGTATGGGCTTTCTTCGCAATAAAGAGGAGAATGAGTGGAATAAGGAGCGAAAGCAAAGAGACAAGGATGGTTGGGATGAACGATTGCAGAAGTTCTTCCTCCCATGGGTGACGAGCGAGGTAGTTGGCCTAAACAACCAAACGTCAATGAGTCAATAACGAGCAACTGAGAGAAGCGGCCGTACAAGGCTGGGCCAGTATGCGCTGATATTTTGAATAGAAACCAGCCCGACGAATAGCGAGACAGGAAAGAGCCACGCAAGAGTGAATCCCCTAGAAGTCGGGTCAGTAACATGTTGTGTCACACAACTTTAGGCAAACCAGATTCCAACGTTGATGACCCAATCCTTGATGAACTGAAAGAGGCGGTTAACGCATACCTTGGTCGTCTTCATACGCTCACCTCAGCTCTGAAGGGGGTCTTCATTATCTTCGTCCAATCCACATCCTCGAAGCTTGGCGCCATCTGTACCACGCAGTTGATTGGGTTATCGGGATGTGATGGCAGATGATGACACGCCCGTCTTGCGTCTTTTGGATCGGAAAATGTAACAAAGGCCGTAGATACAGGGGTATAGTGCTCAATGGCGCAAGCTCGTTTCTCCGTAATATAGGAAGTCAAAAGGTTCAGTTTTGCGGCGAAGTAGTCGATCTCCGGTACGGTATGTCCACGAAAGAAGTAAGAGAGCTTGATTAATGGTTGATATCCATCAAGGGCACTGCGCGGGAGATTATGTAGAGTTTCCCAGACTGTTCTGTAGTTCGTGTCCGTGTGGCTCCGCTTTTCTGAGGAACATAGCTGAGCGCAAACATAGATGGGGTAGAAAATAACTTACTCTCTGAGGCAGAGCCAGGACGTAGTCCGAATTCATCTACAAAGGGTTGCAGGGTGAGAATAAGTTGCTCCTTGACTTTTTCATCATCCACGACCATATCAAGCGGGATTTCTTCATCTTCCTGTCTTTTAAACAGTCTCGAGCCCCGCATTTCCGGCATATGACGACCCTCGCGCCTATCCAACTCTCTCTTGACCGCATGTAGGACCTTCTGGGCCAGCTTTATGTGGGCAGCCTCCAGACTCTGCAGGACGTCTTCACGTCGTTCTAGTAGAGAAGCCAGGGTCGTCATCTTCCGGCAGACGACAACGCGCGAGATAACTGGAACTTTGCTTATGTCGGACCCGAGCTCTCCACTCATGTCGTCCTCACTCGGAGGCTCGGCGCGGGGCAGTTGCTGCATGTACTCGAGGATCCGTACAGCACGACTGTATACAACAGTTACGAGCTTGTTGAAGAATCCAGGCCGCAAAGAAAGAGCAGGAATGGCCGAAGGTCGCGAAAAGTAATATTCGAAATAGTCCGCGAGCTCCTTCTCGGAACGCAGGTGCAGGGGAACGTTTGTGACCATGACCGTACGCATCCGAAGGCCACGATTTGATTGATCCTCGTCGATCACGGGAAGAGACTGAAAGTTGTATTGTGTATGCGGGTGTGGGTAATGCTGAGGTTCGTTCTGTGCCGATGAGGCGGAGAGACGGCGTTCCGCGACGCGTTGAATTTGTGCCTCGCGGTAACGGAACGCACCTCTGCAAATCCAAATAAGAGCAGCAAACCATGATAAAGTGATGTAACAGAGAAGGACGCTATGAATCCAAAGGAGTCTTATGCCTCCTGTAGTCCCGACCAGGGAAGATATGGATGCGCGCGTCATGGAACGTTGCGAGACTGAATCATCCGAGAAGTGAATGTGTATAGGGAGAAGGATTGGAACGGTAGTAAAGGTATGCAACAGAACAAATCGCGCTAAGAGAGGTATATGACATGCAGTGTGTTGAAATTGTTGATGGACGTACTGCATGCCCGCAAAAAAAGCAAATAAACGGTTGCGTCAAGGCCCCTCAGCTCACTGATCTTCGCCTCTGGGAAATTTATGATTTGTTTGACCCAAGAGAGAGGCCATCCCTGCGACATGGGAGGAGAGGGATTTCTAAGAACATGTGAGTACGGACGTGGCGCCGGTGGCGGTATATGGAAGAATGATGTACTTTGCCCAGGACCTGCCTTGGTATAAGCTGAAAAGTAACACATTTTAATTAACGGGTTACCCAGCTGATAAGGAGAAGGGAACGCTCGATCGCAGGCTGAAGAAAAACTCACTATCCGAATTCCCAGGACTCAACGCTGCCGAAACCTTCAACCTTGACGATGCGTCGTTTCCGTTTCATGAGATCATGAGACGCGATGCATATTGCGGCAATACATGCAGCGATTACAGACTGATTTACCAGGCCACTGTATGCTCAAGTGAGTTCGAGGGCGACGAGGGTCCAGACAGAAGACATTTACCTGTAGTCCTTCGAGAATGGCCTGTCGTCCAGGGTAGCCATGGAGTGGGGATTAGAAAAGAGATGAAACAAGAACCAAATGGTCGTCCGAGAGCGGAAAGTGTCACACGGGGGTCAATGCCGCCGCAAAAACCTCGGACGATGCCCAAACCGAAGCACGCCAGCGACAGCGAAGTGAGCACCCGCAAAACATTTCGATCCATAGTACCGGCCCGTGAACCCGCAAATCAATCTTATTCTTATTTAGCGCTGCCGAATGGACTCATCTGGTCATCCGTGCCACACAGCTCGCAGAGACGCCCCATGTCGCGCGCCAAGTCAGCCTCGACGTGTACCGTTTCTCAAGCGCCCGCACACAGAAAGGTTTCCAGCCGCCAAATGGCGTTTCGGTCTCCTTCCGCTCTTTCGGTGGAGCAGGCAGGGAACTTTCAACTTCAACACGAGTTGTGTTGCAGGTGCGGGGTCCTAACCGCCTGTTTTAGTAGATGCAATAACGCCTCTCATATTTGTCGTATTCAATCCCTTCGCCTGTGTCTATCTCCGTGCTATCGGCACCTTAGAATTGTTGGCCCCTACTTCTTGCCGTCGCACGAGCTGCAACGGTGGCTATAGAACCCCACACCCAGGCTGCACTGTGCTCGATCAGTTTCTTCCTCCCGAACATTGATGTAGACCTTACTTTATTCCTTTTCCCTGAGTCCCATGACTAGATCCTCCCCTGTGCCATGTGATTCATCCCAAACTCCTGCATGCCCTACTCTGCAAAGCGCGGCTATAGCAACATTTTGCACTTACTTGCTCTAACTTTGTCATATTCGCTTCGAGAGACGTTCATCACATAACACGGCTCATGCAAGTTAAATCCATGCACAGTCTTTTGGATACAGCATTCTGTACAGAAAAGGGGTTGTTATCCATCCTTTGTGTGCTACAGTAGTGAATTAAAGTGAATCCGCAACAATACGTTGTACTTTGATCTCTATAGCGCTTGGCAAACGACCGCTTAGTATTCTCGGATTCAGACTGAGGCCAGTCTCGTAGGAGGGATTTTACATGAAAGGCTCAGTCCGGTCGGAATGGGACAAATAGATAGATTGGCGCGAATCGGATATGCTCTACTTTGTACGGATGATGCGGAGCTTATGCGGTTTATAGACGAAATTCTCCGCATAGTTCTTAGGCGGGATCCTCGCCGGGGATGGCGGTTGCCTGCAGTTAATCGAGAGTCAGTTCCAAATACGCTGGGAAAAAAAACCACGCAATGAGGAGTTCGTCTGCACTTACACATAGTAGTCCCAACCTGAAAAGGGCACACTCAATCTCAAATCGACCGCAAAAGATAGAGAAGGGGGAGGCGTACCTTGCTTCTCGGCGAAGTGAATGGCATCGTCTTTGGTTCTAAACGAGAGCCGGCTTCCCTGAACGTAGTCCGCCCTTGATAGTTGTCAACAACAAAACACGTATATTTTGTAAAGGCAGGCATACGAGCTGGCCCAACCCATCAACGGGTTCTCCCAACGCCCACCGCCAGGCAGAATGTCCCAGTCAAGACGCCAACGCTTCCCTTTGGCCCCACCGCTCTGCATGGTGTTGCGGGTAGGTTGGTATATACGCACGACGCGATGGCGGAGTTCGCCTAGAGATAACATGCTATGTGTTATGTGTTTTTTACTGGGAGAGGGGCAGCCGTACCAGGTGCTCCGCTGATGATATCCGCGCTCACGACATCCTTCTGTGGGATTGGTGCGATCTCCGATGGCTCTTTGGTGGCAGTCGGAGCCGGCGGGATAGCCCCTGTTGAAAGAGCGCGAACCGTTAATGAAGAGCGAAGAAGGGCAGGTTTGGCAAGAGCCTCCGAACAAGCCCGGAGGAGAGACATTGGTTTGATTAAGAAGTTCGGGAGAGAAACCTCAGCTTGTCCGACAGCAGGTCACCTTATTTTGGCAAATATATCTCACGGTTAACCTCAGTGGTGACTCAATTACGATACAGTACAGTAGTAACTTTCGATCGTGAGGTTCTTTTCGTTCAGAAATAACCAATGGTACCCTTAGATGTTCTATAAAAACAAAAGGATCGTCCCAAAAAAAGTGGGAATAAAGATCGTGCAAGGAGCACTGGCGAGTCCCACGTTGGTCGGGCCAGCGAATGTTGGCGACGCACTTGATTTGTCCGATTTTGAAGAAGAGGAAGAGGGATTGGACGTAATTGTAGGGAACTGGACACTGGTAGTTTCCAGTAAGACAGCAGTCGCCACATCCGTCGGGGCAGCCTGAGAGGTGCCTGTGCGATGGGTAGGTGACATCAGGTCACCCCGCGATAGGTAATAATGGCGTACTTTCGAAATTTCCACCGTTTGCTTGAGCCTGGGACACAATGCTTTGTACGATACTACTCGCATTAGCTGGTACCATCGATAGGAAGCCTATCCGCGGTGGGTCGATGGAAGGATGGGTCAGATTTCCGTAATAGAAAGCGACCACATTGCTACTCGTGTGTGAAAGTGAACACGTGATTACGCACTTAAGGCCCATCAAGCAAACTTACGATTTGAAGAATGGGTCCCCCAAGCTCCAGCTAAACAGCGCCCCACGGCTTGGTGGATCTGTTGGGAAAATGTTGGTGGCAAGGCATGTTCTCGCGTCGCGTGGCGTAGATTGTGATATGAAGTCGCGGGGGTCGATGGGAAAGGTCTTGCCCCCGATTTGAAAAGCGAGTTCGTGTGGTACTGCACAAGGAAACGTCGGCCCTGCGTTGGGGTTAGCAGCGAACGCAGGTGAGACCTGCTCCAAGACGGTGTCGACAACATCCTTCGGTCCCCGGATCAGACTGTTTCCCTACGATAGGAAGTCAACATCAGGATGCGATTAGATGTACGCAGAGAAGTAATCACGGTGTCTATAACAGCAGAAATAGTTGAGCCAGATCCGGGCAGAGCAGAAGCTGGTAATTGCTGGCCATCGAGCATAACGCCATCAATAGGAACTTCCCAGCGGCTGAAGAAAAGACATGAAAAACCCGATGGGATGGTAAATTTGGCTCCATTCGTTCGCACTTACTAAGGGTAGATCTAAGGATGGTGATCAACAGGGCCGGCAATCATCATGGAGATAGGAACAAACCTCGCCTGGAGCGAATGTTGGTGGGCTCATACCTCCATCTTCCGGTTTGTAGAGGCGCACCGGCACCCATGTAAGCGATGAATTGTCGACGCCATCAGGCAGCTTCCCAATAGTGAATGCACCATGAGATTGGCTGACGTCGATCAGATCGCGTTGCAGCATCACCTACGTTGACAGTCAAAGACTCATATGGGCCCCAAAACGGTTAACATACAGCGAACATGGGTTGCTCTAGAGAACCAGACATGACGAACCGCGATAGAAGAGGTCCATCAACGGCAGTGCCAAGGATGAGATCATCGGTGGTTGACGGATTATTGAACTATGTGCATATATATCAGCCACCGGTCCTTCTCCTGTGGTTGGTTTGATATGTATAATACCTTTGTATCGATGACTGCACCTTGCACTTGGCTAGGGTCGTACCTGAATACGCGGATAACAAAGGAAGAGATTTCCAGAACGCACCTCGCGCTCGGAAATCCCAGTCCAAAAATCCCGTTTAAACCATATATGACTCCAATATTATTCGTATCCGAGACTGCCGCAAACGCTTGCTGAGGCATAGAGAGTCCCGCGACGGCTGCTACATCTCGAGCGAGAGGGCCGCTGGCATGCGTGCCTGTCAACGAATCGCCATACAACAGGTTGACAGAACCGCCTGTTGGCTGTATATTCGCTGAAGGGTACACCGGCATATTCGTTTTGCTGCATACTGTCGTGTTGCATGCATCTGAGACCACCCATAAATCGCTGGATCCTGTGTCTACATATATCATGATAAGCCAAGTGATTGCTTTGGATTCAACACCCGCAGACAAACATACCGAGATTAAGGGCGGTCACAGTTTTCCCGATGGTAATAGAGACGCTATAGAATCTAGAACGGAGGAATGGGTCACTTGGGCGATGACAGAAGGCAACTACGCACCGGTCGAGGTAATCTCCCAGCCCCGTACTTCCGGAGTACACGCCACGCTTCACTAATTCTCCCGAGCTCACCACCCTTCTCCTTTGGATCGGCAATTCGAAGCTACGTTTTCTCTGAACAGATTCTGTGACTGGCCCCTGCGGTGAATTAGAAGGAAGTGCGACGTTCAGGTCAGGCCAAAGCGTAAAAAGAGTGACGCAGAGCGTGGCGAAGGAAATCATTAGAATGAGAAATAAAACGTCCAGCGCAAGGGAAGAGAAGTAGATTGAAAAGACAGTGGGGGTGTGTTGATGGTGACCAGCCGACGAGACCAATCTCGGTACCTTATGATATCCCCATCAAAAAGCTTGCGGGTAGTTGAAGCGCTCATCGCAGTACTGGAGTACCCAAGTAGGTTGTTAGCGTTGTAAGGGGTCAAAATGTGTAGTCAAGTTAAGATGGTTGGCATGCTTAGAGCTGCTGTCAAAAGAACTCCGAGCCTCCGCCCGCCGCCCGTGGCAAACAACAACACTTGATGGCTAACACCACAGTTCGCGGTGCGCAAGCTATCCATGGACAAAACCCTCAGGTAGCTTCAGTCCCTCTCGACATCCGAAGTGCTCAAGTGCATCTAGTTCCTAGTTGAAACCGTAATCCGAAACCGTATATACGAATCGGCGTATTGGAAGGAACATTGTTTTGCGTTAACAGGCGAGCTATCCAGATACTTCCTCGTGACCCGAACTCATCAACCCGAGCAGCGGAGAGCCTGATCGACCCTGCGATCAAACTTCGGGCGATTGGTGGTGTCTATGGGAACAACACGCCGACTGAATTTATGTGCCTGTTGCTAAAGCTGTTGCAAATTCAGCCAGAGAAGGAGATCCTCATCGAATACCTTCAAGCTGATGAGTTCAAGTGAGTGCTTTCACACATTTTATCACATTCATGGTCTAACTTTCCAGGTAGGTATTTACGGGCTTTAGCAGCTCTATATATTCGCATGACCTTCCAAGCGGTGGATGTGTACGAAGTGCTCGAGCCACTCTTGAAGGATTTCAGAAAGCTACGGTATCGGAGCCAGAGTATGTACACATGCCCTATATGCGTATCGCGAATCATTCAATTGCACCCAGCGGACTACTACCTGACGTACATCGATGAATTCGTCGATCAACTATTAAATGAAGAGCGTGTATGCGACATCATCCTTCCACGTTTACCAAAACGCTCAGTCCTCGAGGAGAACGGAGAACTCGCACCGCGACAAAGCCACCTCCTCGATGCCATGGAAGGCAAAGATGAAGAAGATACGAGGGGCCGTAGCCGAAGCAGGAGCCGGAGTAGCCGTCGCAGTTCACGAACTGGAACGTCGGATCGGAGTGGGAGTCCCAGTCAGGTGCGTGGAGAGTCCCGCCAAGGATCAAGCCCGTCACCTAGTAGACCAGCTTCTCCTGAGGGATCGGATGGGCGTTTCCGTTCTCGTAGTCGTAGTATCTCTCCAGACCGTGTATAAGACCAAAACGTTTCCAGCGTCAATAACACCACGAGTACTGTGGCATGACACTAGGGTTAGGAGCCCGAGTTGATCTCACTCATCTACTTCTCTTGCCCTGCCGTGACGTGTCATGAATGAACCTGCCCCACGTCGTCCAAATGACCTTACGTCCTGTCATAGCAATTTGTGGGACAACAGGCGTCGGTAAATCGAAGCTCGCGGTGGAACTTGCCCTTAGGTTGTCCGAGAAATTCGACCAACATGGTTGGAGCGGCGGTGTTGTGGTCAACGCTGACGCAATGCAAGCATATAAGGGGTTCAACACCATCACGAACAAAATACCTCAAGGAGAGAGAGCCGGGGTCGATCACGTTCTCATGGATTTCAAGGAACCCACAGAGCAGTATGTGGTCGGTCAGTGGATCCACGATGCTACTCGGGCCGTAAGTCCATCTCTCATGGGTAGTTGCTCTCGCCTAACCGTCATCTACGTGTTAGATAGAAGACGCTCATGACTCGAAAAAAGTCCCAATCGTCGTCGGGGGTACCGCCTACTGGATTCAACACCTCATCTTTCCCGGTCGGCTTGCCGCTGAACCGGCGCAAGCCTCTTGCCAGGATTCGGGATCGTCAGCTGGCGCTGCGCCCCCTTCTGATGGATTATCATCTGTGCTGTCACAAATTACAGTAGACCAGCGCCAGTTGTACGATGCGCTTCCTGAGGCCTCACCGTCGGCGGCCGATGACCCTGCAGGGGCTCTCGCATTATTCAACCTCCTGCAAGCTCTAGACCCCGTCGTTGCGGCCAGATGGCATTGGAGGGACACAAGGAAAGTTCTGCGGAACCTGAATATCATGAAAGACAGCGGTAGGAAAGTGAGCGAGATCCTTCAAGAGCAGTCCGCTATCGCCCTCAGCCCCAGGTGGGTCCCTGTGGGGGCTAGCCTATTTTGCGCCCTCTTATATGAGTTTGGGGGTCTAGGTATGACACTTTGTGCTTGTGGCTGTTCGCCGACCCGGCAGAGCTCAAGCGTCGCTTGAGCGATCGCACTGATGAGATGCTTCAGGTGAGAGTATACGTCCCTCTCGAGTTCGCTATGGCTTATGGAAACTAGAACAATCTCCTTGACGAAGTCCGTGAACTAACCCGGCTGGCACAATCGTCCAATGAGAACCCGGACACCTCGGCGTCTCAGGTGAATTTCACTCATGGCGTATTCCAATCCATCGGTAAGTTCGATGAACGCAATCGGATCTCACCTGATGATCCCGGCTTGAGTCAGGTTTCCGAGAATTTCATGGGTATCTCACCGACCCATCACCGTCCGAGGCGAGGTATCAGATTGCTGTCCAAAATCTGAAGAACGCCAACCACCAATATGCCAAGCGACAAGTCTCGTGGATCCGCAACAAGCTTCTCCCAACCATCCGAGCATCGAAACCCACGGAGGGGGCCAGGGATGTTGAGATGTATCTCCTGGACTCTACAGGTCCGCATTTCATTTTGTCCTCGTTTGAAATTGGAGAAAGTTGACGACGTGAGTCTTTGCACATACGCAGAACTTGGGAAATGGACATCCGACGTGAGAGACGTGGCAAACGGTTTAATGGAAGGTCAGCCGCCCTCTCGGTCTCCATTTTTCTTGGGAAAGAATGAGTAATTGATACTGGTCCCGAACAGCGTTCCTCAGCCGCGATCCTCCCCTGCCTGATCCTCTGACACTTTCCCCTACCGCACAAAGGATGCTTGCCGTTCCCATCAAGGCTACTGAGTAAGGGCGCTTGGTGGCGATCATCTAAGTGGGGGCTTAGTGCTAATCGCTTTTAGTCCGACAGCGGTGCTTTTAGCCCGCAAACGAATCATATGTCCCGTCTGCACGGTGGACGAATCCCTCCCTGTGATGATCGAAGAAGGATCGGAATGGGCAGCACACATCAAGACGAAGGTTCATAAGCGGCTGGCCGCTAAGAAGTCAAAGGGGAAGCAGCATGTCCATAACCCAGCGCGGCATCTGAAGCGGGCGAAGAGGGACAAGACTAAGACTGGTAGTGGTGGCGGCGATCTCGCTACCAAGGCAGATGACGCAACCTCCACTTCCCTCAATGACTGATCCGACGCCTGATAAAATCAATCCTGTTTTAAATTTGGTCTATGTAGATAAACTGTTTATTTCCCATAGGCTACGGGCGGATGGTGGCATTTTTCTAATGACGGAAGATACTTACGCCCAGCTAACGCTAATTGGCCGGACCGTGAGAAGACGCGAATATATATGTGTGTAGGCTCCCATTCCAATTGTCTGTTAAGACGGCCATAATCTTCGAAGGGGATGGGATTGGAAGTGTCGTTTTGTGCGAGTGGAGCGGGCATTCGATCTAGCGCACAAGCTGTAGTACTCCCCCTGGGCCCACTACAATAAGTCAGTGCCGGGCGCGGAAGGTGCGGGCGACAGCCCTACAAGCGCTTCACCGTATGAAAACCGGGTGTCCTACATGTACTGCCTCCGGTCATCTCTGCCTGCCGAGACCCGATGTAAGACAGCTGTGACTTGCGGGAAATGTGCGGGATATACATAACTGGCATATTTGCTATGCTAGTGTACAAACTAACAGGCAGTTTTCTTATATGATTGTACGATACGATACAACGAGCGAAGGAACTGAACCAACATGCCCAGAAAGGAACGAAAGGAGAATGATGGAATGGGGGGCATGGGTACGGGGAATGGCCGGAAAAGGGCAGGCTAAGGCGGTGAAACAATGTTGTAATGACAACACGGATCTCTAAGGTTCTAGGGTAGTACACGCCACCGCCACTGGAATTCATGGGGGAAGGGAAGCCCCTTCAGGACAGGAGCGTGCCAACGACGAGTGCGCAGCCAACTAAGCTGAGAAGGGAACCGAATTCACGTAGCGGAACGAGGTCGGACATCATGTCGGACACGTTCTCGTACTTCGGGTGAATGGATGGTGCACGAGTGTGCTTCGGTGCGGCGCCATCCTCGCTCTCCGATGTCGACGACGACCCTGCGTCCGAGTCTGGATTTGAACTTGAACCCGAGCTCGAGCTCGATTGAGCGTGGCGTGGAATAAGGAGCCGGCGGGACCATGCACCATTGGATCTCCGACTTACAGGCGCCGGCGAGAAACTAACAGATAGCTTGGGTTTCGCCGGAGGGTGGAGGGAAATGGTATCTGTTTCGAGTGATAGAGGCACGCGGCATGTCGGACAGCGCCCGTCTGAACCAGTCGCGGACAGCCACTGCCACCATGTTTCAGCGATGTCATTGTAAGCAGGACATGTCGACTCACATCCGATAAGTGCTGAAAACAGAAAAGCTGACCACAGCATCGGGATTTGTTGGGTTTCATAGCCGACTCAAAGCTGTGCCGAGTAGCAGTGTTACCATGTGGACAAAAGTGATTGCTCCAGAACCGAATAGTCCGACATACCAAATTCCGCAGACATCGCGCATGGTTCGACTCGTGGTTATTCCCTTCTTGCCATTCCAACCCTGGGGCCGTGTGACCGTCCCTCGGGTGTGCACTTGTTCATGCTTGGAGTCGGGCGTGGGATTGGACGCAGCAGGAGTCAGAGCAGATTCGGGACCATCGGTGGAAGACTCTTCGATGATGCTCTCGAGGGATGCGCGAGGGCTCAAATGCGTCCGGGATCGTGAACGTGGAAGGCGGCGTTTGACTTGGGGGGGTGAGGAGAGCGGGGATTCCTGAGACAACGGGAACACAAACTCAGGATTCAGTGGCACAAGACGGGCACAGCTCGTGAATACCTGGGGTAATACTGAGATTGGTGAGGACGGCGAGGAGCGCGGTGACTGGTCCATTATTCGTGGGACTGTGGTGGGGGAAGGGGATAAAATAGATCTGGGACGGGCTGTTATGAGCAAACCTCAGATCTGGCTTTGGGTATAGGCGGGATAAGCGGGCCGGGACTTTGGTGACACAATACTTCGGAGCCCAAGAGCAAAGGACGAATCAAAGTTCATCCACGTGACAGAGAGCATCCGACATTGGTGGGCATTTGACGATAATCATCGCCGGTTTATATGATGGAACCCAGTGCACTACACCATTCTCTGCCAGCGCTATAGTGCGAGTAAACGATTTTGGCTCGGGCCGGCATCATTGAACAATTGCCGGAGAGGAGTGATGGGACAACTCCTAAATTGGTTTGGGGCGGCGGCGAGACAATGACTATCAACCTTTTGAGGCTTGCAACGCCTTTCAGGGAAACAATAACCTAAAGAACGAAACACAATTCTTTCAGACACGTGTCCATGTCTTGTGAATCAGTCCTACCCTTGGACGGAACACTGACGGAACTCTAAACATTCAGCTCCTGCCGGAAAACGTATTAACTATATCAAGATCCAAACTGGCGAGTTTAGAAAGGAGTTTTGCGCGCTCGTCTAGTAATGCAAGGGCATGTTGACTGGGAGAAGTGTGTCTCGTAATCGGTCGAGTTTCGGTAGGGTAGCGTGGTATGGACGGTTTCTCGGACTCGTACTGGTTGGATGGGTTATCGTTATCTTGATTAGTCATTTGCTCGAACAAAGGTAGAGGTCTCTCACCTCTTCAGGAGTAGAGAATGCGGGGAGCCTCTTTTTCGCTTTGCGGGCCTCGAATGACCGTAATTCGAGGCCGGCATCCACTTCCTGAATGTAGCCATCAAACCGCACGGTACTCGAGGAATGGTCGTTCGAATAGAAGGTTGAATTAGTGCGCTCATCTTGGGAACGATCGCGGTATCCATCGATCGTGTCGTCGGTATCACGAGTGAGTGAGTCGTATTCGGCACGCAGGAGGTCGTCGTCATCCACTTGAGCGAGGAACGATGGGTCTTCTATTTCATGGATACATTGAGGCCGGTGTTTCTGATCCATTCTAGTTAACAAACGTTCATCTTCCGGCCGACGTGTCTCTGTAGGCTCACTACGCATGGATTGTACCGTAGTGTCGGATTCTTGACATTCCCTATCAAATGATAAGGAACTGTTTGTTACGGTCGACCGCGTGGAAGGGGAGGCCTTTCGCGGAAGTTCGTTGAAGGATGCTGTATTTCCGGTACTTCCGCTCACTGTCGACGGTGGTATTCTCGGAGATCTGGTAGAAGAGTTGTGCTTGGATGGGAGTAAACCCATCTGTTTTCCGAGCCAGCAAAGCAGCTTGGCCACGAAGACAACTTCTTCCCATTCGCCCGCCGCAAGACGGCGAGGGTCGATATCGCTGAGGCCGATGTCTTCGTTGATGATATCTGACTCGAGTACGCCGAGAAAGATTTTCATGGCCTGTACCTTTGCCGCATCATTGCGTGACTCGCGGACGGAGGGAGATAGAGGGAGGCGTGACTGAAGGAGGGACTCGAGTATGGCGAGAAGTAGGGAAGGGGTGAGGTCCAGTGGCGTGTCTAATACGAAGGGAAGACCGAGGCTGTCGAGGAGGTCGTTGAGATGGTTTGTGAGAGGAGAGGACAATTCGACGGAGGCCAACTCTGAGGACATGTTCGCTCTCGCGGAAGAATCGTTGAACGACTTGACAAGCGCTTCCGTCGTCTCCACAACTCAGCTCCACAACGGAACCCGACGGACAACACACAACGACATCCTCGGGCCCTTCGTCCGTCTATTCTCATGACAGGCCTGGACTACGTCGATATCCCGGCGTGTGCAACCGTCGTGCCACCCGACGTGAAAAATCATTCAGACGCAAAAGTCCACGCTTCACTCCCGCCTCCATCTCAGTCCACGGATGATCCCCCGTCCCCCTCGTCTGTTCAAGGCAACACACCAACTCGCAGTGTCTTCGGCAATCTTCCAAGTCTATTGCTTACCTCGTCTCTTCAAATCCCAACAAATGTGTCCAATGAGAACCCGCGGAACGTCTCTCAGTTGTTGTCCACCCGGGACCCCCTGTCGATCCCTATCACCACAGTCAATTTCCGCAGATTTATCGGGAAAATAGGCCCAATATTCTGGCTGCAAGATAGGATAGAAGAAATAGTTACCTGGAGGAAAGGTTGGAAGGTCACCGTGATGTGGATGATCGCGTATAGTTTCCTCTGTGAGTTGGGCTCGTCTTGCTGCGTTGCAAAACCGCAAGCTGATGACTGCGTAGGCTATTACCCACGACTTATCATCTTACTCCCTAACATCGCTATTCTCACGATAATAGTTTTGGCACATCCTTCAAGCACGAGCTTAGAAAGCGGACCGTCCATCACGGAGGAGATTCGGCCCCCACCGCGTGCTACCGCCCGCGAAGGCAGCACAGAATGGCTAGCAAACATCCAAGGGATCCAAAATCTCATGGGCTTTATGTACGTGGTGTCGTCTCGAACACTCAGGATTGAGCAGCTGAATGTCGTCTAGAGCCGATGTCCACGAAGTGGTCTTCCCCTACATTCTCCACCTTACTTTTGCGACCCCCTATACACCGCTCATCTTTACGGCCACCCTATTGAGCACCCTCCTCGCTCTTCCCCTCCTACCGTTGATCCCTCTTCGTCCATTGTTTCTAATGGGCGGGCTCGCACCATTCGCACTCTCGCACCCCCTTGTACAGCGTACCTTCGCACAGCTCCTTTCGTCCCTTCCACTGAGCCGCTGGCGCGCGCGTCTCACGCGCCTAGTCGATGACGACAGGCTCAAGGACCGTCACTGGCAGAGCGAGCTGCGCGAAGTCGAACTATTTGAGAACGAGCGCTGGGCACCCGGCGAAGGAATCGGGTGGAACAAGGCCAACCTCAAATCGGGCGAGCGCGTCGCATGGACGCGTGGGCGGGATGGTTGGAGCGGTGTTACGGCCGATGGCAGCGGCGACGTGAGGTCAGTGGTCCACCCCTTTCCGTGGCCACCCCGGTCTGCTCACGCGGTAACAGCAGCAATCTCACATTCCTGCTCGGACCTGGCTGGGCGTTTGTCGAGACCGAAGATTGGCGGGCGGACGTTGAAGCCAAGTGGAGCGAAGTCGGCTCGAATGATTGTAAGCATTCTATTCTGCCATGGCTATTGCGCAGTTTCGTTGACGTCTTCTGTGACACCCAGCGGGGTGGGTCTATACAAATGATGCATGGCTTGAGCCACACGCATCGCCAATGGGTGAATGGAAGGCTCAAGGTGCGATGACGCGGAGAAGGCGGTGGACAAGGCGAATCTATCTAGACCCTACAGCCTCTCCCATGTTATGACATAGGGCCATGAAGTACGACGATGTGTCTTCTCTTCCAGGAAGTTTTGCGTTCAAGTGACAAGAATGAACGACGGGTTGTGTCTCGACTCCTAGAATTCCCAGATATAGATGCTAA
>Ga0307510_10001279_pt1 | contig 27436 bp, 10 predicted proteins | sample 12_EM_MG_FD_207224 | JGI IMG/M metagenome (GOLD analysis project Ga0307510, IMG submission 207224) | Populus trichocarpa ectomycorrhiza microbial communities from riparian zone in the Pacific Northwest, United States - 12_EM | ecosystem: Host-associated > Plants > Roots > Unclassified | place... | reverse complement strand
AAACAGAGGGTTCAATCAGGTTCTAATAAACTAAAGTTTTTTATTCATACCTTTGAAGAAAATTAAAGAACATATTAAATTAACCATCTACAAACCAACTATTTAGCAACCTAGTAATTAATTAATTAATTAATTAATATTTTTAATGTATGATTTCGTGCAGAATCGGATAGAAAAAGCATGTTTGATGCATCATATTCTTAATAAAAAAAAAAAAGCAACATGCTTTACAAACTGATCGACGGATATGATCATTTGACTCGATGGAACGCAGTTTTCCCTGCAAAATGCAAGATCAGAACATCCATGTCAAACTCTGCAAGACAACTATGGAATCACTAAAATTAGATGAGTAGCCTAATTAACAAATTTTCCCTACTAATTCTCTAATTATTGGGAAAATCTTAGGTGTTTATTCAACTTCAACAGCCAATAACTCCCGAGGCTACGTGTGGTTTTCCTCACTCCCCGCAGCAATCTTACCGAATTACAGGTTTATTAACAATTAGTGATTAGCATCCACACAGCTCTGTCTCCATAACCAAACGACTGTATATATATATACACACAAAGCACCTTCTATGCCAATCCCTCCTCCATCATTGCAGTGTTTCTCTATCCCCCGTAGCTAGCTAGAGAACATCTGCATTCTCATTCAATCGAGTCATCCCACAAGAAGATTGAAACAAAATGGCAAGCAAAGTGATTGTTCTTGCTCTTGTCTTTGTTGCCATTGTTGGGTTGGCATCAGCAGCAGGACCTGCTCCTTCCACAACTGCCCTGCCAGCAGAAGCACCTTTGAGCGATGATTTTATCGGTACTGATGATGCTGCTGCAGCTGGTGCACCCTCTGGTGGTGATGCCGTTGTTCCAGGACCAATGGGAAGTGTTGAAGCAGCTGGGGGACCTTCTGGATCACCCAAAAGTGATTCTGCTGCCCTCAAGTTCTCTGCCATTACAGGAGTTGCCGCTGTTGCTGGCTACCTCTTCTTCTAAGCAAAGTTATATTGTGTAGTATACGTAAAAGATTTATGTATCTCAACTTTCAGTGCAAGAGGGGAGGGTTTCTTGCCATCGATGTCTATCTATTTATATTGTAACCACCAATATTGCACCAGATCATGAGCTTGGTGTATCAATCTCCACCAAAAAAAAAAAATTGATTAGTGGAATCATATTCTTCCTTGATGTATTAAACACGCATTGATGCAGATTCTTCATTTTTCTTTTCAAACTCGATGCAAGGGACCCTTGCTGGTAATTAGTTAGCTCTGGGTTGGTGGACAACCTCTGCGCATACACCTGCGAATCTAAGCCATTATAGTACTGGTTGAAGAAAAATTGGACCTAATCAATCATTTACACCTTCCTAACTCCATTTTCCGCCCATGGCATTGGAAACAACAAAATTGTTTTTCGGTTACTCTTACGAGAACTGAGAATGGAACGAACAAGCTTAGGTACATTTCACTGCAATTTCAGGATGTTGCAGACCCCCAGTTCACAGACAATTACATTGAACATGAAGGAATTCTCCACTGAGGGTAGTGGGTTTTCGATTTCCCACCTTCTGCCATTTTCCTACCTAGTATATGAAACAGGAGCCAAACTAGGCCAAGTTAGGCTCTTACCATCACAGAAAATATGATTAGGAGAATGACGGCTTTCCCTTGGTAGATTATGATGCGACTCTCTTAGCTTACAAGCTGAGGATGCCTCTTAAGTCTTACCGTTCAGGCCTCGAATCATTTAAAGGAAAAAAAAAAGGCTCTAGAAAGTGATTTGATCAAAACCGACCTGATCAATCATGTAATCTAAGCTCACACTGAAGCATATGATAATGGTCCAACAAATATATTTTAGATATATCAAAATAATATTTTTTAAAAAATTATTTGACATTAATATATATTATATTAATTTAAAAACATAAAAATTTATTTTTAAAAAATTTTCATGACAGCGCCTTAACATGTGACTACTCCTTGGCTGGACCGAAAGAGAATTTCATACCTAATTTTAAGCGAGGATCTACGATCATTATTGCAAACCCCGGAAAGGACCAGGCATTGGTTACAAGATGTTCATCAGGTCAGAACATAACTGCAAGTAACCAAGGCAAGAAAAGACCAGGCATCGGCTTCAAGGTGATAGAAGGATCAGATGGCTGGGTACCATCTAGCTAATGGAAGGATATTTTAAGAGAACACGATGTACAATATTTCTAAATTGTGATAACAATAAATCTGGAACAAACCAAACATGGAAAAAAGAAAGAAAAGGTGTTAGCCTTGGCTAAAACGCAAAAGGAAAAGCACAGATGCATCCAGGCACACGAGGAAAATAGATTAAATTTTCAGAGAACAGGCAAAACTACCTCCAAACACAAAAGTGCGTGGAAAGGGAATGCACAGCAATATGGCAATGCTCCTCTCAGTTTTTGCACAGAACAAAGCTCAACTCTCCAGGTAACACTTTCTCCACCCACAGCAAAACAAAAGGAAGAAAAGAATCAACTGTTCAAACAAATGCATGCGGCTATCGTTTGGTATAAATTCCACTCAGAACAGTACTAGGCTAAGATAATACTTACACTGGACACGTTTGATGACCGAAATACTAACAAAAAATTCCAACAAAATGCCCCAACACTTTGAGCAACTGGGAAACGTCAAAGATTTTTTATGCAAAGCTGCAGGAAGAAAAGTAGACTGCGCAACAGAACTGCAGGAATACCGAAGAAACAAAACTTTTAGAAGTTTAAGGAAAGATGTGTAACGGTAGGGTATGAGAATTTCATTGAGAAAAGGCTCAACATAACATTATCTTAAAGCCTTACAGACCGACTTATCCACAATCTTCCATCAATAGCATAAAATTGCAAAGGAGAGAATGGATGCCAATCCAGTTATCCCCTTTTCCTCTCCCCACAAAACTACCCCATATCACATGTAAAATTCCTAAATGAAACAACTGCACTAAACAGATCAAGCATTCAATAATAAAGCCCAATCCAAAATGATATCAAATTTACAACCACAGCTGTGCAGTTGATATAAAAACAAATCATTACATACTATCATGAACAGAAAAACAAAAGGTGAAGGAAGTGCATAAAAGGGACCAGAAAAATTACAAGATGCCTACAACAACATAGTTGATACAGCTGTGGCAATTTTCCAGGTCAGGAAAGCAGTACGCATCAAAACACTGAGTGTGCACCTTCAAGATCTGTGCCTGTCCTTGTATACAAATTACAAGAATATTGAAGACCGAAAATCTAATAAACATCTTATGAAAAACTCCACATCCTAATGAAAAACCAGAAAAGAAGGGTATATACAACAAAAGATTCATCAGAACTACAATATACAAGGAACTGATGACATAAACTCAATTCCGGGGGGGAAAAAAAGCTAGATTCTACTTTGTTACAGTGGAAACGGCAACTCATCATTATACAGCCTTAGCTCATCTCTGACCCTTCTGACATCAGATAGGATGACGAATTGCAGGCAATCAAATATGTACAAAAAAGAGCCTCATCATCAGTACAAGGCTTTTTACAAGCTCAAAGAAGAGCTATGGTCAAATAAACAAGTGAGGAGGCTATGCTATGGACCTAATACATTTATTCATTTACAGAAGGGAGTGGTGTCTAGAGATTTACAAAATATAAACATGATGCTCACATCCCAAAACTTGTCACAGACATCCCATACTATATTCTACAGCTCCACAAATACAACTCATTCTAAACATATTATCGCAGGAGCATTATTTGAAGATTCCTAAATGATGCTTGAGGAAAGAAAGAGAGCCAAAAATATCAAGGCTTCTTTTGCAAACTTTGCAGTCGAAAACCATTATGGAAGGAACCAATGAAGCTGCTCAATCTAACACATCTTCCCCAGACATCACAAATTGATCAATCATGAAAACAGAGAGTTGCCCAGTCCACACCCTGGATGGATGATAAAGGCAGAACCCTTATGTCAATAGGCATGTTAAAAGAAATTAATGAGTCAAAAGACACCACTATAGAATTTATCTCTACCACCCAAATATATTAGAATGAGCATTGCATATTCTGAAGCAAATTAATCAAATTCAACTGTTCCCTAGTCCAATTTTTCACCGCCCTATCCTATGTCAGACTTCTATGACAGACAGACAAAATTATTCATGCACTATTGTAGTGTTTAGATTAAACCAACCAAATCTGCCAATTTCCTACAGTTGTAAGTTGAACAAATCAGAACTACAAAGGTAAATATGAAAACAAATCAAGTACATTAAAACAGAGATAAATGAGCCTCAACCAGAAGAGGTACATGGGGATCAGGATTACAATTGTTGTATTGGTAGACATATTTCCATATGCAGAACTACTATCCTAAGGAGCAGTTTAATATTCGGCATGCGGTCACAGTTTGAAACAGTAACCATAAACTGAAGAAATTATGATAGGCTTGGTTGAATGCAAGATAACATAATGCAACGCAATGGAAGAATGAATGTGTAATTAAGGAAATAGCTATTGTTTCCTTCTTCCATTACATTACATTGCTACCCAAAATTTTCTTATGGAAACTTCGAAGAGAAATAAGAAAAAATGAAGAGTATCAAAAAGGAAGAAGAAACAGCAGAATGAATCAATGCAATCGAACCCTCAATGAAAGGCTTGAAAGCATATCAAAACCCAAGAACACCGAAATGAGAAGTTTTGCAACCCCAAATGTACACAAAAAAATGTTAAGCTCAAAATTTAGGTCTTGAAAATGACCATCATAGCAATCCATTACAGCCTATAGTTGAACCTTAAATGCCAAGAAAAAGCAAGTAATTCACTTACCCAATATGTGTTGAGCAAAAAAAAAATAGCAATAGGTAGAAACACCATTACTGTTACTACTTAATAAATTGAACCTAAAATGAGAGCAAAAACATCAACTGGCTTGTAACTACCAATGGTCTATCTTCCACAGCTAGAACATCGAATATTCACATGACTTGTTTTTCCTAAGTTGTTGAACTTAAAAAGACAAAATACAATAAGCTTGAAAAGAATAGATTCAACATTGACGCTTTTTCCTCTTCAAAAATACTACAAAAAGGTTCTGGACAAAGAATAAAGAGGTAATGGGAGGACCATGCAGATGGGCTGTTTCTTAAGGCAGGTAAATTAGCAGTGTGCAGAGATCGACATTCGACATCAAAGGCAAAATGTCTTCCAAAGCCCATGCTAGCAACCATCAATGATGACACCACTACACAAAATAATACTAGAAAAAGAATTGAAGCAATAAGTGAATAACCGCAAGCAAGTTTGAAAAACACGAGATATAATCTAGCTAATTGAAAAACAGAAGATGGCCCATAAATCATGCCAAATTCATGGCCAGAGGCTTAAAAAATAAGCAGTGATGTAATGTCTACTAACTGTGAATAAAAAATCCACCAGCAAAAACTTTGAAGTGAATAGTGCTGAATCATGGCACTCTTAACTTTGCACTATTATAGACATCTAGCAAAGCCTGAAGCTTTCACATAAGCAACAAAAAAAATATCAAAATGATAGACAGTATGCTAGCCATCATCTAAAACAATCCCATAGAACAGAAAGTTTCATGCATATCAAGACAACAAGCACTCAAACAGAAGATTCAGGAAAGACATAAACCCAATGGGATGCTCAGCTGTGGGATATTTTAGTCCAACCCCACAAGAAATATCCACATTAGCCATCCTACAAACAGTTACTATTAATGTTTTAAAGCACATAAATACTAAGTTTCAGGTGTTCAGCTAATAAAGTTCAGGTAATGCAGTAACGAAGTAAGAGATTAGCTATTCTCCCCTCCCAATCCAAACAAGTAGAACTTACTTCCTCTCCCAAGAAGACACCCTCTGCACCATCCTAGGAGGATGAATAGCATAGTGTTGTCACTCTGATGGTAGGCGTCTCCTCTTGCCATAGTCTACATCCCTTGTTCGAGACCTGTAATCTTCTTCTGGAGCCGCACGGGATCTGCTCCGAGCTCTTGAAGAAGAGTGCCCTCTATCCCGATCATCCTCATAACCTGAGTCACGCTCCCTTTGCCGATGGCCACGGTAACTATCTTTCTCTTCCTTGTACCTGTGCTCCCTTTCTGGCCTGTCCCAGTCTTGTTCCCTCTCATCACGGTGACGCCTATCAGAATTACCCGACCAGTCACGCTCAGAACCCCGTTCCTTTTCTCTAGAGGCACCGCTTGACCGAGCTCCCTTCTCATGGTTCCCCTCTCCATATCCATATTCAGAAGCACCCTCATCGCCATCATAACTTGACTCCCTTGTCCTTCGACCATGCTCTTCTCCCCATCCTCCCATGCTTGTGTCAGACCACATTCCTGGATTCGGTCCATCCATTCCAGAGGAAACCATCATTCCCATCCCATTAGGTGCCATTCCTCGGGCAAAGAAAGCTGGGTTGACATGTGGAGCCACCCCAGCAAGTCCCATTGAATTAACAGCAGGAAATGAAGGAAGCATGCCAGGAAAACCAGGACCAGCAAAACCCCCATAACCACCCCCTCGTCCCATGTATAGTGGATCAAATCCAGCACCCATCATACCTTGGGGAGGCATCATTCCACCGGCAGGCCCACCAAATGCAGGACCTGCAAGGCCTTGTCCATACCCTCCACCATTGGCACCGCTTCCAACTCCAGCAACATTCCCAGCCATGTTTTTGGGACCCATGGCACCTCTTCCCCTCATTGGTCCACCCCCAGGTCCTCGGTTGAGAATTCCCTGCCCACCCCTTCCCCAAGCACCTCTTCCATAGTTCCTTCCTCCATCTCCACTTTGAAAGTTCGCATTACCACCTCTTCCCGCACCATCATTCATAGACCCCCTTCCTTGAGACTGAGTCTGAGGCTGACCCTGGGTTTTGTTCATGTAAGAAGCCCCCATCTGCTTTAGTGTTTGTGGAGAAGCAAAAGCCACAACACAAGGTCGTCCATTGAAAACATGACCATTCATTCCCTCTTTGCATGCTGCTGCAGCAGCTGCTTCATAGAAGTCAACTTGGCAATAGCCTTTAGACTTACCACTAGCCCTCTCATCAAAGAATTTAATCTCTTTGACCCTTCCAAATTGAGATGCAAAACTTTCAAGCTCTGCATCAGTGGTCCACCAATGTAATTCTCCAACATAAAGCGTGGTAGAACCATTCTCTATAGGTGGCCGGACCTGATTTTCATTAACCACAGGGCGATTAACATCTGCACTCATATGCATTTGATTAACTTGCATCTGTGGAGCACCTCGAGGACCTGCACTGCCAGTAATTGGCAAAGGTTCAGGCTCGATAGCATTTTTTCTACTCATATCAGAAGGATCAACCCCGATACCTGGGGGCACTGGTGTTGATTTCTGAAATCCCATGTTTCGCACTTGAACATCATGACTCATCTCTATAACCCTCCCTTTCTGAGCAACAGAAGATCCATCAACAGGCCCTACATCCTGTGCTTCAACAGCAACTGCCACCTGCTTCTGCTCTGGAAAATGAGCCTTAGCATTAGAATATATCCCTTCAACTGCAGGCCCACCCCCAGTGATAGCAAGCGCTTGTGAACCCCCAGTTTCAATTCTTGATTCATGAGCATTTCGAGTTTGGAATCCTCCATTCCCCACTGTAGCAGGTGGGGCTGGCGCTTCCGAACCATGCATCTGCAAGAAATTCTCCCCAACATTGACATCATTGTATAGATCGTCATACTCATCATCTTCTCCCATCTCTTCCTCTGCAAGCGCAGGAATGGCACCACTTCCCTGATATTGCATCTTCTCCTCTTCTTCGTAATCCATTTGCTCACCAGCCACTAGATTCAACAAAACATATACTTTTTAAACAACCCCCCTTATCTCCACCTATATAAATAAACAAAATAACACCACCACCTATATTAGATCTTCATGGAAAAAGCAAAGCACTACATAGCACAGAAGTAGCAAACTACTTAGTACCCATGTCGTTAAATAGCCAACAGCACGTAAATCTTAGTACTTAAACCTAGGCATCTTGAAAAACATGACAGGAATCAGATACCCATTACCATGAATAGAACTAAAAATCACAAAACCTTAAAATACCCATTTCCAAGATTCGAGAAATAATTAGAAAATCGAACATAGAGATGATTAATAACAGATTAAACAGTGAGTGAGTTCGCAAACCTAGTTTCAGCAAGAAAACAAAGCCGCGCAGCAAAGCAGATAATAACAACCGACTAGCAGCTGTGCAAGAAGGAAAACAAAACCCAATAGAAATATCAACGATTCGCTTCTCTTACTGGAGATTTTCTGCTTTATCTTTGTAGCAGACCAGCACGCAGGCCTCTCTCTCTCTCTCTCTCTCTCAGCTACGGTTGTAAGTTTTATTTTCTCTTGTCTCTTCTTTTTTGTGTTTTCTCCAATCGCTTCCGCCTTTGAAAGCTGTTTAGAGAATTGTGTTAACCCAAGAGCTAATAATAATAATAATAATAATCTAATGACTACTTCTTTCGTAAATCCAAATTAATTTATCATCAATGTTTTTTTTTTTTTTTGTTATTAACTCTTTTCTTCTTCTTGGATAAAAATTGTAAAGGTTAGTGACTAATTACAAACACAAATTTACAGCCAAAAAAAAATATTATCACAATAAAAATAATAAAACTAAATTCATTTTTATTGTTTCTTTTTTTAACTTTTCATAAAATAGTTAGATAGCTCATCCCACCATGAATGGAAGATTAACTAGACTAAAAATCCACCTTGCTTGCATCACGGGTCAATAATGTTTCAAGAAAAGAAAAAAAAGCTTGATATTTAAGTTATTAACTTGTCTATATCAAATAAAATTGATTAAATTATTAATTTGATTTAAACCGAAAGCAACAATAAAAAACAAACTGTAAAAAAATACTTGGCAATAATAAATAAAAAAATAACTCATTAATATAATACGAGAAAAAATAAAAGATTATTGAAAACCAACTGACACTCTACTGAGAACATCGCCTATAACCAAAGAAGTTTTATGAGTTGGTTCAAACTCTACTACAAATAGCTGCAAGATGACATCGAAAAGAAGTTACATAGTTCATTAGAGCAATGCCCTCTAAAAGCAAATCAAAGAAAACACAGTGAAGTTAGTATTCTTCTCTATTCAATCAATCAATTCTGTTTAATTAAAGAAAAAAATTATTCCGATAAAATATATCTAACAAAGAATGAAATATAAAAAGACACCAGATAACTCAGCCAGATAAAAAAACAAAAGATGTAAAAAGCGTGTAAAAAAAAACACAAAGCTTAATCTCTAATAAACTAAAAAAAAAAACCACTAGCTTAAGAGAATGAAAAAAAGAAAAGGCAACCCTGAATTAATTTTCCACACTAAAATCCGTGAAAATTTAAAATGAGATTAGCCAAGAAGCTCAAGTCCAAATCAACTCGATATTAAAGGATGTAATTAAGTATAAAAAATACAAAACTAAAAAATTTAGCAAAGCAAAAAAAATCAATCAAAAGAATAAAGACAAAATTTGATAGGAAAAACAATAATCAAGGGTGAAATCATCAAAAAATTACACTATAAAAATTATCTCATATGACATAAATAACAATTAAAATAACAAGACTAAATCAAACAAATTTAAAAAAACAAATGAAGATGAAACTGAAAAAACTTCAATTTTCACGAGTTATTTCAAAATAAAAGAAATATCAACCAATAGATCAGGGACAAAATAAAAAACAAAGAGAAGTAAAAAAAATCAAATGAGGATGAAATTGAAACAAATTTTATTTTTTATAAGTTATTTGAAAAAAAATCAACCAAAAGATCAGGGACAAAATAAAAAACAAGAAAAAATTAAAGGGCTGGGACAAAATAAAAAACAAGAAAAAATTAAAGGGCTGGTTTGAGAAATTACAGGGTAAGGCGCAAGAATCGAGGGAGAGAGAGGGGAAAAAGAAGAAGAAAAGAAATGGTCACCTAAGTCAAACTGGAGCTCCGACATGGAGAAGACACTGAGATGAATTTAATGACACCCAAAAATAAAATTTTTTGTTTCCAAAATCAGCCGCGCGTGTTGTCCAGAGACGGCAAAGCAGCTGACATGTTGACAACCGCCAACCTTTTTTAAAATAAATCCTTTTATTTTTTTTAAATGACAAAACTAACCCTCACTTCATCCAATAACAACAAAAAAACCAATAGTACAATATCCAAAATACTCGCACGTCTAAGGCATAAAAAATAAAAACATATGGGCAAAGAAGTATTTTTATTGTGCAAATAAAAAGAATAAGACGAAAACACCCCTCCTAGCCAGCCAAAATAGTATATAAGGTTAAATTGATTATTTTATTGTGCACTTTATAAGTAAAAATACAAATCTACCTCCTAATGACACCAAACAATGCATTAATTTTAAGGGTATTTATGATAATTTAATGTGTAAATTTAAAGTAAATACCCGTCTCATCCTTAGTCAATTTAAAAATGCCGAAATTCCCTAATTGAAAAGGCAACCTTGCCCTCAACCTCCGACCAAAGTTTTTTTTAAAGGGTAAAGAGGTAAATTCACTATTCCCTTCCACAGTAAAATATGTCTAATGGAACAGTGAATTCACCACTCCTTTCTAGTTTTTTTTAATGTATCAAAATAATTTTTTTTTATTTTTTATATAAGTACATCAAAACAATTAGAAAACATTTAAAAAAAAATCAATTTAATGTTTTTTCAAAACAAAAACATTTTTTAAAAGTATTTAAAAGTAGAAGTTATATCAAACTCCTCCTAAGAACTTTAGGCCTTAAATATAACTCTTGTTTACTATTTTTTTTTACAGAAAAGACGGGGGTAGTAAATATAAAAAATATTTGGTTAAAGAAACAGAAATAAAAAAAAAATTATGTTTATGAATTAATTTTGAAGTAGATTTTTATGCTCCCAAAACATGAGGTATAGAGATGACATATAAATTATTATTTTTTATTTATAAAATATTATTGTAAAAAAACTTTCAATTAAAAAATTATCTAACTAAGATATGTAAAGATAAAAATAATTATTATCATAGTTTTAAAACTCAACTCGAGGTCGTTCTGGGGTAAAGTCTAGGTCACATGTCAAGTTGACCCGGTTAACCCGAGTCGACGTAAGAATAAAAATGATTATTATTATAATTTTAAAACTCGATTTAGAGGTTAACCCGAGGCAAGGCCAATGTCACGAGTGAGGTTGACCATTGACCCAGGTTAACATAAGAAAAAATAATTATTATCATAGTCTCAAAACCTGAATCAGGGGTTGACATGGGATAAGACTTGGTTCATGAGTTGGGAGAGTCAACCTAGGTTGACCCGAGCAACGTATGGATAAAAATTATTATTATCATAATTTTAAAACTCAATTATGAGGTCAATTTAGGGTAAGGTCCGAGTCATGAATTGAGAGGATCAACTCGCTTTGACCCAGGAATATAAAGATAAAAATTATTATTATTATAGTTTTAAAACTCAACTTGAGGGTCGACAGGGGCAAGGCCCAAATCACGAGTTGAGAGAATTAAGCTGAGTTAACTCGAGTCAACGTATGGATACAAATGTTATTATCATAGTTTTAAAACCCAACTTAAAAGTTGACCTAAGATAAGATTTAGGTCACGTGTCAGGAGGGTCAATCTTGTTAACCTAAAAAAATAATAAATAAGCGAAGCACCCTTGTTCTGACCAAAAAGAATTTTAAAAAATCTCAATGGGTTTTTTACCCATGTTTTATCCTGGGTTGACCCAGGTTTTTTACCATGTCAAGTTGAGTCAATTCCGAATCTATTTTTTCTTAAACTTGGACCAATCTAGATCCTGGATCAACCCTGTTCCGAATCAATCTATCAAACCAATCTTAATTTTATAACTATAGTTATTATAATATTATTAAATTCAACACTTTAAAAAATAAAGTAAAAAAAATATTTAATTATTTTTTTTAAACAAGTAAGTTGGACAGTAATACATATCAAGAGCGAAATAAATTTTTTATTGTATTTTATTTTATTTTGTCTGTCATAACTAAACCAGATACAAAGATAATCACTTTATCTTGTAGAAAATTATCAAACAAAATTCTTTCTTTTTTTTTTTTATCTTCATCATCTTTATATTTTTTATTCCATAACAATAATCAAATATTATTTTAAATATATTTATCATATCGATGTGATAGATAATGCTTAATTTATCTAACAAAAATACAATTAAAATTGTTCTGTATATCTTTATTATTATCATATAATAAATTGTATTCAATATTTATTTAATTGTACTAATAAATTAAAAATAAAGAAAAAAACATGTACTGGAAAAAATGATATAAAAAAAATTATAATAAATATTGATATAATAATATAATATTTGGATATAATAAAAAATTAGATAGTAACTTTTTTCCTAGCAGAATTTTGTTTATTGTATTTTCTAAATTGGAATAATTGCACTATTAATATACCAATTCTACAGATTTTTTTTAATTGAGTACATTAATTTTTTTTTTTTTCATTGAATATACCTTCTTTTTAAAATTTTCAATCAATTATTTCCATCCACCTTCCATCACTTGTTTCGTCATTTGATGACATGTCACTTACATTTAAATTAACAGGGTTATTACTCCAACTTTTATTTTATAAATATTTAAAAGGGTCTCCCTTGCGCAAAAATATACAGATCCCAACGTCTAGAAATTAGTGCGAACAACTAAATAAGATCAAAATCAAATTGTGCAACTAAACAGAAGGAAGTAAAAAAAAAACATTTTTTTTTGGTTGAAATTATGGTGTGTTTGGGAGTTTGTTTTTATGTCTTTTTTAAAAATGTTTTTTTTTACAAAACATTAAATTAATATTATATAGTATTTTTATGATTTTAATATGTTAATATTAAAAATATTTTTTTAAAAATAAATATTTTAATATATTTTAAATAAAAATAATAATTTTAAAAAATATCACATGCCATCACATCACTCGAAAAAGGAAAAATAGGAGGTGTAAAATCGTAAGCACAAAATGCTTAACAGAACATCTTCGAACTCCTTCCTGTACATCAACTTATAGTCAACGCCTATGAATCGCTCAAAGTTGCTAAGCAATCATAAATAGTGATTCCATCAATCATGCGTCTATTTTTTCCAGCATCAGATGCACAGTTCCCGAATGTAACTGAATCCTTAATCAGATCAAACATTCTTCTACAAAGTGCAGATCGAAGTGGTAGTGAAGCTACAAGAAAATAAAGCAATAGATAGGACACAACTAACGATGGTATGGTTGTTTCATACAAGCAGTTGCAGTTTTCCACCTCAAGCAACAATGGCCGCTCAGAGTTTATGGGTGCCAATGGTCAGACCTTAAGTGGGATGCCGTTAGTTCTTACACACAAATGCAAGATTGAGCCAAAAATATAAAACATCGTATGCAAGGCCCTGCAATGAACAAACCAGACAGCATGGTTTATATAGCAGCAAATCAGAAGATTCAGAACAGCATCGCACAAGAAACTGCATTTTTTTTTTATCTTACTTCAGACAACAAAATATTTGTTTAGGATAAAGGGAAATGAAAAGGGATACGGGAGAAAAGGAAAGTAATCCAAAACAACTAAAAATCTGTTCTTCAGACCTTCCACAGCATTGCAGCAATTCGCGAGCCATTATTCCTTAGGCACACATCATAGTTTACACAACAACAAACATCATGAATGCCCAAATCCTTCAAGCTCTCAGGAAGTAGGCCTCGCACAGAAACAGAGTCCTACATGTGTTGTTGCGGGAACATCTACCCATCATTACAAGGTATTGTTAGCTCAATCACGACCCTTCGAACACAGAGATAACATGACTGAACTACGAAACAACAAATATGTACAGAAACAAGCTACACCATCCGTACAAGTCTTTACAAGCTCATAGATGGGCCGATACTAGGTTAATAGCCATTACATGTCATGACCTTATAAACATATCCATTTACACGAGAAAGTGTAGTGCTTTACAAGAAATAAGCATGACAGTCTTAGAACTTATGCATCAATATTTTACAGCTTCACAAATACAACTCTCGCAAGACAATTTTGCAGGAGAACATTTTACAGATTCTTAAGTGGTGTTTGAGATAAAAATGGTGGAGGAAAATCATCAAGACTTCTTTTGCAAAAGGGGGCAAACCAAAACCATTACATTAGGATTCCAATGAAGGCAACTCAATCTAACACATAGTCTCCAGCCCAGGCAACTGACATGGATTGATCCACTCATGGAAACAAAGAGTTGCCCAGCCCTTTCCCTGGAAGGTTGATAAAAAGAGAACCCACATGTCAATAAACATTAAAAGAAACTAATTTGTGATAGAGACCACCCTACAAATCCAACTATATGACTTAAAAATTAGATAGCATAATAACATCAAACCCAGATGGCAAATCAATCCATCTCAACTGTCCAGTAATCCACTATTTTATCAGTGTCCTACGTTTCCTTCTTCCATTCCTTTACATTATCTTCCACCACATGTAAGCGATTTCTCATAAGAGAAGTTGTGAGAAAAATAGGAAAATACAGACTTGAAGGATAGAAGAAACAAGGAAAGGCAGGAAGGAATATATACAATATTTCTCTGAAAAGAGTCATAACAAACATTTTGATTGAATGCTAGCAAATAACCAAAAGAAAAGTTTAAACCCTTATTAGAACTGCAAAACTGGTCAATTTGGACCTCGAATTGAACTCCTCATAATTATCCATTACAACCAAAGACAAGGTGATGTAGGAGAAGGACTAGGTACCGCGTCCAAAAAACTGAAAAACCATGAAAATACTATTATTTTACTTCCATAGAAGCTTGAGTACCATTTTGACAGAGACCAAAGGAGCACCGACCTCATTGTTCAATTGTATTCTGCTATTGCATAGGAAGATGACTACCCTAGAAATTGAGTCTAATAACCAAACACAAATATCCCCAGCTTGTGGCTATTATCTTCAATAAATCCAACTATTATGAGCATCTGCGAATGAACAAAACATCAGCAATACACAAAGTTCTTCTACTTTCCAAATTTTCATTGAATAAGAAACAAAAACCAGCAAACGCAAAAACCTTAGCAGAACACAACTACACACACCAAGAAGACGATCTCAATGAAAGAAAAAAAGAGGCAGTTTAAATCCGAACCCATGGGAAATAGGGAACGCTAAGTAAGAGAGAAATTATCTTGCTATTTGGCATGAAAATGAAAACCAACTTCAGGCGACTTTGACGTACACCACATAGAATTCAGATACTTCAAGAGAGAAAAATGAAAACAAAAGAGTGGCAAGGAAATAATGCCAAGGGCATAAGAAACAAGAAATGCGGTGAAAGAGGCCAGTTAACCATCTCAGCACCAAATTCAACTAGACATGCCTTTAAAGTCAAGTATAGTATCTGAAGATGGCCCTGTTACAGTGGCATCAAACAGTGAGAAAAAGTGCATCCTGTTGTGATCTCCCAGTTTTGACTCTCGTTGATTCCTAAGGATTTTGAGCTCGGTATCCTCAATTATCTATAGTAGCAGGCACATGAGAAGCATGCATCTGCAAGAAATTCTCTCCAACATTGACATCGTTGTAAGGATTATCATACTCATCATCTTCCCCGATCTCTTCATCAGCAAATGCAGGTATGGCAACAACACCAACTTGATACGCAGGTTTTTCTTTCCCTCTCTCTTTTATCGCCATTTCTTCCGACTTACATTACAACTTCTATTTCTAACTGTCCAAGAGGATTAAAATGGTACTTGAAAAAAAAATGATGCAAGAGTATATAGTTGAAGATTTGATGCAACCACAAGTGTCAAATTATAGGTTTCAATACATTCTTTCCCTTATTTTCTCTCTCACAATTCAATACGTTGTCTTAAATTGTAGGGAAGTGTTATTTCGACTCCATAGTTTATTATTTCTATTTTATAATCCATTTTAATTATTTAAATAGATCAAAATATTTTTAATTATATTTTATTTTATAAATGATTGTATTAAGTGTTAGTTTTATATTACTTCTATCCTAAAATCACTTGAAAATTATAATGGAGCTTTATTTTTTATTTTATTTTTCTATTCAGCTCTACATTTTTTCTTTATTTCTTTTTTTTATTTGAATTTGGTCTCTTTTTTTTTTTTAATTTTATCTTTGGATTTTTTTAATAATCACCCGTGTTGTATTTGGACTGATCAAGGTGACTAGATCACTTTAAAACCACTCTTACATGGTTTACTTTTAAACATGGACTAAAAATAGAAGCAAGCGAAAGGGTTTTTTTCGCAATTTTATCATTAGATATTATTTACTCATCAGTCAAGTTGTTTTTGAACCTACCACATTAACTAAGTCACTTTAAAACAGCTCACATACAATTTAATTCTAAACTTAAGTTAAATAAAAAGTTGATCCGAGAGGTTTTTTATGTTAATTTCATCGTTTTCCCCTCCCCCAATTTAATCCTTAGTTTTTTTAACAATCGAGATATTTTTGAACCTGTCAAATCAACTGGATTACATCGAGGTAATTCTTATACAATTTAATTTTAAATTTAAATAAAATAAATGGTCAAATTAAAATACTTCAAGATTAGCTCATTAAACTAAATTTAACAAAAAAATCAAATAGTTTCCAACATGTAAGTTTACATCTAAAAAGTATAGCTAAAAGCATAAATTATTTCTACTATCAAATTTTACCCTTTTTTTTTTAACATCACCTATCAACAAATTTAATTTCTTTGAAAAAAATATGTTTATACTATAGTTTTTTTCCTTTTATATATTATTCACCAATAAAATATTTATTTTAAAGCACTTAAAATTTTAAGAACTTCAATTTTTATTTGCTTCCTATTTTTTCTATGAATAAGTTTTTAGTTTTAATAATTAGAAAAACAACATTACAATAAAAAAAAAAACATAAAAAGTTCAAATAGCTTAAACACTGGACTTCATTATATAACGGATAATGTCAGTACAGTAATCTAAATAGGATAGGGGAAATTCAGGTGGACATATTCCTGATTCAAATTACAACTTCCATTTATGCAGTTCATGCAAACGAATGAATACATTTTGTCACAGACAAGGGAAAAAATATTTATTATATTCTAAAGAGCCGAAGACTACAAATTCAGCTCAAAATGATGTTTCCCTAAGGACATTTCCTATCTGGTCATATCAAGCAACAGCAGAGCGGGCGCCTACGAATAACACAATTAATTGCTTCCTATTGACATCTAAAGAGGAGGCTGCAGCTAACAAATGAAAGAATCGATACAAGGAACCATCTTCTTTTCTAACAATTCAGACTGGGCGTCCATATTTTACACCACCTCCCGCGATCCGTGAATATACATGCAGACCAAGTAAAATTTGGGACGAGGGGGAAGTGAACATGAGGGGGGAGTGATGAGGCACTTCATGGAATAATGCCTGGTAAACGGTTTTTGCATCAATACATGCCCTTGAAAACAGGATTTGTACGGCATATGCTTGCTCCATATTCTTCATATTCTGCTTTTGTATGGCAAGCCTGTGCATTAAGCAGACACCGTTATAGTCTACAATACAAATGCTAACCAGGTATGAATGTTTTAACTCAGGCTATGGTGCCATTAAAAAGACACCCAAAAAAAAAAAACAAGAAGAAGCTAAATTCCTTTTCAACCCCATTCCCAAAAAAAAAAAAGGAATTGAACCAGACAGCCCGCATTCCTTGAGCTAAGCAGAATTAATTTCTTGAGACAACTTGATTACACCCCACAAATTTCACTTCAAAGTAAAAGTGAGCGCCATATTTGAGAAGCTCATAAAATCATTAGATGTATTTTAGTATATCTCCAGTTTCAGAAAACCTGTGATCAACCTTCTGATATCCCTTAACAACTGATGCTGGTAATGATAGTGATCAAAATAATGCTTTGATAATAACTAGCCCCATCTAAAACAGCACTAGCTTGAGATGGAATGAGCCCATAAGCCAATGAGCAAAATGCATGGCTGATCAACATTCAACAAAATAAGGCAGCAGTCACCAAGAAAAAATTCAACATTAACTTTGCTGTTTTATCTCAACTCACCTAATTTCAAGGTTTACACATGAATTTGCAATGTTGCACTTAAATCTTAATTAGATCTGAACTAGCAACAGGCACAAGTGATAAATCTTTAACTGGAAGAAATTTAAGAAGCACCAGATCAATATGATGACAAACTAAAGGATTGTTTAGTCATGGAAGATGAGACTATTCTCTTGATAAGAAAGAAAGGGGAAAAAATACAATCAACTATAATAATATAAAATACTTATAGACTAATTTTTTAATTTTCTAAATTTGTATCAAATTTTATTGAGTCATTTTTCATGTCTTTCCTTTATATGTTAACCCTAGTTTTCCTTGGGTTTTCAATATGAATTTAAAAGCACAAAATCTCCCTTCTCTCTATCACATATACTTCTATCTATGTGAAGGAGAGTGGAAATTGTTTGTAAGACCAACCATGCCATTAAGTTTCAAATGTGGAAAGTCATATCACAGAATTTCTTCAATTTCTAGCCCCACAGGCTACACCAAGGAAACATAGTTTGAATCCAAGGAGATGGCAGTTAAAAGTTTATCGTATTGTACGGGAATAAAAAGTATTATAAGCTTTCATATATATTAGAAAATGGACTGGACAAATAAATGCTTACCGCAAAAAACTCAGGCGTTGATGCTAGTACTGAACCACCAAACCAAACCGCAAATCTCTGGATAGGATGACTGACTACATTCACTTCCACTGGTTGTGACTGGAAACCCAAAACAACAAACATGTTCAAGAATTCTGTGCCAGTAACAACATGAATAAAAATAGAGGAAATATTATATGTTTGAAAACATCTTTTATTGTGTGTGAATTCTAAAATGCTTACTTTTATTTTCCCGCCAAGTCTAGCTTCAGATGTGAGAACACGTGTATCCACAATCTTCTTCAAATCCCTTTGCAATCTTCTACCAAAGTCCTTGAACATGGTTGATCCTCCAGACAACACTATATTCTAAATTGAAAATAGAAACCAATACATGATAATAAGTACGAAAGAAAGATAACATACAAATACAAGAATGAGCATAACCTTTGCATTCATTCAAGCAATTGCAAATACCAATTGACAACTCTGTTAGAAGAAATAGCACATGCCAAAGTTTAAAAATTACCAATTCACATTTTAAGCTCTCTTATTGGTCATAACTATTAGGGTGCAATGTCTTATATTTTTTCATCAGAATGAATTTCATACAAGGGCCAAATTTGAACCTTTTCCCCCTAGTATATGCACTTCACCTTATACAAAGCCCTCCTTGTGTCAATTGGTGCAGACTGAATACACTTGTCTATCACAGCTGGTAAAGGAGTGGTAAAGTCACTGCTATAAATCTCAGGATTAAAGAATACCTGGTGATTAAGTTAACAAGTCAGAAAAACATAGTACAGTGGCAAATGGTATATATAAACATATGCCCAAGGAACAAATTACAATGATGCTCAGTAAATGCACAGCATATACTAAAGAATAACTCTTGCATTCCTATATTTTATCCATGAAAATAAGAAACCATCTCCAGTTACCTAAGAAAATATGGAGTTCCACCCTTCCAAACAAAAAAAAAAGAGAGGAGATAATGCTATATTTAGTGCTTAAACAATCGAGTCTCATCTTTTCTATAATAGCACAAACAAGTGCTAAATTAGACATCTGTTAGTTTTGATCCCAATTGTTCATTATCTCTTGAAATTGCATGACATTTCATAATCTTATAAGGGATGATGTGGAAGAAATCACCAATTTTTTATTTAATAAAAAATAAGTTCAACAAAACTACAAATAAAATAATCATTCCTGTTCGTTGTTGTTTAGACTTTCCATTTTAAACAGATTTGGAGAAACACAATAAAAATTCCAAATAAAAAATCAACAACTAAGGTTTAGTACGAGGGGGGAAAGGTGAAAAGTTACCTTCGTAATTTGACACCCCATTTCCCCTTATGTAGCACACAAAATTTGGAAGGGAGGAAGTTGTGAAAGACAACACTTCATCCCAAAAGCGAGGTTAAGAGCTACCATCCAAGAGTAGGGAGTCAGAAATTTGTTAACAGGGGAAATTTTTTGGTTTTGTGCTTTCCCTCTCATTTCTTAATTTAATATCTAATCTTTCTCTATTTATTTTACACCTTGCATTTGGAACCCAACAATTAATTTTTAAATTTTTTTTTATAAAATTTAATATATGATATGATTTAATTTAATTTTTAATGAGACCCACTATCACTCATTATCTTTTAAACTTGTACTGAATGCATTTAACATTTCACCCCATAATAATTTTTACAATCTTAACACTTCATCCTTGAATCTTACTCTCTTAACATTTCCTCTCCAAATTTTTAACTGTATTCGAAACACAAACTAAAGGGAAAATCTACTTGAAATTCAAAATCAATAATAAAACCTACCAAGTACAAATTTTAAAACTAGAAAACTTGTTCTCCTTGATTCTTGAAGCTCAATAAATCCATATTCTTTGACCAATCCACCTATCCAGCTGAGTATTAGATCTGAGTATTTTGAATATTCCTTGATCAAACATTATCCTTTGCTTTAGTTTGTAAAACGAAACCTCGAGCACTTAGGTCTTTGCTATCTTGGTGGTCACTGTAGATTTGTTTTCCAACTTTTAAAATCCCATCATTTTCCTGTTATTTTTCCAAATACAATAACCAAGCTTCAATTCACTATTTACCCATCAAAATTCAATCTTTTAAGAAACCACATCCAGACCCACAAAAAGATTTGGATTGCTTACATGAGTTAATTGCTTGAGTTAGTGATGTTTATTTGTGGTGGCCTATATATGGCAAAGGCTAGATTTGTGATGGAGGCGGGTTTGGCCATGGCCTACAATGATGGTGGGGGGCGGCAGTTTTGGGCTTGACTTTTGGTGGTGGTGGTGGTAGTGATGAAGGTCTCGTGTATAGACCATGGAGAGGCTCTAGTTTTTGGTCCTTGAGAATTTGAATGGTGAAAGGTAATTACAGTAAGCGAAGGTGGTACCTAGGTGGTGAGGTTCATATTGGTTTTGTATTTCACAATTAGATCCAGAGGAGGAGACAGAGAGAATTGTGTGGTTTTTGTTTTTCAAATTTAGATCCAAGGGAAACATGTGGTTTATGGTTTTCTTTTTCCTTTTATTTTTATTGAATCCTTTTCTCGTTAGGGAAATGATAAAAATGAATTTATGCTAATGGCTTCAAGTGATGCCAGCCTAAGTTCTTATATCCATGTCATCACTTAACTGACATATCAACAAGTTACTAACAAACATTCATACAAAAACTTGATTGTGATGTTACAGATAGATGAACAATTCAATTGATAAAAATCAAAGATCAAACACTCAATTGTGAAAATCAAATAAGTTAAAACAATTTATCGTTAACCCAAAAAAACTGAAAAACAAAAGAGGGATTATATTAAGTTTCAATGTGAACACTGACATGTTATTCAAGATGATTGTGGGTATATTAAATTTCAAAGTTTCAGTGTGTGAAGACTTTCAGAATCAAAGTAATTAGAATAGGTAGATGCCACAAAGAAAATAATTTTAATAAAGTAGGAATAGACAAAAAAATAAAGAGCAAATATTTGCTAAAAGCATTACTGCATAGCATCTAAGGATAAATTGCCACAGGGAGAACAATAGATCTCATTAATGATTAAAGATTATAAACAAAGAGCAAGATTGCTCTCATGTGCTGCACAAGCAAATACATATTAACTTGTGCGGAAATTCTTAGAGAAAGCTTAAAGAACAAATAGTTCCAATGATTTTGTCCTCATAAGCAAATTCAGTGGGAATTTCTATGAGGAACAAGACGGTACTTACATCAGTGACTTTATATAAACCAGGCATGTTTCTTAATAGAATAAGCTAAGTTGCTTGCACAGACAAATATTTTGCTCATAAAGCTAGAACTAACCTCAGGGCCAAGAAATCGCTCATATCCAATGTCACAGGAATATGGTGCCCCTGTTTTTGGTTTAATACCTCTCCAGTGCTTAATATACTTTGCTGGTTCTTTGTCATGCTTGTTGAACTCCTGAATCATTTGGAGAACTACAGTTATTACTATATTATTCTAGATCCAAGTTTATGAGATACGGCAGGACAGCAGACTTGAAATGAAATCTTCCATGCTCTATCTGAAAGTATTAAGGCAATATAGATCAATATATCTTTCAACTCGAAATTCTAATAGAAGCAAAAATGACCTTGACAATATCGGAACAAGTATAGCAATGTGTTTCCTTCACTTTCCGAGCTACTTCAAATGAATCTTCTGGGGGTACATTCTCTCCTCTTTCCTGCACAACACAATACAAAAAGGAAAAATCTATCAATACCATTTCTATACATCCGCTGAATCTGTAGTTCAGAATGGCAAGTAGAAATATATGAATATTGCTTCCGGAAGTAATTGACAACTTTGTGAATGAGCATCTACAAGGATTAGTAAACAAGTGAGGCACTCAATTATACATTGTCTGTCTCTCTCGCCAACAGTGAAACCTAAATGGTTTTTCTATTTAACACAAAGTTAGCGAGATTTAAAAAAACTCCACCGTTGCAAAATGGTACAAAGAAGCATAAATAACCAAAAGATTCTGAGAGTTTTAAAAAGGAAAATCATTGGTTACCAGATGGTGAAAAATTCAATTTAGAGGCTGAATAAGTGGAGTGCAAATGAAGTGTTTGAATCCAACAATGAAATCTCAGGAAAATGGTCTTAAGCATGGGCCGCAATCTTGCCTGGGATACCAGTGCAGGACAAGCATTAGGTGTCACATCATTAGAACTGCAGAATTCCAGTCTGTGACTCCCTGTTAAATGTTTCACCCGTATAGTAAAGAGAATGTTACAAGTTCAGGAATACAATTTCTTATTTCCATTTGTTTTGTTCAAAACTGAGAAAGTTTTGAAAAATCTGTTCCGTGATCCATAAGAATCTTTCTTCTAAAAAAAGATGAGATTTTGAGGGGAACAAAAATGTTGAGGCATGTCAAGAGCAATTTAGCAAAAAGGTATAAGCTCTCAGTTAAAATCCAGATATGTTCCTTTCTAAATTTTTTTAACATTCCCTAAAAATAAATAAATAACTGCTCTCTTCCCTACCCATTCATTCTCATAATCTAAAGTAATCTCCTTGCCTTTCCTTTTTAACAGCTAAAAACAAACCAAACACAACAAAAAAGATGCTATCAATGAAGTAAGTATATCTATAGGGACTCCACTGCTAGAAGTCAAACCAACTCACCCGCATGAGCTGCTGGATAAATAGAGTAACATCTTTGCCAGCAATAGGGATTGACTTGATGCTGCTCCCAATAACATAACCATCTGCAACAGGCACAACATGAGCAGCACCATCTCCAACATCCACAACAACCCCTGTCATCTCACACTAACAAAACCATAGGTCAATCTCAAAGGAAAAGATCATTATCACACAACTTAAGAACAATATGAAAATGAAAACTTCAATTTCAGTTGAAAACTAAAGGGGGGCAAAAGATACATAGTACTACTACATTCTTAAAAAAAAAACACAAACAATCATCTCTCTAACAGAACATACTGTGCTGCCGATTCAAGGCGCTTAACCTAGAGCAACATAAATTAGAACACAAGCTAGAATATGTTTTCAAATTTAGCTGCCAGAAATCATTAATATCAAAAGAGGAATATATGCCATCAACTTTTTTTGACCTACATACTTTTGTTTGACGGTTAGTTCATCAAACAAACACAAGCGCACATGCATGATAGATTAGTACATTTTTCAAACAAGTCACCCCTAAAGTTTGATGACAGAGAAAAAACACACAAGAAAAATTACTCGCGTTCAATTAGATAGCTTGAACATTCCACTAAACCAACTAGCATCACATTACAATGAACTCACAAGCAACCTATAACATGTTTCACCCATTTGTCATTTCAAACCCTACTATGAAATCCCGAATCAAAATGCAGAACCCTATATTCAAAAAAAAATAATGGTAATAACTCGAAGACCAATATTTTCATTCTAACTCCAGCCTCCAATGAAATATGCATGGTTATAAATGAACAAAAAATCTCAGAAACCAACCTTGGATGTCGTGTAACCAGCTGCAAGAGCAAGCACAGAATTGACGGCAATATAAAGCCCAGGAACATTAAAGGTCTCGAACATAATCTCACCGGTATACTCACGACTCTCCGGTGCAGTAAGCGGGCTTTCAGTCAATAAAAAGTAATGATCCTCTGGATCGCAACGCAAATAATTAAATATACACTGCTGCCAGTACCTTTCCATGGCGTCCCAGTTATCAACTTGACCATGTTTGATTGGATAGCTAAGACTATAAGTATTACTAGATCTCGATTTGGCAAGCGCCTCCTCTCCTATAAAGAAATCTAGATCGGCCATAACCCCTGCACTGTGCTGCGCTTGCCAATTCGCTTTCGAAGAAGAAGTTCGAGATTGATTTAGAAACGACTCGTTTACTGCTACTGCTGTTGGTAAAATAAAACACGGCTCTACATTTCCCGCAAAACCCATCTTAGTATACCTGCAAAACAACAACACAACACACAGTTAAGAAAAAAAAAGTAAAAAACAAATCGAGGCATTTTATCAAACACCTTGAGCGCATACAGAAAGAGGAAAAAAGAGAAAATACCCGGTACCGTAGTCGATGACGACGGCAGGACGAGATGTGGGGTCCATGGGAGATAGAGAAGGAATAGGGGTGAAGGTGGAGAGGGATCAACAGGGGAGATTCAAGAGAGGGTTTAAGAGAGAAGGTCATGGTCGAGAGAGAAGCGCGAAAAAGAGGAAGAAGAAGACGACGATGGTGAGCTGGTAGACTTGATTTCCAAGTGAAAGCAGCCGCTCAACTGTAATTTGGTGAATAAAAATGTATCCATTTCAACAACAAGAAGGTAATGAGCTCAACAGCGTAAGATGATCTCTCCACGTCAATTTCTTCATCCTTCAATTATTATTTTTATTAACGAGAGAAGGTCCTGTGTATCTCCTCTCTTTCCTTGGCGTCTTGGATGCTTTTCTTGGCAAATCCAATCCAAGCTTTTCACTGAACAACACAGCAACAACGACACCGAGGACTTCCTCTCTCTCTCTCTCTCTCTCTTGTGCTGTGGTTTTTTTTTTTAATTATTAATATTATTTTATTATTTATTGTTAAGGAGAGTTGATTTTGAATAGAGCTGTTAGGGTTCGAATTATTTATACAATAAGTTTATGCAAATCTATTTTAAAAATTTTCTTTGTATAATTAAGCCGAGTTTGAGCTCATTACAACTCGTCAGCCAGCTCAATTATGCTACAAAACTAAACTTCTAAGCAAATTTGAATAAATAAATAAACTCATTTATAAATTTGTTAAAATCTAAAATAATAAACAACTTATATGAGATTTCATAATTTAATATATAACTAAAAACATTATTAATTCTAATTAAGTTTTTCTCCCACTTAAATGTTATTTTTACATATTCTATCAAAAAAGCTAAAACATGAAGAAGGTACAAATAATCGTTGAGCAACGGCTATTTCATCTACGCTTGCCCCTTCTTCCTCCTTAGGAACAGAAGCTTATGCAAGAAAATGGAGTAACCTCGAATCTCAAAGCAACTTGCCCTGGCTTCTCAATGGTTTGCTAAGAAGAACAAGAAGCAGCTGTCTGTGATTGTCTCAGTCGTGCCCTAGCTTCTCAATTAAGGTGATTAATTGTTCTTGCTCTTCAATTATTGTGAATTTGAGCGTTAGTTTTTGGTGATTTTTGGGCATTTTAAATTAGTAAATAAGAATGTGTTTGTAGAATTTAATCAACATATGGTTTTGTTTTGGATCACTACAAAAACAGAAGACCTGATTTGAGATTTTACGGTAGAGTGTTTTGGTAAATTGAGGTAATTTAATTATGATAAATTTCTCATATAAATGTTATAATTAATACATGATTATATTGTATAAAAATTAATTACATTAGTTTACTAGTAAAGTATTTGTATATCAAATATATTATAATATAAATTGATTGTTAAAATAACATTTCTCGTTGAAGTGCACATAACAAAAAAAAAAGAAATCATATCTACACTATTTAAAATATAATTTAATTATTTAATTTTTTTATTTAGAGTGTGTTTGAGAATGTGGTGTAAATTGTGTTTTTAAATTTTTTTTTAAATAAAATTTTTTAGATTGTTCTGATGTGCTGATGTAAAAAATATTTTTTTAAAAATAAAAAATATATTTTAATATATTTATAAACAAAAAATATTTTAAATTATTATTGTTATCACAATTCTAAATAAACAGCCTACGGAGTTGGAGAAAAGGGTAAAAATCTAAAAAGAAATGTATGACAAAATGGTTGAATAAATAATAAATTTTATCCGATTGCAAAATCCAAAAAATAATAAAGAATATGGAGACAAAATGCATCATTAACTCGTTAAATTAATCACCATTGGATCCTTAATATCTAAAGCACAGAAGGAAATTTCTAAATTTGTGTTATAAGAAAACAACTAAAGCAAATATTCACTATAGCTTCCCTCGTATTTTCTCATTCACCTCAACACTATAGTGTGATTTTTTTGTCATTCACGGGAAAAATCGCTTGCATATGAACAAGGAGTATTTTTATCTTTGCATATAATTTGTCAGGCATTATGAATTTGTCTGGAAATATTTTTGTTTATTAAATATATTTATAAATAATAAATAACTAAAATATTTCTAGAATAAAAAAAATAACATTATAGAGCAGGAATGTTGTTATTTTTTTTTTTTAGCATATAGTAAGATTATGCATATGACCTTAAGGATAAAAAAGACAAGTCATTGAAACAAGGGTTTTAATATCTTTCTCTCTCTCTGTTTTTTTTTCTTTCAATTATTTGTTTGTTTAAGAATAGTAGCATAATTTACAATTTAATTTATAATTTTTATATGCAAAAAATTATTGATATATACATCGCACGCGCTAGCACATGTAGTGTCTCTCAGTGGTGGAAAATGAGCTTCCTTGGATCTTTTCTGTGTCTTATTTCTTTATTGATGGCTCATGTTTGTTAAAAGTAGATGATTTATCATCGGTGATCTTTGTCTTTTATTCCTTTATTTTTCTTTTCTATTCAAAAAATCAATTAATCATAAAAGGTGTTTGACATTGAGGTTGCGGCTCAGGTTCA
>Ga0307510_10001278_pt1 | contig 27439 bp, 24 predicted proteins | sample 12_EM_MG_FD_207224 | JGI IMG/M metagenome (GOLD analysis project Ga0307510, IMG submission 207224) | Populus trichocarpa ectomycorrhiza microbial communities from riparian zone in the Pacific Northwest, United States - 12_EM | ecosystem: Host-associated > Plants > Roots > Unclassified | place... | reverse complement strand
CTGCACTCGCCAACGCGACTGGACCTCTCATCGAAGCGCTCGACGCTGCCGAGCGTGAGCGCCTGCAAGCGGAAAACCCGACACCCAGCGAGTCACACTCTCGATCGACGTCGACCTCCGAACCCGCTGCACAAGCCTCGCCACTCCACCAACAGCAACAGCAGCAGGAACAGCAGGAACGGCGACGACGACGGAGACAAGCACACAGATCGTCATGGCGCTTCGCGTCCTTTGCGCCGCTCCCGAGCCACCTCACACGCTTTGCTTCACACGTCGAAGCGCTCACGAATGCGCTCAACGACGCGCGCGGGAACCTCGAATCCTGCGTCTCGTCTTTGCGCGATCGCGATCCCGCCGCGCCGTCGGAGGATGAGCCTACGCTGCACGCGTACGAACGCCTCCGCCGCGAACTCGGCCTCGCCCTGCGCGAATGCGAGCGCGGCCGGGAACCATTGCTCGAGCTTCTCCACCCACCATCCGCGGACGACGAGGACGAGGAAGAGGACGATGAAGAGGACAGAGTACCGGCGCTCGGCCCGGACGCCGAGAGTTCAGACTCGGATAAGGAGGCCCCGCGTGATGCGCGCTCGCCTTCGCCTTCGCCCTTCTTCGAGCAGTCAAACGCGTTGCTCGTTCAAGAGAAGCAGCACCAGCACCAGCAAGGTGAAGAGGATGGCGTGTTCGTCGTCGGGATGGAGCGTCTCCCGCCGCCCGGCATCGAGCAAGTTTTCGAGGCAGATGAAGACGACGGCGCACCCCGCCTCGCGCGTCCGCGGTCGAAACTGTCGCGGGCGGAACGCATCGCGGCTACAAAAGCTCGACGGGCGAACGCGTTGCCGGAGGTGGGTCTGTTGTCGTCTCTTGCGCAGGATGACGTGAAGCGGTGGGGGGTGGGTCCTGGAGGGGACGTCGTGCAGGAGCTCAAGGATGTGATTTGGAAAGTGGGTGAGCAGCGACGGTTGAGGGAGAGGATGCACCGGGAGGAGGAAGAGGAAGAGGAAGAGGCGGTGGACGGGAAGCACGAGACCCAGGCCACTCCTGTGGTGATTGCGGCTGACGCTGCTACCACTTGCGTGGCCACAGGAGAAGCAGAAGACGTGTTTACATCTTCGCCTTCGTCATGACCGCTGCCACCATCATAGCACCCTAGCTGACCTATCTTCTGTCCTGTCTTATTATGATATTATTCTACGGTTTTCCCCTTTATTTTCCCTTCCACCTTGCCTCCGCCGCAAAATGGCCGTGGCATGATGCCTCACCCCCTTTTTTTGTTTACGATGTATAGAGAGTATCATACCGCTGGCGAGTAATGGCCCTTTTCCCCCCAATATACCCGATTGGATGGACGTGTTGATGTCGCGCATGGTTGATGGTCAGTCCGTTGACAGCCCCAAGTGGTTTGACCTTGGTCTATTATCACTATTTGTCATCGAATTGCACGGATTTTTCACCGACTCCGAGTCCAGACACTGTCCAGACAGCATTGTCATTGGGAACCTTGCATGCACGTCCCCTTTCGCGCTGGAGGATGGAGTGAGTGTTGTATACTGGTGTTTGATAACTTCCTTGGAAGTTGGACGTGAGCGTCCTCTATGCCTTCTCAATCTCATGCGATCTAACGCGTCCACCATTCAACTCGTCCGCTTATGAGGACCAAAGGCGAGAATTACCTCGGTTGTAGGCCTAAGGCGCGTCACCTCTGGCACAGGTACGCACTGTATCTCCCTTCACACTAAACACTCGACTACTCGAAGACCGTCTCTTTTCTCAGAGCCCCATCGTCTCGTTATCTCCCTTTGGCCTCGAACAACATCCTCCCATCCTCACTAACTGCTAGTGCGCCGATTGAGTTAATTTAACACCCGCCCGACCCAAACTTACGCCCATCTGTTTCAGGCAACCGCTTTGCGTCCGTTACAGAACTACAGTAACACAGCCAAGGACTGACCAAAACCTCTACCACAGCATCCCACTTTCTCGGCATCTTTTCCTCATAACCAACCAACTCCCTTTCTCAAGACCACTTTTTTCTCCCATCTAAGCATGACGGACCAGTCAGTGTCATCTCGCCTCCGGGCGCTCTTCGAGTTGGCTCTGGAGGATTACGAAATAAAGACAAAAATATCATTGGCGGAGCACTCACTCGCTCAGAAACTCGAGAGTTGCCATTCCGTCGGGTCAATCACTACCCTTCTTCAAGATCAGGCGAGAGCCTTCGGTGAATTTCAAAGAAGAGATAGGATGATGGAATCAATCGGGAGTACAGTATCGTCCCTAGATAAGCTTTCGGCCACCGCGGCCCTTGGTGGGAGTATAGGCCCGGTACGTCAGAAGGTGCTAATGAAGGCCTTCCATGTATCTGATATTGTTCTACAGGCATTTCCACCGGCGAAGGCATTGCAAACTGGCCTCGGTGTCCTGCTCGCTGTACGCCATTCTTAAGTCCTATGTGGCGTATTCGTTGTGACACCCGAGTGCACCAGGCGGCCAAGGACGTGGTTGACAGTTACGATGCGCTCGCCGACTTACTTGAGGCAATTGAACATCTTCTGAAACGTCTCGATATATATACGGAGATCCTTCCAACACCTGCCATGGATGAGCTAGTAGTCAAAACAATGGTGGAGCTCCTCTCCACCCTTGCATTGGCCACAAAAGAGCTCAAGGAGGAACGATCAAGTGAGTCCGTTCTCACCGACATATTATATAACTCAGCGCGACGCAGACAAATTCGTACAAGGGATTTTTGGAGGAGACAAGAATGCCAAAGCAGTCTTGCAAAGGCTAGATCGGCTCACCCTTAAAGAGGCCCGAACGACTGCGGCGGAGATTCTTAGAGTTGTCTATGGTCTTGTTCAAGACATGAGTAAGCAAACGTACTGTACATATCTCTCACTGGCTATTGAGTACCCTTCCCACTAGATGGCAAAGCATCTGGTGACGCTGTCCGGGAAGCTCTTGGTATGTTTTGTTGGCAACAGCGTACCATTTCCATACCTGACTGAGCTTTAGAAATCCTACATGAAATGGCAAGCGGTATGGACAAATCGAAACGTCAGTGATATCTTGATGTTGCTATTGCTATCTGAAGGTGCTGATATTGCCTGCAGGTGATAAATTACTGCAAGATATTCGAAATTGGCTCTCCCCTCCCGATCCTTGGAAAAACCACAACATCGCCCTCGACTCGCGCCATGAAGGGACAGCGACGTGGTTCGTTCAGGGCGATACCTTCTCGGAATGGAAATCATCCGGGCCGAGTTCTCTTCTCTGGATACATGGGAAACGTCAGTCGTTGCCCTGCACTACACCTTCGCCGATGCTGACGATTTTCGTTTGTCTTAGCTGGAGCAGGGAAAAGTGTGCTTTGGTACGTCAACCTCCCAATATTTTGTCGCAAGAACTTATGGTGTCTGCTAGTTCCACAATCATAGAGAATATTGATAGCATGAGGAAATGTGGGCTCGCGTCCCTAGCATTCTTCTACCACGATTTTAGGGAAGATCAAAAGAGAGATCTGCGTGGGCTGCTCTCTTCTGTGTTATTCCAGTTTTGCGACCAGTCCGACTCTTACTACGACATCCTTTCCAAGTTCTATTCAACACACCGCTGTGGTGCACAAAATCCTAGCGACGATGCGCTTGTCCGTTGCTTGGAGGACATACTGAGAGTTCCAGGACAAGCCCCGATCTTCTTGATTGTGGATGCGTTGGACGAGTGCCCGAACACATCTCCTATGCCGTCCCACCGCGAGAAGGCCCTGGTGCTTGTGGAAAAGCTTATCGATTTGCAACTCCCGAATCTTCGCATATGCGTCACAAGCCGGCCTGAGGTCGATATCAAGATTGTTCTCGGACCTTTGACTTTCCGGTCAATTTCTCTACACGATGAAAGCGGACAAATGGAAGACATCGAGAACTATATCAAGTCGGTCATTGAGAATGACCCAAGGAACCGAAGGTGGACAGCGCAGGACAAGCACATGGTGATTGACGTTCTCATGAGAAACGCTGACGGGATGTAAGCCACCAATAGCTAACCTGTTGAAGACTCGCTGATAATCGTAATGTAGGTTCCGGTGGGTGTACTGCCAGGTGCTCTACCTCCGTGGCTGTCACGCAGGACGTATCCGGCATGCTCTGGCCGAATTACCGGAGACACTCGATGAGACGTATGAACGTACTTTGCGAGAGATCAATAAGGCAGACTGGGAACTTGCGCACCGACTGTTTCAATCTGTCGCTGTGGCCTCCCGCCCTCTCCGTGTGGAAGAATTAGCGGAGTTCCTCGCATTCGATTTCAACGCGGGGCCAACCCCAAGATTCAATGAGGGATGGCGTCTAGAAGATCCGGTCTATGCGGTACAGTCTACTTGCCCCAGCTTTCTTGCCGTCACCAATATCGGAGGTTCTCAAATTATACAATTTTCGCATTTTTCTGTCAAGGAATTCTTGACCTCTTCTCGCCTTGCCGAAGCAAAACAGGAGATTTCTCGTTATCATGTATCTATGGCCCCCGCTCACACCGTCGTTGCGAAAGCCTGCCTCGGGATCCTCCTTCACCTAGATAAAGACGTCACCAAAGATGCCCTCCAGAAATTTCCTCTCGCTCCATATGCAGCCCTACACTGGATCGACCATGCCCGGTTCGAGGGCGTGTCACGAAATGTAGAAGATGGGATGAATGTCCTACTTGATTCGAGCAAACCACATCTCGCCGTCTGGGTGTCACTACACAACACCGAATTGCCCTTTTGGAAGCTCTTCAAACGAGGCGAAAGGCCTTTGCCACCCAACGGAACCCCCTTGCATTATGCTACCATTTGCGGCTTACACACCTTCGTAAAGGTGCTGGTTGCTGAGCACCCACATGGCGTGGGCTCTCGGGGTTTCGACAACTTGACTCCGCTGCACATGGCATCACTCAGGGGATATGAGGAGGTTGCTCGCGTCCTTTTGGAAGGTGACGCGGATGTGACAGCTCAAAACGATGACGACCAGACTCCATTACATGTGGCATCAAGAGAAGGGCATTTGCAAGTCGTGCGTGTCCTTCTTGAGCACGGTGCATCTACAACAGCCCAAGATAAGGTCGGATCGACGCCACTACATCTGGCGTTGCGACCTCGAGGCGTTGAAGGACCACACGATCATAACGGTGGTGCAGATGCTAGAGCCGAGGATGAGGGTGAGAATAGGCTGGCACAGTTGCATGAAGACTTAGAAATCGACTTGCTATCTTATCTGTTTTCCCAAGAGGAAAGTACTCAAGCCACCTATGACCCTCTTGGGTGCGGAATGCATACGACTGCTCAAGGTAGCACTTCGGTGTACACGGCGTTGCACCATAGCTATACAGGACCCCTACGCTTCCATCGCAATCCCATCGCAGGTGCCATGGTTGGGGACAAGAACGAGTGGAATCATTTGGCATCGCACAGTGGACATGTAGAAGTTGCGCGGCTTCTAGTTGAGTGCGGTGCAGATACGACAGCCCAGGACCAGGATGGGTGGTCCCCTTTGGATTTCGCGTCGGCGAACGGACACGTCGAAATTGTGCGCTTCCTTGTTGGGCGTAATGCAGGTCCGACAGCCCGGAACAAGAACGGGTTCACCCCTTTACTGGCTTTACTTTTGGCGTCGCAAAAAGGACACATCGAAATTGTGCAGTTCCTTGTTGACCATGGCGCAGATCCGACAGAGCACAATGACGGGCGGACCGCTTTGCATTTCGCGTCAGCGAACGGACACGTCGAAACTGTGCGCTTCCTTGTCGAGCATGGCGCAGATCCGACAGCCCGGAACAAGAATGGTTTCACCCCTTTACATTTGGCGTCGCTAAATGGACACGTCGAAATTGTGCAGTTCCTTGTTGAGCATGGCACAGATCCGACAGCCCGGACCAAGCATGGGTTCACCCCTTTACTTTTGGCGTCGCGAATCGGACACTTCGAAATTGTGCAGTTCCTTGTTGAGCATGGCGCAGATCCGACAGAGCATGGTGCAGATCCGACAGAGCACAATGGCGGGCGGACTGCTTTGAATTTTGCGTCGGCGAACGGACACATCGAAGTTGTGCGCTTCCTTGTTGAGCATGGTGCAGATCCGACAGAGCACAGTGACGGGCGGACTTCTTTGAATTTGGCGTCGGCGGACGGACACATCGAAGTTGTGCGTTTCCTTGTTGAGCATGGCGCAGATCCGACAGCCCGGAACAAGCATGGGTTCACCCCTTTACTTTTGGCGTCGCGAAACGGACACGTCGAAATTGTGCAGTTCCTTGTTGAGCATGGCGCAGATCCGACAGCCCGGACCAATGTCGAGTGGACTGCTTTGAATTTGGCGTCAAAGAACGGACACATTGAAGTTGTGCGCTTCCTTGTTGGGCATGATGCAGATCTGACAGCCCGGGACAAGAATGGGTTCACCCCTTTACTTTCGGCGTCGCTAGACGGACACGTCGAAATTCTGCAGTTTCTTGTTGAGCATGGTGCAGATCTGACAGCCCGGACCAAGGACGGGTGGACCGCTTTGTATTTAGCGTCGGCGAACGGACACATTGAAGCTGTGCGCTTCCTTGTTGGGCGTGATGCAGATCTGACAGCCCGGAACAAGAATGGGTTCACCCCTTTACTTTCGGCGTCAGCAAACGGACACGTCGAAATTGTGCAGTTCCTTGCTGACCATGGCGCAGATCTGACAGAGCACAATGACGGGCAGACCGCTTTGCATTTCGCGTCGCCGAAGGGACACGTCGAAGTTGTGCGCTTCCTTGTTGGGCGTGGTGCAGATCTGACAGCCCGGAACAAGAATGGTTTCACCCCTTTACTTTGGGCGTCGCTAGACGGACACGTCGAACTTGTGCAGTTCCTTGTTGACCATGGTGCAGATCTGACAGCCCAGACCAAGGACGGGTGGACCGCTTTGGATTTAGCGTCGGCGAACGGACACATTGAAGTTGTGCGCTTCCTTGTTGGGCGTGATGCAGATCTGACAGCCCGGGACAAGAATGGGTTCACCCCTTTACTTTCGGCGTCAGCAAACGGACACGTCGAAATTGTGCAGTTCCTTGTTGACCATGGCGCAGATCTGACAGCCCAGAACAAGGACGGGGGGACCGCTTTTCATTTGGCGTCGGCGAACGGACATGTCGAAGTTGTGCGCTTCCTTGTTGGGCGTGATACAGATCCGACGGCTTGGACCAATGATGGGTGGACCGCTTTGAATTTGGCATCGGCGATCGGGCACATTGAAGTTGTGCGCTTCCTTGTTGGGCGTGGTGCAGATCTGACGGCCTGGGACAAGAATGGGTCCACCCCTTTAATGTCGGCGTCGGTGAAAGGACACGTCGAAATTGTGCAGTTCCTTGTTGAGCATGGCGCAGATCCGACAGCCCGGGACAAGGACGGGGGGACCGCTTTGCATTTGGCGTCAGCGAAGGGACACATCGAAGTTGTGCGCTTCCTTGTTGGGCGTGATACAGATCCGACAGCTCGGACCAAGGATGGGTGGACCGCTTTGAATTTGGCATCGGCGAATGGGCACATTGAAGTTGTGCGCTTCCTTGTTGAGCGTGGTATAGATCTGACAACCCGGAACAAGAATGGTTTCACCCCACTACTTTCAGCGTCGCTAAGCGGACACATCGAAGTTGTGCAGTTCCTTGTTGAGCATGGCGCAGACCCGACAGAGCATAAGAACGGACGGACCGCTTTGGATTTCGCGTCGGCGAATGGACACGTGGAAGTTGTGCGCTTCCTTGTTGAGCATGGCGCAGATCCGACAGCCCAAACAAACGTTAGGGGACTCCGTGGCATTTGGCGTCGCACAAAGGACATGTGGAAGTCACGCAGTTCGTTTTCGAGTCTTGAGTCTCGTGAGTCCTCGTCGAGAGCGGCACAGGTGTGATAGCCAAGCTTGGATGAACTCGGTGGCACTGAGCGCGCAACAGGGACGTGTATGTGTTACCCAAGTCCTCGTTCTATTGCCTTTAGATCTAATCGACCACAGCAGCGTACTTTCATTCCAGGAACTGCCAGCTGGAGGATATCATCGTATTATGCAGTCACTTCCCAAAGACGGCTAAGGAGCATTATACCTAGGTACATAATCGCATTTTCCTTTGAAACATCGACGCACAATCTGATGCGGCGGCGGAAAGACCACCTCTCACTTCAGCCTTGTCGACCGTCCCAGCGCAAGGTGAACTTGGATCTTTTCTCGTTGATACGACCCTCAAGAAACCCGTTGTCGCGGTTTCAGATTGGCCAATATTTTTGCCACTCCGCCCGCTCATCTTCACGACTATCATTTCCCCACTCACCGACTTCGATAATTCCCTCACCGACGTCACCGTATTAACTGGTCGATCACACCTTCAATGTTATTCATAGACTTACCTCCCACCGCACCCATTTGTTGTTAAACCCATTGTTGTCCTACCGCTAGTTCATAACATTCATAGACTTCAACTTCCTGTCTGAGAGATCCACTTCCCACCGACTGATACTTTTCTCTACTCACAGTCTTCGTGCTGACCCCGAAAGATTACGAGTGTTCTTGCATGTGTGAAAGCGGGCGGTCATCGATCATCTCTTGCATATACGAGTCTCCGATGTCCCTCGACACTGAACTGAGCTGTTTGCACATGTGTCATTCCGCGTCAGGGATGAGACGGTGCCTTTTTCCTATTGTGTTAGTGGACTCATCGTTTTTTCCTTCTTATACTCCACTGCATCGTAGCTTCGTAGGCGCACCAGTTTGTGACCACATGTAATCCATCAGTTTGGCGGGCACGGCGTTGATGATATAATTGATATCATCGCACGGAAGTCGCAGCTGGACTGGCCTCACATAGATCGCATAGATTAGATTGTGTAAATGGAATTGCTACCTTACCACTGAGAGGAGGGTATTGAGTAGCTAGAGGGAAGAAACCAAGCCAACACGGATCCGGAGGGGGGATGTAGATGAATAGGCCCCAGGATTCAGCCCTCAGACGCTGATGACATAGAAGACATAACGGTGGGCAGATACTCGGTATCGGGAGATGAACTTCGATGATGAACGTTGAATCATGACGATGATGATGCACAGCTAGTCAGCTATCGGATCAAGCTATCGGATCGAACCAGAGGCTCACCTTGGTGAATCGGTACAATTGCCAAACAACTCACACTCATCAAGCAGCAAGTCACCGACCGTAACAGGTCCCCGTTCTGCCGCATGCACAGTTACAGGGCGACCAAAGTGCTGTCGTGCGGCAATGAACGTTTTGACCTCTCTCCGGACAGCCCCCGATGGCCATGACTCCTCCGAGTCCAAGTCTAAGAGAAGGTGTTGCAACATGGGTAACAGTTCTATCACCCCATTCCCGGTGAGCCCTTCCAGAGCGGGTGTCACAAATTCAACCAATTTCTTGGATAGGACCAGATACTTCACACTGGCGAACGCGTGCAAAAGTTCTAGCCATTGGGGAGCCCCTATGTCATCTTGCCATAGCTGACCTCTATCCGCGCTGATGACGAGTTGTTCCAAAGTGGGCATAGGAGGAATGGATGAGATACAGAGCTGTGCCACAGCGGAAAGCTGCCAATCAGGGGCTTCGCATGCGACTCCCAACTTTAAGGTCTTGCTATCAAGCGTCCCCTTTTCTCGATAAAATATGACATCGATGCCAAAGGCGGAAAAGTCTATGTTTGCTTGATCGGTGGCCATGAATGCTCCTGTGTGACTGATCAAGTGGCGAAGCAGTGGAGTGTCGAAGGTTGGTTGGTAGAAAAATGTTATTTTGACATTGCCGAGTAAGGGGGCGTTGATTTGGGATAACATGTTTTCCAAGTACCCGCTATCGCCTTCGAAATCCAACGTAGTGAGAGCAGGGAGGACAATGCCTGTGAGGGGAGGCGCGGGTCGGCTTGCTCGGTCGTCCCGAGATCCAGGGAATTGGAAACAAAGACAAAGACTATTGAGTTTTGTTAAAGTGGATAGGCAAGTAACCATCGCCCCAGGAGAAATATATCCGGAATTGGGAATATTCCACAGGCCAAGGTCGACGAGGTCACTGGTAGAGGAAAGTAGTTTCGGTAATGCCGGGAATGCAATACCAGCCAACCGGAGTGATCGTAGACATGGAGTATATCCACCTAAGAACGAATCGGGGACGACTGGCGCAACTTTGTCACGCGACACGAGCTCCAGCTCTGTCAGCGCAGTGAATGGCCTGTTCATCGATGTGAATATTCCCAATAGCGAATTCGGAATAGCACGAATATTGATTTTCGACACGCGGTTGTGTCGCAGGAGCGCAGCAACAACGTTAGCCATATTGCCCATACCCTGCGCTGGTGGTTGCTTCTCTTCGGCTACGAACTCTATGACAAGAGGCAACGCTGGCCAGATGTTCAGGGCCACCATCACTGGTCGTCTTGGGGTGCAAAGAAGTCGCAGATTCAAATATCGAGGTGAAGCAAACACGACATATCGCCAGCGCCAGCATACGTGCACTAGCGAATGCCATGCATCTATTTTCCAGGGTTGATCCAAATAGAATTTGAATATGTATACGAGGACATCGTCTGGGAGCACGCTCATAGTGACAGTTGTCATTCGTGGGTAGAGCTGGTCTGTACATGTTAACTCTGTACTGTCCCAAGGGGAGTATGTGGAGTATCACTCACCTTGATGGTGTCCAACAAACACGCCGTTTTCCCGAGGTGCAGGTGGTTCAACACCTTTTCCCGCGTCTGAGGTCTCGACGGTAGTTATTCGAGGTGTTTTCGGGTATAAATAGTTGAAGAAGAAACTAAAGTTTCGAGTTTCAAGTAGGCCAAGAAACAAGCCGATGAGTGACAAGTCAGGTTCCATCACAACAAAGCTGGCGAGCGGCTTTGGACGTGCTTGTCAGAATGATACTGTGATAGTGCCAGTGGCAGCACGGAACCATTCCCAGACTGAAGGAATGAGTGGGCAACCCTCGACCACACCATGAAGTCATGTCGGACACGCGTTGTATGCAGCTGCGTATTTCGCCCAGCCCCCCACACGTCAGTCCATGTGCTGAGCCCTTCTCGGTATTCAATTGTTATCAACACAAACATACCACAATAAGCCTATAGCGGTGAGTGACACGTGATCATCGCTTTTGCGTCCTTTTCGCCCACTTGCAGATGACGCGCGTTGCATCTCCGCGCGACCTCGATTCCACTGCTGACACCGTTGGACCATAAGACATGCGGACGAAAGCTTCCGGCTTCATGCTGCCAATGCGAGTAGGCGCGAATCTCTATTCCAGCTTCCGAGTATCTGCCCACCGTCCGTGGGTGAGGAGGCCAAGGCCGAGGAGGACGAAGAGGACGAAGAAGACCAGGTTTCCAAGTTCGGCTTGGGCCCTGAGAGCGCAGACTCGGACAAGAGTGCGGCGGACGCACGCACCCTCTCGCTGTTCTTATGCGAGCAGACAATCGCAGTCCTTGTACCAGAGGAGCAGCAGCAGTAGCTGCAGGGTATGCAACGAGAGGTGGATGGAGACGGCGTTCTCGTGGTAGGGAAGGAGCGGATCCCGCTACCCGATATCGAGCAGGTCTTCGTGATGGGGTACACTGCCTCGCACATCCACGGTCGAAACTGTGGCATGCGGAACGGACCGCAGCTGTTAAAGCTTAAAGCTCGGCACACGAACGCGAACTTTAATGTGAACGCGCAGCTGGGGATGGGACTCGGAGTATCGTCTGTTTCCTGCGAGGTCAACGACGGAAACCGGCGGCGCCCTGGAAGGGACGTCGTAGCGTTTTCATGTGGCCAGGGAAATTTGGCTATTCAGAGCCAAACACATGACATTGACTTGTCGTATATCCTGCAACGTATTTATACCCAGAAAAGTTCGGGAAAGCGCAGGAAAGGTGAGCGAAGTTATTTTCAAATGGTGCTGCCACTCACTGGTACTCCACATGCACACGAGCCGGGGAGCTCGGACCTCTGATAACTTGGCAGTAGTACGGTGCCTTGCCCCTTCTTGTTTAAGCCAGTGCGGTATGGACACAATATACAGTCTTTTTTTTAGAATTGGAGTTTATTGTCCCCGGCCACAATATGACATCTTAATGGGAATTTTCTCCAAAATACTACCAGGTTAGACGGGTTGATGGCACCAATCGTTGATGGTAGTTCCAGTCCACAGAATTTCAACCTGTGGATTGACACTTGGTCTAATGGGATGCTATTTATCAAATTTCCCTTGACATGAGTGGGCGAGATAGCTTCGATGCTTTTCGGTTCTTACGATGTCACCAGACTTTCCTCGTCGTCTCTACCAGTGTTACACTCTCGCTACGTCGTTGTTCGCTCTATCGCCATCTATTGCCTGAGCGTTGTTCGAATCCACGCCGCATCATCACTGAAATCACAGAGAAAAATCCTGCAAGGTAGGGATTTGCTGTGACCTCGGATCGGTGCATTCCGGACCACGAGACCGTTGTCCCATCGCCGACAACCCGACACCCTCACCACTTCGCCTTTGCATGCCACGCCTCCGCCTCCTCGTCTCCCTCCTCCGTCGCCCCTCGTCCGATGCCTCGTCCCTGTCGCCACGCAAGCCTCCTCTCCGCCTGGCCTGGAATCACTGCCGGCGTCACATGCATCACCCGCCGTCGCTGGCAAACACCACAAAAGCATGCCACCTCGCTAACTGTCAGCCAGTACCATGCACGTCGAGCTCGATACTTCGCTCTTTCGGCCCTTACTCGGGTCCGCGCGTTGTTGGATATGCATATAACTTGTTTGGGTCTTATTCGCTCCTGTATTGTATGTTTCTTTATCTCTCTTTTGTCTTAGACTCGCCGCTCCTAATTGCTAGCTTTCTCCTCTTCGCCTTCGCCTTCACCATCGGACATCAACTATTACCGCTCCTTTCGACCTTGCGCCCGCTGTCGCACCTTCGATACACCATCCATTCCCGCTCCTTTGATTACCATTCAACTTTTCGCATACGACGCCGCGCGGCCTGTCGCCAGCAGGACTTCAACTTCGCTTCTTTCGTTCTCTTTTTCCCCACTCGCTCCTTTTACCGCGTAGCATACACTGTCTCCCGTTATCTCGGACTCGTCATATATATATCCAAGCCCAGCCCTGTCGAACGCCAGGCAACTGGGGCCCTCTTTTCCCCTTTCTCATTCTCTTGTGTACTGGGCAACTGTGGCCCATTTCTCTACTCTCTCTCACGACTTTCTTATCGCCCAACTCGCTACGCCTTTGTCACTGTTGAAGAATACCCGTCCGCGGCAGCGAGGATAACAACTCGCGTTCACCGCCCCTTCCTACTCCTTGGCGCGATCTCGTTCTGGGGGCGCGGCCCAGGTTTTATTTTCATCTCTTCTCTGTGGAACTCTCGCGCAGAATCTCCCGTCTGCGATAAAATCCATCGACAGAAATACCATGGCATTATACAATTATGCAAATTAGGAGATGGGTACAAACCAAAAAATCGGAACAGGATAATACAGGAAAGGAATACATGAAACAAAGGGAGGAGAATATATGCCAAGGGTGGATTAAGCAGCAGAATACACGCGAGAGCAATCGGTCGAGACGAAGGGGGTGATGGGGTGATGGAAGCCAGTGGCCGGGTACTGCGATCAAGGCGGGAACACAAAACCGTAGAAAGTGGGAAGGGAAATGGGGGACGATGGGGGAAAAGACAAGACATACGACAGAGGGAGATGGAAGAAACCAAACCACAGCATAAAGAGACAACACATAGGGAGGAGGATGCGGAAGACTTGAATGAATATGTACCATTCCCAGGGTTTAGTTCTCCATCGCCAAGGGGATAGACATTAAGGTAGGCAAACAACTACTGGATATCAAGACATAGACATGGACTGTCGTAACAGTGTATTAATCAAATAGGAATCGGAGACACCTACTCCGCAAACCCACATTGGCCGGGGCTCTGGCTCGGAGTTTCCAACCACATTCAGAGTTACAGGACAACCGGAGAGCTGTCGCGCGGTAATAAACTTCTCCATCGCTTCCTCGACGGCTCTCGATGGTTTTGGTCCCTCTAAAAAAAGGTTTTGTAGCACGGGCAAGATTTCTGTTACTCTTTCCCCGACGAGCTCTTGCAGGGCAGGTGCGACAAGTCGAACCAATCTCTTCGATAGGACCAGGTCCTTCACGCCATTGAACGGTTGCAAAAGTTCTAGCCATTGGGGGGCCCCGATGTCGTCTTGCCATAGCAAAAATCCATCCCCGTTGATGGTGAGTTGCTCCAGAGTGGGGAGGCGAGGTATGGACGAGTTACAGAGCTGTGCCGCAGCTGAAAGCTGTCGATCAGACGGATTGCACAAGATTCCCAGCTTTAGGGTTGCGCTATCGAGTATTCCTTGATGTTGAAAAAGTCTGACATTGACGCTAAACGGGTCAAAGTCTACGTTTGTTCGATGGAATGCCGTGAATGCTCCTGTACGACCGATCAAGTCGCGGAGAAGGGGTGTGTCCAGGGTTGGTTGGCTGAAAAACGTTACTTCGAGGCAGTCAAGTAGAGGGGCATCGATCCAGGACACGATGGCCTCCAGGTACTGGTTGTCACCTTTGAACACCAACATAGTGAGAGCGGGGAAAACAATGCGTGTGAGCGGAGGAGGATCCCAGCTGGCTCGGTCGGCTCGAGATTGAGGGGATTGGAATTCAAGTGCAAGTTTTTCAAACCTCGTTGACGCTTCCAGACCAGCGACGATCGCCTGGGGTGAAATGTATCCGGAATGGGGAATTCGCCGAAGATCAAGGTCGACAAGGTTACTGGTGGACAAAAGTAGTTTCCCTAATCCTGGAAATGGAATGCCATCTAATCCGAGTGTTCGAAGTTGTGGCGTAGATCCGCCCAAGAATGAATCGGGAATGATTGGAACAACTCCGTAACCCGATGAAATCTTCAGTTCTGTGAGAGACAGGAATGGCTTCTTCATCGCCGCGAATATACTGAATAGCGAATTTGGAATATTTTGAATGTTGATCCTGGACACGCGATCATGCTGCTTGAGCGCGGCGATGATGTTGCCCATATCCTGCCCTTGCATCCTGGCGGTCACGGAATCGATGACAATCGGCAACGCCGGCCAGACGTCCAGGGTCGTTATCACTGGTCGTTTCGTGGTACATAGAAGTTGCAGATTCAATCGTCGAGGTGAAGCAAACACGACCTCTCGCCATTGTCGGCACACGTGTACTAGCGTATGCCATGCATCTACATGGCCAACTTGATCCAAATAAAAGTCGAATATATCCAAGAGGACATTGTCTGGCAGCATGCCGATAGCCACCCGTGGGCAGAGATGATCTATACAGCAAAGCTCTGCAATCGACCTCGAAACGTTTCCTAGTCACCCCTCACCTTGATGCTCTTCAACAGACATGCCCTTTTGCCGACGTGCAGCACGCTTTCTCGAGCGCTTGACGGTAGGCATTGTGGACGTTGTCGGTTATGATTAATTGGGGATGGATCAGACTCGAGTTCTGAGCAGGCTGAAATAAAGCCTAGTGAATAACGACAAGAGCTACAGGGCAACTTTTAGACTTACTTGTCAGAGGTTGCTACAGGGAATCGCCTGGAGATTGTATGTACTTGTGTGCTCAATACAGGCACATCCCCAAATCGATGTATTTGTAAGACTGCCCACTGCCCTAAGTTACAGTCTGCAGGTCATGTGCAACTGCCAGCTGCCGAACCACACTCACGTGCTTTGCGGCATACGCTGACGCCAATTGCGTACCTGGCGACGAAATTTTGTGTGACACACTTTCAAGCGCTCACGAATGCATTGAATATTGCGCATGAGCACCTCGAATCCTGCATGGCGTCTCTACGAGACCGCGATTCCTCTCTTTATACCATTGGATCACAAGACATAGATACGCCCACCCTAGACACGGACGAAAGCCTCCGCTGCAAACACAGCTTCATGCCGAGAGTAGGCGGGAATCTCCGCTCCAACCTCCGAGTCTCCGTCCACCATCCGCGGATGAGGAGGAGACCAAGGTCGAGGAGGACGAAGAGAATGAAGAAGACTAGGTTTCCGAGCTCGGATTGGATGCTGAGGGCACAGACTCGGACAAGAATGCGGCGGACGCACCACCCTCTCGCTGTCCTTCTCTGAGCAGACAATCGCATTGCATGTGCCAGGGAAGCAATAGCAGTAGCTGCAGGGTATGCAACGAGAGGTGGATGGTGGATGAAGACAGCGTTCTCGTGGTCGGGAAGGAGCGGATCCGACCCGGTATCGAGCAGGTCTTCGAGGCAGGCGCCAAAGTGTATGGCAATGATGGAGTACACTGCCTGTGACTCGCGCATCCACGATCGAAACTGTCGCATGCGGCACGGACCGCAGCTGCCAAATCTCGGCGCGCAAACGCGAACTTTAATGTGGACGCGCAGCTGGGGATGGGAGTATCGTCTGTTTCCTGTGAGGTTGACGACGGAAACCGGCGGTACTGGAAGGGACGTCGTAGGATTTTCGTGCGGCCAGGTAAAACGAGCTATTCAAGGCCAAACACATGACATTGACGCGTCGTGTTCTACAATGCATTTATATCTAGAAAGCCCTCCAAAAGCGCAGAAAAAGTCAGCGAAATTATTTTCAAATGGTGTTCACACTTACTACTCCACATCATGATGCACGCGAGCCGGGCGACCTCCGATAACATGGCAGTGGTGTCCTCGCCCCTGTTTGAGCCAGTGATGTAGACATGATATATAGTCATAGTCGCCAGTACATCTGGATGACATCTTAATGAGGATTTTCTCCAAATTCCCAGGTTAGACGAATTGAAATCGATGGTAATTCTAGTCCACAGGATTTCAACCTGTGGATCGACACTTGGTCTAATGGGACGCTTAATCAACAAATTTCCCTCAACATGGGTGCGCGAGATAGATTCGACGCTTTTCCGTTGTTACGATGTCACCACCCTTTCCTCATCGTCTCTGCCAGTGTTACACAGTTGCTACGCAGTTGTTCGCTCTATCGCCATCTATTGCCTGAGTGTTGTTCGAATCCACGCCGCATCATCACTGAAATCACAGAGAAAAATCCATCTGCAGAAATAACATGGCATTATTGTAATATGCAAATTAGGACGAAAGGAACAAAGCAAAGAAACGGAACAGGACAATACAGGAAAGGGGTAGTAATCAAAAACATTTTACCACTCGAAAGGCGATGCTAGAGATAGCATTGGCCAAAAATGGGGTCAAGAACGAAGTCATGGAAAGAGCAAGACACAGTACGTTTTTATAAGGGATCATGTGAGCTGCTTTGTTTCGCATGCTGGGTGTCAATGTAACCGCGGGTTCAGGATAAACACACGAAAAGAAGGAAGGACGTTAGTACTAGTAGTGAGGAGAATACATGCCAAGGGTAGACTAGGCAGCAGAATACAAGCGAGAGTAATGGGCCGAGACAAAGGAGGATGATGGGGTGATGGCGGCCAGTGGCCAGGTACGATCAAGTCGGGGACACAAAACCGGAGAAAGTGGGAAGGGAAATGGGGGATGACGCTGACGGGGAGAAAGACAAGGAACACGACAGAGGGAGATGGAAGAAACCAAACTACAGCGTAAAGAGTCAACACTGAGCGAGGAGGATGCAGGAGACTTGAATGAATATGTACTATTCCCAGGGTTTAGTTTTCCATCGCCGAGGGGATAGAAATTACAGTAGGCAAATTACTGGATATCAAAAGATAAACGATGAACCGTCGTGCACGGCTGCCGGATCGAAGAAAAGATGCATATCACCCAGTATATCGGCATCGAAACTGGAGTCTCCGCTGGTGTTGCCAAACATGTCATTCACATCAAACCCAAAGTCCGTCATCAACCCCAACCCGGAACCCCCAACTACACTCACGGTTACAGGGTAGCCGGAGAGCTGTCGCGCGGCAATGAACTTCTCCATCACTTCCTTGACGGCTCCCGATGGTTGTAGTCCCTCTAAAAAAAGGTTTTGTAGAATGGGTAAAATTTCTGTTACTCTTTCCCCGGCGAGCTCTTGCAGGGCAGGTGCGACAAATCGGACTAGTCTCTCCGATAGGACCAGATCCTTCACGCGAGTGAACGGCTGCAGAAGTTCTAGCCATTGGGGGGCCCCTATGTCATCTTGCCATAGCCAATCACCATCCCCGTTGATGGTGAGTTGTTCCAAAGTGGGGAAGGGAGGTATGGACGAGTTACAGAGCTGTGCCGCAGCCGACAGCTGGCGATCAGACGTTTTGCATGAGATTCCCAGCTTTAGGGATTCATTATCAAGCATTCCTTTCCGTTGAAAAAGTGTGACATTGACGCTAGAAGGGTAAAAGTCTACGTTTGCTCGATGGAATGCAGTGAATGCTCCTGTACGACTGATCATGTGGCGGAGCAGTGGTGTGTCCAAGGTTGGTTGGTTGAAGAACTTTATTCCGAGGCAGTCAAGTAGAGGGGCATCGATTCGGGACACGATGGCCTCCAGGTACTGGCTGTCACCTCTGAACACCAACCTAGTGAGAGCGGGGAGAATGATGCGTGTGAGCGAAGGCGGATCCCAGCTGGCTCGGTCGGCCCGAGATTGAGGGGATTGGAATTCAAGTGCAAGTTTTTTAAGCCTCATTGACGATTCCAGGCAAGCGACGATCGCCTGGGGTGAAATGTATCCGGAATGGGGAATTCGCCGAAGATCAAGGTCAACAAGGTTACTGGTGGACAAAAGTAGTTTCCCTAATCCTGGAAATGGAATGCCATCCAACCTGAGTGTTCGTAGTTGTGGCGTAGATCCACCCAAGAATGAATCGGGAACCATTGGAACGGCTCCATAACCCGATGACATCTTCAGTTCTGTGAGAGACAGGAATGGCTTCTTCATCACCACGAATATGCTAAATAGCGAGTTTGGAATATATTGGATGTTGATTTTAGACACGCGATCGTGCTGCTTGAGCGCGTCAATGATGTTGCCCACACCCTGTGGTTGTATCCCGGTGGCCACGGAATCTATGACGATCGGCAACGCCGGCCAGACATCCAGGGTCGTTATCACTGGTCGTTTCGTGGTACATAGAAGTTGCAGATTCAATCGTCGAGGTGAAGCAAACACGACCTCTCGCCATTGTCGGCACACGTGCACTAGCGTATGCCATGCATCTACATCGCCAATTTGATCCAAATAAAAGTCGAATATATCCAAGAGGACATTGTCGGGCAGCACGCCGATAGTCACCTGTGGGCGGAGATCATCTATACAGACAAGTTCTGTAATCGTCCAAGAAACGCGTCCTGATTATCGCTCACCTTGGTGCTCTTCAACAAACATGCCCTTTCGCCGACGTGCAGCACGCTGTCTCGGATTTGAGCGCTTGATGGCAGGCATTGAGGACGTTGTCGGGTATGATTAATTGGATATGGAACTAAAATCTCGAGTTCCGAGCAGGCTGAAATAAAGCCCAGTGAGTGACGACAAGAGCTACAGAGCGACTTTTAGACTTACTTGTCAGAGGTTGCTACAGGGAATTGCCTGGAGATTGCATACGCTTGTATGTTCAACACAGCCCCCATCAATGTATTTGTAAGACTGCCCAAGGACGTTAACTTAGTTAACTTACACAGGTCATGTGCCACTGTCAAACCACCCACGTGCTTGCGGCATACGCCGACGCCAATCGTGAACCTGACGAGCTTTTGTGACACACTTTGAAGCCCTCGCGCATGCACTGAATGACGCACACGAGCACCTCGAATCCTGCACCGCGTCTCTGCGCGACCACAATTCCACTGCTGATATCATTGGACCACAAGACATAGATGCGCCCGCCCTAGACACGGACAAAAGCCTCCGCTGCCATGCTGAGCCTGAGAGTTGGCGGGAATCTCTGCTCCAACTTCCGAGTCTCCGCCCACATCCGTGAATGAGGAGGAGACCAAGGCCGAGGAGGACGAAAGGGACCAGGTTTTCGAGCTCGGCTTGTGCGCTGAGAGCGCAGACTCGTACAAGAATGCGGCGGACGCACGCACCCTCTCACTGCTCTTATCCGAGTTGACAAACGCAGTGCTTGTGCCAGAGGAGCAGCACCAGTAGCTGCAGGGTATTTAACGAAAAGTGGATAAAGGAGGCGTTCTCGTGGTCGCGGAGGAGCGGATTCCACCCAGTATCGAGCAGGCCTCTGAGGCATGCCCAAAAGTGCATGGCAATGACGGAGTACACTGCCTCGCGCATCTATGGTCGAAACTGTCGCATGCGGCACGGACCGCAGGTGCCAAATCTCGGCGCGCGAGCGCGAACTTTAATGTGGACGCACAGCTGTGGATGGGAATATCGTCCGTTTCCTGCGATGTCGACGACGGAAACCTGTGGGGCCCTGGAGGGGACGTTGTAGGATTTGCATGCGGCCAGGGAAAACGAGCTATTTAAAGTCGAACGCATGGCATTGACTCGCCGTGTTCTAAAATGTATCTATACCCAGAAAATTCCGGGAAAAGTGCAGGAAAAGTAAGCGACATTGTTTTCAAATGGTGCTGACAGACACTCGCTACTCCACATGGCGAGCTCGGACCTCCGATAACATGTCGGTGGTGTGGTGCCTTTCCCCTTCGTGTTTAAGCCAGTGATGTATAGTCATACATCTGGATGACATCTTAATGGGACATTTCTCCAAAATACCAGGTTGGACGGGTTGGCGGCACCCATTGCTGATAATTCCAGGTCCACAGGATTTCAACCTGACACTTGGTCACTTTCCCTCGACATGAGTGCGCGAGATAGTTTCGACGCTTTTCCGTTGTTACGATGTCGCCACCCTTTCCTCGTCGTCTCTGCCAGTGTTTCACAGTCGCTACATCGTTGTTCGCTCTATCGCCATCCATTGCCCGAGTGTTGTTCGAATCCACGCCGCATCGTCACTGAAATCACAGAGAACAATCCATTGACAGAAATACCATGGCATTATACAATTATTCAAGTCAGGAGACTGACACAAAGCAAAGAATGGGAACAAGGACAATACAGGAAAAGGGTGGTAATCGAAAGCATTTCACAACTTGAAAGACGATGTAGGCATGGCATTGGCCAAAAATGGAAAAAGAACGAAGACATCGAAGGAGGACGACATAGTACGTTTCTATAAGGGATAAAATGAGCTGCTTTGTTTTGCACGCTGGCCGTCAATGTAACCGCGGGCCCATGATAAATACATGAAACGAAGGAAGGATGCTAGTATTAGGTGAGGAGAGTACATGCCAAGGTGGACTAGGCAGCAGAATACAAGCGAGAGCGATGGGCCGAGACGAAGGGGGATGATGGGCTGATGGCGGGGAACGATCAAGGCGGGGACACAAAACCGTAGAAAGTGAGGAGGGAAATGGAGGATGACGGGGAGGAAGACATGGCACACGACAGAGGGAGATGGAAGAAACCAAACCACAGCGTAGAGACAACATTGAGGGAGGAAGATGTGGGAGACTTGAATGAATATGTACTATTCCCAGGGTTTAGTTCTCCATCGCCGAGGGGATAGAAATTACGGTAGGCAAATTCCTGGGTATCAAAAGATGAACGATGAACTGTCGTGCACGGCCGCTGGATCGAAGAAAATATTCATATCACCTACTAGTAGTGGATCGTCAAAGAACTGAGGGAAAGAGAGATATCGTGCGTTCTGATGAGGTCGTACAGTATCACGTGTATCCGAGTCTAGGATCGTGATCTGAGTCGTGATCGTCACGTCTCAACAGATGGAGCCCACAGGTACAATCAAAGTTACACGGCGGCCGGAGAGCCGTCGCGCGGCAATGAACTTCTCTATCGCTTCCTCGACGGTTCTATACAAGTTTCTATATGGCCCTGGTCGCTGTAAAAAAAGGGTTTGTAGCACGGGCAAATATTCCGTTGCTCTTTCCCCGGCGAGCTGTTGTAGGGCAGGTGCGATAAGTGGGACCGATTCCTCCGATAGGGCCAGATACTTCACGCGAGTGAACGGCTGCAAAAATTCTAGCCATTGGGGGGCCCCTATGTTGTCTTGCGATAGCGGAAATCCACCCCCGTCGATGATGAGTCGTTCCAAAGTGGGGAGGGGAAGTATGGACGAGTTACAGAGCTTCGCCACGGCTGAAAGCTGTGACGCAGCTGAAGGCTGTCGGTTAGATGGAATGCACGAGATTCCTAGCATTAGGGTTCCACTATCAAGCATTCCTTTCCGTTGAGAAAGTGTGACAATGACGCCAGACGGGCAAATGTCTACTCGTGCTTGATGGAATGCCGTGAATACTCCTGTACGACTGATCAAGTCGCGGAGCTGTGGTATGTCCAAGGTTGGTTGCCTGAAAAAATTTGCTTCGAGGCGGTCAAGTAGAGGAGCGTCGATTCGGGACACGATGGCCTCCAGGTACTGGCCGTCACCTTTGAACACCAACGTGGTGAGAGCGGGGAGAACAATGCGTGTGAGTGGAGGAGTATGCCAGCTGGCTCGGTTGGCCCGAGATTGAGAGGATTCGAATTCAATTGCAAGTTTTTTGAGCCTTGTTGACGCTTCCAGGCCAGTGACGATCGCCTGTGGTGAAATGTATCCGGAACGAGGAATGCTCCGAAGATCAAGGTCGACAAGGTTACTGGTGGATAAAAGTAGCTTCCCTAATGCCGAAAATGGAATGCCATCTAATTCGAGTGTTCGTAGTTGTGGCGTAGATCCGCCCAAGAATGAATCGGGAACGATTGGAACGGTTATATAAGGCGATGAAATCTTCAGTTCTGTGAGAGACGGGAATGGCTCCTTCATCGCCGCGAATATGCTAAATAGCGATTTTGGAATATTTTGGATGTTGAATTTGGACACGCGATCGTGCTGTTTGAGCGCGTCCATGATGTTGACCATATCCTGCTGTTGCATCCTGGCGCCCACGGAATCTATGGCAATTGGTAACGCTGGCCAGACATCCAGGGTGGCTATCACTGGTCGTTTCGTGGTACATAGAAGTTGCAGATCCAATCGTCGAGGTGAAGTAAACACGACCTCTCGCCATTGTCGGCACACGTGCACTAGCGTATGCCATGCATCTACACGGCGAACTTGACCCAAATAAAAGTCGAATATGTCCAAGAGGACATTGTCGGGCAGCACGCCGATAGTCACCCGTCGTGGGCGAAGATGATCTATACAGACAAGCTCTGTAATCGTCCAAGAAACACCTCCTGGTTATCGCTCACCTCGATGCTCTTCAACAGACCTGCCCTTTCGCCGAGGTGCAGCACGCTTTCTCGGATTCGAGCGCTTGACGGCAGGCATTGGTGACGTTGTTGGGTATGATTAATTGGAGATGGAACTAAAGTCTCGAGTTCCGGGCAGGCTGAAATGAATGGGTGACGACAAGTCAGGTCCCGCAGCAGAGCTACAGAGTGACTTTAGACTTACTCGTCAGAGGTGAGAATTGCTACAGGGAATCGCATGGAGATTGGAGGAATGAGTAGCCTGGCCTGGTGCGCGTGTTGTATGCACTTGTGTGGTTCGACACAGCCCCAATCTATCGGCCCATGTAGCAGAATACAAACACAACACAACAAGCCCTACCACACCACCAGCAAGAGGAACAGCAATGGTGACGACGGCAAACTACACAGGTCATGTGAGATCGGCGCCCGGAACGTGGATATGAACCTGGACGTTGACGCGCTGCTGGGGGTGAGACTAATGATTGCCCGCGAGGTCGACGACTCGGACGATGGCCTACCGCAGGTATCGGCGTGGAGGGGGGGGGGGTCTAGACGGGACATCGTGCAGGAGTTCAAGGGCGATGCTTTGAAAAATGGGCGAGCAACGACGGTTGAGAGGAAGCACCGGGACGAAGAAGTAGAAGACGTTGGCGGCGGTGACGGCCCGCTGGTCGTTAGACGTGAGAAGCGGCAACTTGTGGCCTAGACCCAGGCCAAACGCGGGTTCGGCGCGGCGAACGCTTTGCTACCGCTGTTGCTACCACACGCCGAACATCTTCACGTCACCGAGCTCGTCGTTGTCCCTGCTGCTGCCACCGTAATGACCCCCCAGTTGATGTATACTTGGTTCGACTCTCTTACTTTCTTTCCCTCATTTGCTAACAAAACCGTGACGGCAGTGCTCTTATGCGCCTTTTCTTGTCATGATATAGAGACAGCATGATACCGCCCGGTTTAATGGACCTATTCTTCCAGCATACCGCCATTGATGGTCAGGCATTTCTGCGCATGTGGGATATCAGCTTCTTTGACTTTGGCCTCCAGCGCCCCGAACCCAATTGGCTGCAGCCGAGCCTGGCTCAATCCGGACTGCACCTCGTTGCGGAAGAAGCGCTTGCACATTCGTCGCTCACAACCTTTATTCCCAAACTGAACATGACCCCCGCGATCTGCCAGGCTGCGCTACAACGTCTTCCTGCCTCACTCTTCTCCCTCTACTCACACTCAGGGTTTTTATATGGACAAGTACGCTACGCGCGAGTTGCGCGTAGCGTACTTGTCTACATAAAACCCCTCGCCTGGCCGAGTAAAAGGTAGGCAATCGAGTCCCACTTTGTCCCTATCTTTCCGTTCGCGTGCTTTAATCCTCGCCCGACCGCTGGACGACAAACCGAGCCACCGTGCCGTCGTTCGTCTCGCTGGTCGCTCTCTCTATATTGTTTCGCGCCCTCTCTCGCCTCAAGATCTTTCTTACGCTCGTTACGATCTCCCTTTGCGCATTCTCGAACTCTCGGGATCGCGGCCTTGTCTTCTCTTTTCTCTCAAAACTCACAGTTAGGTCACCCCAACTTAGGCCCTGGCAGTGTAGCATCAGTAGAAAGGTTGAACGGAAACGCCCCGCATAGGCTGTGCACGAGCTTTCACCGACTCCGAGTCCACACGAATGGTATTCCACTGGACGACATCGTCATCGGTGAATCAGCAAATTCTGGTAATACTAACCTTGGATGCATGTCTCCGTTCGCACTGGTGGGCCGTCTTGTTGTCACCAATGCTAATCGCTGGAGCGAGTGTTGTACACTGATGTGTGATAACTCCCTTGGAGGTTGAACGCGAGTACCCCTATACCTCCTCAAGGATCAAAGGCGAGTTTTACCTTGGTTGGTATATCCTTCCTTCCCTAATCATTGAGGCAAAGTCGAGCGAGAATAATGCAAAATAAAAAATCTGCATTTTTATGTATTTTTGGTTTGGAATCGATTATTGTACACCTTGAGGTACTGGTACTGAACCCCACACAGCTCTTCGAGGGCATATACATGCGATCTGTTATATTGAATAAACATGGGTCTTAACTCTGCCGTGCATTTTTCTCTCGTGGGGCTAGGACGGCATGCCAGAATGTGGGAATGTCAAACCGATCAGTATACCACAGTGTCCGGCATAAGGGAAGAACTATTCTGTCTACGTTGGCAGCAAGTAAATGATATAAGGGACTGAGTACTCAGGGGGTGGTCCAAGTAGCTTGTTCATTATCCCCAGAGAGGTGAACCCGGGCGACCACCCTGAGTCCTCCCGCACGTCCTAAATCAAATAGTAGGTCGCAACGTCGAAGTTTGTCGCTTGTTAAAGTCCGCTCATAGTCTGTACATTGGTTGGAGGCAGTGCGTTGCCGGGCGGGCTACGCACTTGTCCCAATGCGCTGATCAAGTCCAGATCTCTGGTGTAATCGCACTGACCAACTTTGATTCCTGGGCCGCCAGATTTAATGGAACGGGGATACGGAGAAACAGATCGCGGCGGCCAAAGCTCAGTGAGCGAAATCGAACCGAACTCGAAGGTGGACGCGCTGCTGGGGATTATGACTATCACCGATTGTAGTCCACAGGGTTGACGAGAATGGGGACAGCGTCAGCTGGCGATCGTGGTGATGAGGCAGTCCGACGTGCAGGACCTCAGGGATGTCACTTAGAACGTGGACGGCGAGCAGCGACGGCTGTGAGGGATGAAGCAGCAGGAGGATGAAGAAGTAGACATGGAGGTGCCGGTACAGGCGGCAGCTGATGCAACAATTAAGTTATGGGTTATGAGAACGTGCGAGTGCGTTTAGGATTGCAGTCTGTGCAAGAAAGCAAGTAACAGGATACTCAGTAAACGCGCGAGTGGGCACGAATCTGTATGATCTATTCACCTGTGCAAGAAAGCAAGTAACAGGATACTATGTATGATAAGCACAGGTAATGAGAGTATAAAGTAACGAACGGATGCTCACCTCAGTAAACGCGCGAGTGGGCACGAATCTGAGGGAGTCGCAAGGTAACTGCTGCAGTATAAATGAATGAGCACAGAGGGCTCGTGTGCGAGAAAAGAGGGTACTCGACGGAATCAAAACGAGGGTGATACGGTACTGTCAATGCTAGTGCGTCGGCACTGTAAACTAGGAGATGGTCCATGTGCTATGTGTATTCAAATGATCGTATGCTTTCTGTCTATCTACGCGAAGTCCATGTGGGCATGTTGCCCAGGATCTGCTCCTCCGCGACAGCAGCAGGATGAGTAGATGCAGCAGTTTGTGGCCTGGCCCCAGACTGACGCCGCGGTGGTCGCGGCTAACGCTATGGCCGTGGCCAAACGAGAAACAGGAGACGATGACAGATGACGTGTTCACGTCACCATCGCCATCATCCCTGCCGCCACCATCATAACAACTTGATTGATGCGTCTTCTATGTCGTTATTTTCGACTTTGTTCTGTTGTATTCTGTTTTTTTCCTTTCTTTTACCTTTCCTTTGCCAACAAAATGGCAGTGGCGCGGTGATCATCCCCCTTTGTTCTTGGTACGATATTATATCTACCAGGTCGGACGGACGTGTCGACGACACCATCTTATATTGGTGGCCGTTCCGGGCCATTGACAAGTCTGGAAAAGCGAGGGGGTTCAAGTTGTGGTTTGACCTCGGTCAGTTGGGATGGTTATCATGGTGATCCACCATCAAATTGCCCTCGGCAAAGGTACGAGAGATGGCTTTTGAGAGCAAGCCCTTTTCGGTTGTTACGTTCGTTACGATGTCGTCACCCTCGCGTCGTCGTCATTGTCCCACATGCACAGTCGGCAAGCCATTCTTTGCTCTATTCCCGACCATCGAAGACCGTCGAACTATTGTCCTTTCACCAATATTAGTATGCTGAACAAAGAAAAAACAAAGAAGCCCAGTGGATGATAATATGCACCACTACATCCTGCGCCGTAATACAATTATTATTACACAAACTAAGGAAAAACACCCACGAATACGAATGCAGGACCCAAGCAGGGATAGACAAATCGGGACGGGAGCAAAACAATTGGATAAAGGGCGAGGAAGGCGACTTGCGGCTCGAGAGGAGTCTGGAAAGATCGTCGCGTTAGAAGGCGTACAGTGTGCGCGTACTGTATAGGTTAGCAACGGGTCGAGTTCTGCTGTTCTCGAGCGCCTGCCTCAGTCAGCTCCGAGTCAG
>Ga0307510_10001277_pt1 | contig 27449 bp, 21 predicted proteins | sample 12_EM_MG_FD_207224 | JGI IMG/M metagenome (GOLD analysis project Ga0307510, IMG submission 207224) | Populus trichocarpa ectomycorrhiza microbial communities from riparian zone in the Pacific Northwest, United States - 12_EM | ecosystem: Host-associated > Plants > Roots > Unclassified | place... | reverse complement strand
CGGGCCTTTCTCTCTCTCAGGCTCAGGCCCGTGTTCTTACTCGCCATTCTGCCCAGTTCAAGCCCTCTGACAGTTCATGAAGACCACGCTGGGCATCGGGAAAGTAGGTCGTCACTTGCATTGGCAAAACACGCTGGCAGGCGCAAGATTTTTCCCATCGGTTTGATACCGTCCTTCAAGGTTCCTTACTGTATGGCTCTGCGCGTCTCCGGACCATCCGGATTCACCGATATTTCCCGATCGACGATCATCAATCCCTACATGCCGTACACCTTTCTCGCTTCCCACTCGCTTTTGTTACCCGTAAACGGATTTGGATGGGCGGCAGGGAGTCTGAGAGATGAGCCAACCGTTTCACTACAGGTGTGAAGTGTGCCTTTGTTCCAGAGCCTTGTTAAGCACTTTACCCATACCCCCCCCCCCCCGCGGCACGCCTATCCAGCATTCACCTACATACCCTCCTTGTGTTCAATGCTTCCAGGGGTAGGATATTCCGGTGGATGACAACAGCGACCAAGTCACCCCTGGGCTAAACAAGAGCCTTGATCCATCACATTTAGTCCTTACTGTATTCCCCAGCGCCACTTTCCTGTTACTGGGTTCCACCAGGAACTGATGCCGCCTCGAGGCTCCGCTTGACTTTGCAAAGCGTTTGTTTCGACCATCTCTGAAATTCACGTGGGTCATGTTTTTGCGAACAACGATCGATGTTCGTCTCTCGTTGAATTAATGAATTGGTCCTTCTTGAAGATCCTACCTGAGAAGGACCCGGGGATAAGAACCAAAATCGTAGAAGTTCTGGGGCCGTGATGTACGAACCATGTTTCATCGGCCAACTTGCCCCGGTGCTCATCACGTCCTTCTTGTTGTCGTCGGGGGACCCGATAAGGACATACAAACACATCGTGTTACTACTTGGCCATCTCCATGTCTCCGCTCGTGGCATGGGCCTACTACCTAGGTGCCCCGTACATAGACTATTTAAGCCCTCTGCATTTGGGAAGCGAGAGAAGGTATCCCTACACCGATGTCCGACCAACCGCAGTTTCTTTCGCAGACCTCTGGCCCCCCTGGGTGTACTCTTCGCAAAACGCGCCTCGCAGCTCCACATCTCCCCCCTTGGGTCCACCACCAGGATCCGTCTATCGTCCACAAAGTGAGTACAAGCTGTCGGTCCTCGGTGCCTGTGATGCACGTTATTGAGCCCTGAGTGTTTCTAGTGCCTAACTCTAGCATTTATCAGCCACAACAGCAAGTACCATACGGCGGAACTTCCACACAATCAGCTCAACCGCCTTCTTCGCACCAAACTCCGCCGTTCCCTACCCCTTTTGTCCAAGGATACCCACCCACGAACGCCTTAGGTCAGCCGCAGCAATCTACGCCACCTCGTGCCGTAACAATGCCCCTACCCGGTCAGTATAAAACCGTACCGGAACCAACCATTACTCACCTTTGATCTTACTCAGAGATGGGGCGAGAGCCGCGATCTGTCACTGAAAGCGAGGGACGTCGTGCGTATATTGTCTATCTGTGTTCACACCTTAACAATGCCCTGTTGACGCGAATGGAAAAGGGGTTGACACAAGGGTTTCTGATGGCGAACAGAGGGTAAGATCACCGGGCAACCCTCCCGCCTATGGAGGAACAGGTGAGTACTTGAGTCGTACATTTTAGAGATCACATCAACGAGCAGGCAGTGGAGGTTCGAATGGTTGTTGCTGTACTGTCGTGTGACAGCATATACAACGCTACCAATTGATGGGACGAGAACTGCATTGGGCAAAGAATCTGCTCTGCGCCCACAGTTCCGCGTATGCGCTTCCCAAACTCAATTTCCAGACTCAATGTAATTTGTTCTTACATAGAATTCGAGCTCGAGAAGTGGATCAATGGGGATTTTTGGCTGTATTTCTGCATCAGTATCGACTGGGCAACAGCACATTTACAGGTAATTTTGTGGTACCGACGCGAATGGATTGAATGCAATGTCCTGATGGGACCAGGTCTCAGTCTGGACGAGAACGTGAGAATATATTCAGAGTCCGCCTGCCGACATGAGTATCGTTTGTTGGTTGGTTTGGTTGTATGCTCAAGCGCTCAAGTCCTCCTCGTGATTTGTCTTCAGCACTGACGGTCACTGTTCTTGTACCGAGATCCCAAATGCCTCTGTGATTGTGGCTCACTGCAAGAGCATGCCCACTCGGATGGGAGGGTGTGTCTCTGATCTATCCCTCTTCAAGTTCTGCGGCCTGGGCAATCTACTCATCCTCATCCATCCTTTACGAGTTGGGCTCGTACGACAGGCCCTGGCTGGGGCTGCGAACTGAGCGAGTCTTTTCCGGGACCATTTCAGGTGCGTCGCTGTCTCCGAAGCTTCTAGAAGCACCCCCCCCCATCCCAGGCTCACGCTTGCCCACAGACGCATTCACCCGCACGCCCGGCTGTCTCTAACTTTTGTTCCAGCCACATAAGTATCCACAATCCACTCGGCCTGTCCCCCCACCATCCACGATATGACGAGCGGCTACCGTCCCGATTCCTGATCGAGTTACGACACCTTGGCGGCATCTCTCCCCTGCCCTCCTCTAGTACAAGAGACACACCCTTTCACTTCACATCAACTGCACAGATAGAATAATTCGAAAGACTAAAATGAATAATAAGACTCCTTTGCACCGCACGAAAATACCTCAAAGAGCCAATATTCCAGTCCTGAGCCCTTCTCGGTGAAGAGGAGTTGGTTCGTTTACTCATTTCGTGGCATTGACTCTAGCAACTCAATTACTCGTCTCAGAACGCTCAACCTGCAATTCCCATAGCACGGAATGCGACGGGAGTAGTACCAGTGATGAAGCGATGACAGGTGTCGATTATCACAAGTCTCTTTTTTGCGCTATCTTGCAGTATGCTTCGATGGATTTTATCCGCGATCAACTTATGTGGTTAGTGTTTGCGATTCTTCGACTTGCTGGCGATAAATAGCCGGATTTGTGCGCTGGGTGGCATGACGTGATGACACCAATATTAATGTGTGTTGACTGGGCTGGATCTCAGACCAACACTCAGAAACTCGTGGGAAGATCCGATCAACAATCAATTGCGATACCCGAAATTCTCCTCTCTCGCTAAGTTACTTGTGCGCGCCACCAAGGTATGACACAATTAGTTTCACCTAATCGAGTAATTGAATAAGTCATTCTATGCAAGAGACAGGTTTATGCACAATGAGCCCGGGCTATGGTCATCGCCGAGTTTTCCATCATCGGAGTATTTCTGTTTATTCCTACTTCCGCGGACTCTACGCTGGAGCATGAACACACTTACTGAGTTTGGCCGGTACTGCATTGGATCGCGGATGCATTCTTAACCCGAGGAAATGCACACCCCTGAGCGGCATTAGTCTTGTGCGTCCAATTTCATGAGAGGCTTGAACCTATCTTGCGCGATCGCGAACATTGATTTGACATACGGCCACAACATGTTTAGGTCTTCCTCACAACGATCACGATTTGCATGTGCTTCCGCGAGAACACCCTAGTAGGCGGCGGGAACTCTGAAAACGAGGCAGCCACCTAGAGCGTTTGCGCTTCTTCGCATATCTCCCGATCAATACAAACGTCGGGGCGGAGGATACTCGCTTGTTCAAATGCATCATCCTCATGACGTCGACGTCGAGCCGTCACCCTTCCTTCGTCTGGCCCTAACCAAGTCCCTACACATCGTGTTCACAAATCAGAGGCTTACCTCACCCACTTTATCCTACGAGATCAATACAGTTGGCCACGAGGGACAAAAGAGCCGCCCATCAGTGCCATCGCTGAGGCCTGAGGCCCGGAACTATCAGAGCCACGCGGGAGCGTGACCCATCACTTTTACGTCTTGATGGTCTGCGCCGTTGTTCTGTTACCAAGGGTCCACAGGAACTGATATCGCCTCGATGCCCCGTGACATTGTTCGAAGCATTTGTTTAACCATCTCTGAAGTTCATGCGACTCATGTTTGGTACGCAACGATCAAGTTGATTCTCGTTGATCAATTGATTGGTTCTTTTCTCTTGAGGATTCCGGACTGGACGCGGAATTTCACGCCAAAATCCTGAAATCGTGTGGCCGTAATGAATGAACCATTGCCTTGCGCCCGAGGTCACGATTCTGCTTTGGTTGTCGTGTGGAAGCTCTGATAAGAATATATGAGTGCCACATCACGCCAGTTGGTGCCAGTTGATCGACCTTTTGTCCCCGCTCGCACTCTGCTTGTGGTATTGGCGTGCTTCTCGGGTGCGCCATCGCCTATTTAAACCCACTCATTTGCGAAAGAGAGAAGACGAAGTTCCCCGCACGATGTCGAGGCCACCCCCACCACCGACTTTTCCCATACCAAACGTGCCTCGCAGCTCTGCCACAGGCTACGCTCCACCACCAGGGTCCGTCTATCCTCCGCAAACGCAAAGTAAGTCTAAACTATTTCCCCTCGGTGTTTGTGCGATCTGCGGTATTGAGCCCCAAGCGTTTCTAGCATCTAACTATGGCATCAATCCTCCCCAGCAGCCAACGACATACGCTACCTCACAACTACCCCAGCCCCCTCCTGCGCACCGGACCAGGGACCCATATTCCAATAACTCACATGCACCCTCATCCAACTCCTATTCGTCCTCAACCCCGCATCCCTCCGCACACTTACCTTCCTCAGGGCTCCCCCAAGCACCCCCGTCCATGCCTATCCCTTCAGTACCAGGATACGGCGCTTCCACGAACTTCTCTGGCGCGCCACCACCACCTATGATGCAGCGTGTTGCGGCGATGCCTACACCAGGTCAAGCACATAATCCTCATTCGGTGCCTTATTACAACGTACCGGCGCCGGTCATCACCCACCAGCCATCACACTCGGGGATGTCTGGAGGAACACGGTCCGTCACTGGGGACTGGAGTCACCGTGCGTGTATTGTCTACAACGTTTATCAGAATATCGACGCTTAATAATCGACTGTCGACGTGGATGGAACAGGTGGCCAAAGTTACTCTCATAACCAGGACATCGAACAACGCCCAGAAGCCGCGGGCAATAGCAGTGACTATGGACGGGAGAGGGGGCCACCAAACGGGCCCACCGCTGGGAGACCCGATCTTCCATGCAGGCTTTCAAGTTGTCGACGTATGACCTCACGCACGGTATACGACAGTTTGGGGGGATTCTGCAAAGAGAAGCAGAAGAAGGAGTGGTCAGTGGTTATTTTAACTCTACCCCCACTGCGGCGGCAAGTAAATAAATATTAATGCCCATCTGCCAATTAGGTTTGCAAGGCAGAGTCACCGTGCGTGGATTGTCTACAACTTTTATTATACGACGCGTAATGATCGACTGTTGACGTGAATGGAACAGATGACCAAAGTTACTCTCAAAACGAGGACCTCGGACAAAGGCCAGAAGCTATTAGCCATATGAGTGGCGATTATAGCCATATGAGTGGTGATTATTGCCATATGAGTGGCGATTATAGCCATACAAGTGGTGATTATAGCCATATGAGTGGCGATTATGGCCATACAAGTGGCGATTATAGCCATACGAGTGGCGATTATAGCCATATGGGTGGTGATTATAGTGGCGATTATAGCCATACAAGTGGTGATTATAGCCATATGAGTGGCGATTATAGCCATACGAGTGGCGATTATAGCCATATGAGTGGTGATTATAGTGGTGATTATAGCCATACAAGTGGCGATTATTTGCGGGAGAGGGGACCACCGAGCGAGGCGCAAGTGCAGAGTCGACAGCAACAGAGGCGCATTCAACAACTCGAATCGTCTGCATCCAGCTCCAGATACTACCGTCCTTCCACGCTACCAAGACAATCCTCTTCTTCATCGTCATCGACGCTCTTTTCATATCATCCATCTTCCTCTAAGGCGTCTGCTTCACCCCCTACGTCCACTTTTACTTTATCATGCTCTTCTGCCATCTCAGGATTTGGTCGCATTCAACAACTCGAGTCGTCTGCATCCGGCTCCAGATACTACCGTCCTTCCACGCCACCAAGACAATCCTCTTCTTCATCGTCATCGACGCTCTTTTCATATCCATCTTCCTCTAAGGCGTCTACTTCACCACCTACGTCCACTTCTACTTTCGCATCCTCTTCCGCCGGCTCAGGATACGATCACACACTCGGTCGCCATGGCAACCCACCGACCCCACCCGTTGATCGTGAAGATAGTCTTATGTCTGCTTTGCGTCTGCAGTGCGAGTATGATGACGAAGATCGCGCTCTCTCGGTGCAACGCACCCAACTCGCTAAGTCCGCCCAACGCCTCTTCGAATGCGGTATATGTATGGACGAGAAGCCCGTGGATTCAATCGCCCGCATTGATTCCTGTGGACATACTTTCTGCCGCGAATGTCTCTGCGGACACGTCAGCGCACGCATAGACGAGCATAGATTTCCTGTACTCTGTCCCACTTGTAGTGCGAACAATAGCAAGGGAAAGGGAAAAGCTGGCGGTACGTGCCGCTCGGTCCGGGTGACACCCTCCTCACGTGACTTTCCTCAGAGGTTTCACGGTCACTAGTCGAAAACCTCGGGCTCACCGAAGAGCAACTCAGTATATGGACCGAGATGGAAATGGTCGTATTTTCCGTCCTCCTACACTGTAGAAAGTGCGTCCTCTGTGTTCACCACCATCCTTCCTGTGCTGATAACCAGAATCTTTCGTCGGAACAGGTGCCAGCGGTCAATGTTCGTGGCAAGAGACGACTACGAAGTGGCTTCTGTCATCGCTTGTCCGCTTCCGGACTGCAACTACGCATGGTGCAAGCAGTGTCAGCAGTCGATTGTCTTTGCCGGGCCGAAGCACTCGTGCGATGGCACGTCGGAACTAGACCATCTGATGAAGCAGCAAGGATGGAAGTACTGTCCGAGTGAGTCCGCATTAGCACATCTCCATCTTCGCTTTCTCATATTTCTGCAGCATGCAAGACGCCGATCCAGAAAGAATCTGGGTGTCATCACGTGACGGTACGTTAGCATGATTGAGAAGTGTCAACACTATCGCTGACTCATCTATAGTGCATTACTCCTGCCTGCAATACGTAGGTGTTATATCCTTCGCCACTGTGGTCGTCATCTCTAATGGGGAATATTTATCTAGTCACTTCTGCAACCGCTGTGGTGGTCTTATCGTGAGGTCCGGCCTACGCCAAGAAATACAACAGGCGATATCGAGCCATTACGCGAGTAACTGCGAAATTTTCCACTACCCAGAAGTCTCTTAGTTTCCGAACTGCTGAAGTAATCGGAATTGTCAAATGATTTGGACCAACTCCATCATTTACGAAGACCCGCAGCCTGGCGACGGAGAATTAGAACTCATATCTGGGGTGACTCTGTATCCATATCATGTGCCAACACAACCCTTTTATTATTATAATCAATGAGATAATCGACTGTATTTTAGGGAGTCCGGACTTACATGTTTATTTCACCGAGCTTAAGGGCACTCGCAACATGCCATGCCAGGGTGTTCTGTGCTACCATTCTAGCCTCCTTGTTAATTTAACACGTAGTCTACCTTCAGTCAGTTTTGAAGGGCAAACAACGGCAGTTGAGCCTAGCACCTCTGGCGAGCCTGTCTCTGTACAATATCGAAACCTACAAAAACCTACAATCCTAGTGTGAGTAATTAAAGACTGTTCTGTCACACCCCCAACATCTCCTTTTGTGTGTCGGCGTTCGATGGGTGAATTCCCTGTCATGGACATTGTAAATCCAAATTAGATCTATGTATGTATTGGGGCGTGCGCCATCCCCCGTTTGTTTTGTTTATTTGTTTTATTTGTCATAGACACTTTCCTTTTCTGTATTTACCAGCCTATTGGCGAATGCAAGGGCAGAAAAGTTCAGTAGGTGCTCATCGTGAATTCGTGGGGCGTTGCAATAATGGATACTGTGGCCCACTAAAGATGCCGGAATAAAGTCACTTTCTTTGTCAGATTCCCGCTGCGCGCTCTACTCCTACACATAGCAAGCTCAGCAGACGTTGTCCCTGTATCGACGAGATGGAAATAGCAGTGTGAGGCAGGGGGAGAAATTGACGGTACTCTTGACATGGCATAACGCTGTTGTGTGTGGGTGTTGTTACAGTGTCTGATTCTGTGTTTGTAAAGAAGATCAGTCCGAGGCAATAAACGTGCAGGACGTGTGATTGGGGAATGGTTGGTGGTTGATTAATCGTTGATTTGTGGATTACGAAATACGTCAGTACCTTCATATTGCGGCGTTGCGCCCTGATTGTTATCAGGCTCATGTTGTGCGTGCTGTGCGCTCTGAAATTTCGAACCAGAGTCACTCCACCGCCGTTGCACGATTCAAGCCGAGGAAGGAATTGGTTTTCTCCACAATGTGATCATGATGCAAATGGGCTCCTCTGGTTTATTATTGCTATCCCAGCTGCGACCCACAGACCCAACTATTTCCCCCTCCTTTACCTCTTTTCATATCTCGTCAAGTCCATTACTTCCTTCGGTCCCATTTTAAACAGAGCTTAGACGTTCCCGCATTGTAAGGTACGCCGCGACGTTTACAATAACCGGAGGCCTGACTGATTTTGAAGCCTTAACAGAACGACAACCAGAAAACTGCCAGTGGGAGGTCGAGATCATACTGAGAGGACGACTTGGATGTACAGGAGCCAATTATCCCAGTTACGATCCTGCTGGTGGTTATCGTGATGCCATGATGCCACATTTCACAGATCCTTTTGCGGAATCGAGGGTGCCGGTTTTCATTCATTTAGAGAAACCCCAGGATTTTGGCTTCGGAAAGGACTGTCCAGACTGTTTGTATCGATTTGGTTACCCTAACCCTGACGGGGACCACGTGGGCCTTTCTTACTCGCCATCCTGCTCAGTTCAAGCCCTCTGACAGATCTGAAGACCACGCTGGGCATCGGGAAAGTGGGTAGTCACTTGCATTGGAAAAATACGCTAGCAAGCGCAAGAATTTTCCCTTCGGTTTGATATCGCCCTTCAAGGTTCCTTACTGTATGGCCCTGCGCGTCTCCGGACCATCCGATTCACCAATATTTCCCGATCAATCCCTACATGCCGTACACCTTTCTCGCTTCCCACTCGCTTTTGCTGCGCATAACGAATTCGGATGGGCGGGAGGTCTGAGAAATGAACCAACCGTGTTACTACAGGTGTGCCTTTGTCCCAGACCCTTGTTGAGCACTTCACCCATGCTTCCCCTCGCACGCATACCCAGCATTCACCTATACACCCTCCTTGTGTTCAATATTCCGGAAGATGACAACAGCGACCAAGTTTCCCCTTACTGGGCTAAACAAGAGTGTTGTGATCCATCACATTTACACCCTCACTGTATGGCTCTGCGCCACTTTCCTGTTACCGGGTTCCTCCAGGAACTGATGCCGCCTCTAGGCCCCCCCCCCTCGACATTGTCAAAGCGTTGTTTCAACCATCTCTGAAATTCACGTAAGTCATGTTTTTGCGAACAACGACCGGTTTTTGTCTCTCATTGAGTTGATAGATTGATACTTCTTGAAGATGCTGCCCGAGAAGGACCCGGGGATAAGAACCAAAATCGTAGAAGTGCTGGGGCCGTGATGGTACGGACCACATTTCACCGGCGACCTTACTCCGGCACTCACGACGTGCTTCTTGTTGTCGTGGGGGGCTCGATAAGAACATACAAACGCCTCGTGTTGCTACTTGGTCGTCCTCATGTCTCCGCTCGCACTCCGCTCGTGGCATGGGCCTACAGTTGGGTGCCCATTAACTAACTATTTAAAGCCCTCTGCATTTGGGAATCGGGAGAAGATATCCCTTTTACCGATGTCCAGCTCGCCGCCTTCTTTCTCGCACACCTCTGCTACCCCTGGGTCCACGGACACTTGGCCTGATGCGGCGGGTAACTCCGCCCCACCCTCGATAGGTCATCCACAACGGTCCGACCATCCCCTGCAGAGTGAGTCAGTACCACACGGCCTCGGTGTCTGTTGTCATGCCCAATTGAATCCTGTTTCTAGTGCCTGACCCCCGACAGATAGCATCATACTCCTCGACTCAATCACACCTTCCTTCCGGGCGCAGACCGACATACACACACTTCAACGCACCTGCTTCTGCGTCTCATGTACCCTCACCTCCGCAACTCTCCGCGCACTTATCTTTACCAGGGCACGTCTCGCCAAACCCACCGTTCCCTGTCCCTCCGATACAAGGGGGCCACCACATGAACCCATCGGGCGCGCCGCCTGCACCCATGATGCAGCGTGGTATCACAATGCCTGTACCAGCTCATGCACACAACACACAGCCAGTCTCTTATTACCATGAACCGGGATCAAACACCACGTACCCGCCATCAGACCCAGGGATGCCGCATGGACCGCGGTCCGACACTGGAGGCCGGGGTTATCGTACGTATATTGTCTACGGCGTTCTCTCGGGTATGCTCAACGATCAATTATTGGTGTGAATGGAAAAGGCGATAACATCGGACAAAGGCTAGAAGCCACGCAAAGTATGGGCGACGGTGTGCTGATGAAGTCACCCCCAAGCGACCCCACTTATTCAAGCACGCGTGAGTTCTTGAGTCGTATATATCGGAGGCCTTATCCAAACAACGCACCCAGGAGTAGACAGAATGGCGACGCTGCCAAACCAACGCGAAGTTGGTACGCAATCATCACAATCCCAACCGGGAGCGCAACCACCACCGCCGTGTTGCGGTCGCTGTACTGTCGTGTGACAGGATACGCAATTACGTGGGCAAAACGTCTTCTCCACGTCCGCAGCTATATCCCCCCATCCGTGCTGCTACAAACTCAGTTTACAAACTCGTGTATATGACATATATATCGATTTGGAAGCTGGAGGTGAATCGATGGGGTATTTGGTTACATTTCTGCACCACGCAGCCGAAAGATCACAGAATTTTTGTAATGGTTCCTATTGCTGAGGATGACATGGAATAGCTTATAAACCATTTCCTGACGGATGTGGGGAGGGCACGACCTGGCAAAGGATCAACGTCGATCAACTTGAACGAAAGCATGAGATGAGAGCGTGACAGGGAGCGTGACGGCGCATATTCAAATTGGGGCCGACTTTGTGACCTGTGACACGGAGAAGTCAGATGCCGACCCGGATGGGAGGTCGGTATCTCTGTCTCTGGGCCTCATAAAGCGTCACACCCATGCACCCGCCTACCCACAGACCCATTCACCTGCACACTCGCTGTCTACCTTTTGTGCCAGTCCCACAAGATCAGAGTCTGCGATTCTCTTGATCTATCCCCTCGTCATTCACGACTCGAGTGACCGCCATCCCGATTCGTGGTCAAGTTATGAACTCCTAGTGGCACCTCTCCTCTTCATAGCACCAGAAACATCCCCGCTTCCTACATATCACTTCCAGGGATAGGATAACCCGGAAGAAGCCAATAGATATCAAGACCACGTATCAAAGGGCCAACGTTCTCGTCCTGAGACGAGTGAGTGTTTTTTTTTTGTGCGACTCTAGTAACTCAACCGCTCGTCTCAGGACGCTCAAACTGCAGGCCCTAGCCTAGAATTCAGCCGAGTTGGCGTCAGTGACATCCCTAATGTCAAGTCCCCACTACGTGCGATGTCGCAGGACGGTGGCAGCGATGCGTGTCCACTGGACCCTAGACCAACATTCAGAAACTCGTGAGAAGATTCGATCAACGATCCATTGCAATACACTAAATTCAGTCCTCTCGCCACTTATGCCACCAGGTATGACACCATCAGTTTCATCGGGGTTTTGAACAAGCCATTGTACGCAAGAGACGATTTTGTGCACAATTTAGCTAAGGTGGTCAGGATTGATCGACATATGAAGTAGGGGAAGTACGAGGCTGTCAGGCAATTGTCTCAGTGGTGAGCATCTGCCGCTTATCATAGGGCCTTGTCTCACGCCCATACAGCAGTGAGCCCGGGCATGGTCGTCGCTGAGCTTCCCATAATCGGACTATTTTGGTTTATTCCCTACTCCGCGGACTCTACGCTGGGCCGGAGGATGAATACATTTGCTGAGTTTCGACTGTGCCGCATTGGACCGCGAGTACCCTCTGTCGGAGACTAGCGAGTACATCCCTGGCCCGAGGGTGCACACCCCTGAACTGCATTGCAGTTGTGTGCGTTCGATTTCATAAGACGCTGCAACCTATCTTGCGCGATCGCGAACAATAATTAGACTCACGACCACGTCTTCATGATCACGACGATGATGGCCCAATCCTTGTGAACTGGTCGCGAGAACACCCTCCTGGCAGGCAGCGGAAAGCTCTGAAAATGAGCTGGCCACCCAGGAAGAGCGTTTCCGTTTCTTCTCATCTCCCGCTTATCTCTCGATTAATAGGCACTAATTCATATCTCGGGGCGGAAGATATTCGCTTGTTCAAATGAACCAGATTCATGACGTTTCCGTCGAGCCGTCACTCTTGCTTCGTCTGTCCCTATCCGAGTCCCTACACATCGAGTTCGCAAATCAGATCATAAACTTACCTCACCTACGTTACTGTATCCCCCTACGAAATCAATACAGTAGCTCACGAGGGACAAACGTGCTGCTCACCAATGCCCACACTGAGGCCCCCCGTAAATGTCAGAGGCACGCGGAAGCGTGATCCATCACTTTTACGTCTGATGGTCCGCGCTGTTGTTCTGTTTCCAGGCGTCCACAGGAACAAATATCGCCTCGATGACCCTCGTGACATTGTTCGAAGCCTTTGTTCAACCATCGCTGAAATTCGTGTAACTCATGTTTGGTACGCAACGATCGAGTTGATTCTTCTTGAGTTGATTGATTGATTGGTTCTTTCCTCTTAAAGACTCCGGAGTGGATGCGGAATTGAGCGCTAAAATCGTGAAATAGTGTGGCCGCAATGAATGATCCATTACCTTGCGCCCGTGGTCACGATTCTGCTTCTGGTTGTCGTGTGGAAGCTCTGATAAGAATGTGCGAGCGCTGCATGGTGCCAGTTGGTGCCAGTTGATCGACCTTTTGTCTCCGTTCGCACTCTGCTCACGGCATCAGCGTGCTTCTTGGGTGCATCATCATCTATTTAAACCCCCTCTTTGCGAAAGAGAGAAGAGAAGTTCCCGCACGATGTCTGGGCCACCACCGACTTTCCCCACGCCAAACGTGACTCGCAGCTCTGCCTACCCCCCACCAGGGTCCGTCTATCCTCCGCAAAGTGAGTCTGCACTATATCAACTCGGTGTCTGTGCGATCTGCGATATTGAGTCCCAAGGGTTTCTAGCGTCTAGCCATGGCAGCTATCCTCCCCAGCAGCCAGCGATATACTCCACCTCGCAACCACACCAACCCCCTCTTGCGCACCAGACCAGGGACCCATATTCTGCAAACACACATGCACCCGCATCCACATACTCCTATTCATCCTCACCATCACAGCCCGCACACTTACCTGTTTCGGGGGCCCCCCAAGCCCCCCAGACCATCCCTATCCCTTCAGTGCCAGGAGGATACGGCGCTTTTACGAACTTCTCTGGTGCGCCACCACCACCACCTATGGTGCAGCGTGTTGCGACGATGCCTACACCAGGTCAAGGACATAACCCCCATTCGGTGCCTTATCACAACGTACCGGCGCCAGTCATCGCCCAGCCATCTCACTCAGGGATGTCTGGAGGGACACGGCCTGTCACTGGGGACTGGAGTCACCGTGCGTGTATTGTCTCCATCTTTTATCAGAATACGACGATCGACTGTCGACGTGAATGGAACAGATGACCAAAGTTACTCTCATAACGAGGACCTTGAACAACGCCTAGAAGCCGCGGGTAATAGCAGTGGCCATATGCTGGAGAAGTCACCACCAGCCCCACCCAGTGCTGGGAGACCCCCTGCTGGGAGACCCCCCGCTGTCAGACCCCCGCCCGACCTTCCATGCATGTATTGTGGATGTATGACCAGACGCAACCTATACGACAGTTTGGGGGGATTCTGCAAAGAGAAACACAGGAAGGACTGGTCAGTGGTTATTTTAACTCTACCCCCACAGCGGCGGCAAGCAAATATTAATGCCCATCTGCCAATTAGGTTTGCAAGGCAGCCTGACCTTCCATGTAGGGCTTGTGGGTGTATGACCGCACGCACGGTATACGACAGTTTGGGGGGATTCTGCACAGAGGAGCACAAGGAGTGGTCAGTGGTTATTTCAACTCTACCCCCACAGCGGCGGCAAGTAAATATTAATGCCCATCTGCCAACTAGGTTTGCAAGGCAGAGTCAGCATCGGTAACAGTGGCCGTGAATATTCTCATCGCTTGTAATTTTGGATCAGGGTGCCCAGCAAGATGGTGCCTAAAGGTCGTCGGATAGTTGGCTGTTCGTTTTTTTTTCAATCGAATATTGACTGAGGCGGTCACGGTCGCTAAGAAGTGGCCCGGCCCGGATGACCAGTATGAGTGCGTTCATTGGGGGCTACATATTCAAAGCCCGCCTGGCGTCATGCGAGATATTGTGGACGCTCAAGTCCAATCCTCTCTTCAGCACCGATGATTATTTCTGCCACGCGGAGGCCCAGGGACCTTTTTGTAACTGAGACCAACTACAACAGCATGGCCTATATTCGCGACCCAAACCCTTCTCGGGGAGAGCCTGTGACGGCAGTGACGGTGCATATTCAAATTTAAGCCCGCCTGGCGACGTGTGTAGCTTGCCAGTGTGACTCAGCAGGATTCCACCAGTGGAAGGGACTTTCTGAGTCGAATGCCGGATGAAAGGAATTTCTCAAGTTCCATGGCCTGGGTGGTCTACCCGTCCCCGTCATTTACGAGTTAAGTTTGCACCACAGGCCTGTTGGAGGACAGACCGAGCGCGTTGTAGGGCGACTAACACGTGCTAACTTGAACGTCCAAGATTCTGCAGCAACCTGATGGCTTGTGATTCAAGCCATCGACTTAAAGTAGCAACTCTTTCCACATTTTCATACACTCGCTTTGTCCCCTCAATGCTTTAGGCATTAGGAATTCATAAACAAAAGGACTTTATATTTCACACTTTTTTCGTAGCTACAGCCTCAGTATTTTCTCTCAGACTGAGGCAAGTACCTTTACGTTCTTACATACAGCATACTAACCTGTATTCAGACCTGCGCTCACGCGCCGCAGGTTAGTTACCTCGAATAGTAGTATTTTCTCTCGGACTGAGACCCACGCTCATGCGCCGCAGCTTGAGGCTTTGTCAGCTGTGTTCACTTTGAACAAGGCGGACTTGTGTTGCAAACCGAGTTGAGTGTACATCTGTCTCCAGGGCCTTATAACGTGTCGTACATATGTCTGCCCCTTGGTTATCCCCCTCCCCTGCCCGCCTACCCACAGACGCATTCACTTGCACACTCTCATGTCTCCAACTTTTATTTCAATCACACAAGTACCCAAGTTCGCGATTCTCTTGATCTTTCCCCCTGCCATCCACGTCACAATGAATGGTCAGCGTCCCGATTCGTGGTCAAGTTATGAACCCCACTGGCACCCTCCTCTCTGTAACACGGGAAACATCTTTGTTTCCTACATGTCACTTCCAGGGATAGGATAACCCCGAAGAAGTCACTAGATAACAAGACCCCTTGGCACTTCACGACCGTAGAAGAAATATCAGATTGCCAATATTCTCATCCTGAGCCTTTCTCTGGGAAGATGGATGGGTTCTTTTTTTTGGGAGACCCTAGCAACTCAACTACTCGGTTCAGGATGCTCAAACTGCCAGCCCCAGCCTAGAATGCAACGGAGTTAGCACCAGTGACATCCCTGATGTCAAGTCTCCACTTCGTGCAATGTCGGAGGATGGTTCGCTGAGTTTTGTCCGCGATCAACGTATGTGCGTAGTGACGGCGACTCTTTCTACTTGCTAGACTGATTACCGGATGTTAATTTCCCTATTACACAGGTGATAAATAACGCAATTGTACCTGCTGTGAGGTGGCATGACCTGGTGGCATCAATGCATGTCCACTGGACCCTAGACCAACACTCAGATACTCGTGAGAAGATTCGATCAACTATCAATTGCAATACACCAATCCAGTCCTCTCGCCACATGTGCCACGATGTGTGACACCATCAGTTTCAGCTAATCGGGATTTTGAACAAGCCATTGAATACAAGAAACATGTTTGTGCACAATTTTGCTGAGGGGGTCAAGACTGATCGATATCCGAAGTTGGGGAAGTACAACACTGTCAGGCAATTGTCTCAGTGCCAGTGGTGAGCGTCTACCACTTATTATAGGGCTTGTCTCAGGCCTAGCTCGGGCTAAGGTCGTCGCCGAGCGTTCTATAATCGGACTATTTTGGTTTATTCCCTACCTCCGCGGAAGCTACGCTTGGCCGGAGGATGAACACACTTGCTGAGTTTCGACTAGTGCCGCATTGGATTGCGAGTACCTTCGGAGACTAGCGGTGCGCCCCTGCCAGTGGCCCGAGGGTACACCCCTGGCATTGTGGTCGTGTGCGTTCGATGACTTCACGAGACGCTGGAACCTCTTACGCGATCCCGAACACTAATTAGACTTGCAATTACGTCCTCTCGATGATCACAACGATGGATTTATCCTTGTGATCTGGTCGTGAGGACACCCTTTGGTAGGCGGAAAGCTCAGAAAATGAGTCAGCCACCTAGGAAGAGCGTTTCCGCTTCTTTGCGTCGCGTCTCCCGCTTATCTCTTGATGAATAAGAACCATTCGCACCAATTCACGTCTCGGGGCGGAGGATATTCACTTGTTCAAATGGATCAGGCCCATGACGTCGGCGTCGAGCCGTCATCGCGTCATCCTTTCTTCGTCTAGTCCCATCCGAGCCTCTGCACATCATATGGTATTCGCAAATCAGAGGCTTACCTTATCTACTTCGAAATTCATACAGTTGGTCACGAGGGACAAAAGAGCCGCTTCAGTGCCATCGCTAAGCCCCCCGGGAAATGTCAGAGGCACGCGAGAGCGTGATTTATCACTTTTACGTCTTGATGGTCCGCGCCGTTGTTCTGTTACCAAGGGTCCACAGGAACTGATATTGTATCGCCTCGATGCTCCCCATGACATTGTTCGAAGCATTTGTTCAACCATCTCTGAAATTCATGCAAGTTGTGTTTAGTAAGCAACGACCGAGTTTTGATTGATTTGTTCTTTCCTCCTAAGGATTCCGGAATGACGCGGAATTGAGCGCCGAAATCGTGTAGTTGTAATCAATTAGCCATTGCCTTTGCGCCCGTGGTCACGATTCTGCTTCTGGTCGTCGTGTGGAAGCTCTGATAAGAATATGAGTGCCTCATGGTGCCAGCTAGTGCCAGTTGATCGACCATTTGTCTCCGCTCGCACTCTGCTCGCGGCATCAGCGTGCTTTGCGGGTGCATGATCCTCTATTTAATCCCCTCCTCATTTGCGAAAGTGGGGAGAGAAGTTCCCGCACGATGTCCGAGTCCAGGCCACCGCCACCACCGTCTTTCCCCACGCCAAAACCAAACGTGACGCGCGGCTCCACCTACCCGCTACCACCAGGACCCGTTTATCCCCCTCAAAGTGAGTTCCCTCGGTGTCTGCGGTCTGCGATATTGAGCCCCGAGTGTTTTTAGCGTCTCATTATGGCAACTATCCCCCCCAACAGCCAACGACATACCCTACCCCGCAACCCCCTCCTGCGCACCAAACCGGGGGCCCACATCCCGCAAACGCAAACGCACACGCACCTCCATCCACATACACATATTCGTCCTCGCCACCGCATCTCTCCGCACACTTACCTTCATATGGGTCTCCCCAAGCCTCCCCGCCCTTCCCTATGCCTTCGGTACAAGGAGGATACGGTGCATCAAACAACTCTTCGGGCCCTCCGCCGCCGCCACCTATGCCGCAGCGTATTGCGACAATGCCCACACCTGGTCAAGCTCATAATCCTCATTCAGTGCCTTATCACAACGTACCTGCGCCAGTCATCAACCACCGGCCATCCCACTCAGGGATGTCTGGAGTGACGCGATCCGTCACTGGGGACTGGAGTCACCGTGCGTGTAGTATTGTACGATGTGACCAGAGTACACGCTTAACGACCGACTGTCGACGGGAATGGAACAGATGTCCAAAGTTACTCTCATAACGAAGACTTTGGACAAAGTCCAGAAGCCACAAGCCATATGAGTGGTAATTATTCGCGGGAGAGGGCGCCACCAAGTAGCCCTGCCGTTGGGCAGCTTCGATGTCAGCATTGTAGAAGTGCGATCTCACGTACGGCATACGAAAGATTCGGGATGTTCTGCAAGGAGAAGCACAAGAATGAGTGGTCAGTAGTCATTCTAACTCTACCCTACCCCCATGGTGGCGACGACTAAGCGTAATGCCCATCTGCCAATTAGGTATGCAAAACAGAGTCAGAATCGCCGATAACTTACAAATTTACAATGGCGCATGAATACTTCATCGCTTTGTGTTTTCGAGAATTGGGTCAGGGTGCCCAAGTGTAAGATGCTGCCTGAAGATCGTAGGATAGTTGGCTGTTCGTTTCTAATGAATATTGACTCCTGCAATATGTATGCGGATGGTGTAGCGCTAGCGCATAAGAGGTGGCCCGACCCGGATGACCCGGTCCGTGAAAAAGGCCAGAGACGGGAACCCGCCCGGCGTCATGCGAGATATAGTCAAATATTAACCCGGATGGGAGGGAAAAAACCCCACTGCGGCTGGGGTGATTCTATTCATCCCATGTGAACCCAACGACGGCGGCTGACTCGGACTCTCGGAGTAGTCTCAGGTTGAGGTTGCGGTCAGAGTCGACTGTGCCATTTTCTGCCTCACTTCAATCTCTGCCTCCGAGGCCTCTTGAAGCACTGAATCTATGCACCCACAGCCCCCCCGCGGTGCACGGCTACCGGGACCACAGACCCCTTCACCTGGAACGGCACGACCAGTGGCTACTACCCCGATTCATGGTCAAGGAGTCCCCTAGGAGCGCACGACGAACTTACAGATTCATACGCACACTTCCTAGCACCGCACGATCGTGGGGTTCACGTCAAGCGGCCCATATTCGCGCTCAGAACCCTGCTCAGGTAAAGCCTGTGAGTTTCATATCTCTCTCGTGCTATAGATTACAGCGACCTAACTACTGGCGCCGAAATTGCAGACCCTCAGCCCGGAGTGCAACGGAGCCAATGCCGGTGACCGAAGGTCGGTGTAAATTCAAATTTAAAGTGCACCCGGTGACGTGCGGGGCTTTATGGCCCAGCAGGATTCCAGCGGTGGACACTGGAGGTGGACTTTTCGAGTCCAATGCCGACCCGGATGGGAGGAGATATTCCTCAAGTTCTGCGGCCTGGGTGGTACTCAGTGACTATCCATCCTCGTCCATCGTCGTTTGCGCCACAAGCTGACTCGTGCTGCAAACTGAGTTGAGTGTTACCTTTTCTGGGACGCCTACAGGTGCGTCTCGGTCGCCAGGGTCTCATAAAGCGTGGCACCCATACGCCCGCCCGTTTCTTCCCCCCCTCCCTTACCCGCCTACCCACAAACGCATTCTCCTGCACACACTCATATATCTACTAGTAACTTTTATGCCAGTCACACAAGTACCCGGGTCCGCGATTCTCTTGATCTTTCCCCCCGCCATTCGCGTCACAACGAGTGGCCACCGTCCCGATTTGTGGTCAAGTTAGGAACCCCAAGTGGCCCGTTTCCTGCATATCATTTCCAGGGATAGGATAACCCGAAAGGAGTCAATAGATAACAAGACCCGCTGGCGCTGTGCGATTGTAGGAGACATATCAGAGGGCCAATATTCTCGTACTGAGCCTTTCTCTGGGAAGACGAGTGAGTTTTTTTTTTGTGAGACCTAGCAAGTCAACTGTTCGTCTCAGGACGCTCAATCTGCCGGCCCCAGCCTAGAATGCAACGGAGTTAGCACCAGTGACATCCTTGATGTCAAGTCTCCACTTCGTGCGATGTCATAGGATGCTTCACTGAGTTTTATCCGCGATTAATGTATGTGCTTAATGTCGGCGACTCTTCTACTTGTTGGAGGTATTAACTTCCCTATTCCACAGGTGATACATGATGGGATTGTACCCGGGTGGCATGACATGGTGGCAGCGATGCGAAGACCAGCACTCATACTCGTGAGAAGATTTGATTAACGGTTTGACCCTAAATTTAGTCCTTTCGCCGCTTGTGGCACCAAGTATGACAGTTTCAGTTAATAGAACAAGCCATTGAACACCAGAAACAAGTTTATGCACAATTTGACTGAGGGGTCAACATTGATTGACATATGAAGCAGGGGAAGTACGAGGCTGTCAGGGAATCGTCTCAGTGGTGAGCATGTACCACTTATCATAGGGCCTTGTCTCATACCAGTAGAGCAGTGAGCCCGGGCTATGGTCGTCGCTGAGCCTTCTATAATCGGACAATTTTTTTTTTCCCTACTTCCGCGGAATCTACGCTGGGCCGGAGGATGAACCCACTTGCTGAGTTTCGCATTGGATTCCGAGTACCCTCGGAGACTAGCGGAGCAACCCCTGCCACACCCCTGACGGGCATTGCGGTCGTGTGCGTTCGATTTCATGAGACGCTGGAACATATTTTGCACAATCACGAACATTAATCAGACTTACAACCACATCTTCTCCATGATCTCGACGATGATGGCTTTATCCTTGTGATCTGGTCGCGAGAGCCCCTGGTAGGCTGCAAAAAACTCTGAAAACGAGTCAGCCTCTTAGGAAGGGCTTTGCGTCTTCCGCTCATCTCTCGGTCAATGAGCACCGATTCGCGGAGGATATTCGCTTGTTCAAATTGCAACAGACCCATGACGTTGGCGTCGAGCCGTCTGGCCCTAACCGAGTCCCTACACATCAAGTTCGCAAATTAGAGACTTACCTCACCTACTTCGTCTCCACGAAATCAATACAGTTGGTCACGAGGGACAAAAGAGCCGCTCATCAGTGCCATCGCTGAGGCCCCCCGGAACTTCCAGAGGCACGCGGGAGCGTGACCCATCACTTTTACGTCTTGATGGTCCGCGCCGCTGTTCTGTTACCAAGGGTCCATAAGAACTGATATCACCTCGATGACCCTCGTGACATTGTTCGAAACATTTGTTCAACCATATATGAAATCCATGCGACTTATGTTTGGTACGCCGCGATCGAGTTGATTCTTCTAGGGTTGATTGATTGATTGATCGATTCTTTAAGGATTCCGGAACGGATGCGGAATTGAGCGCCGAAATCGCGAACTCTTGTGGCCGAATGAACCATTGCCTTTGCGCCCGTGGCCACGATTCTGCTTCTGCTTGTCGTGTGGAAGCTCTGATGAGAATATACGAGCGCCGCATGGTGCCAGTCGGTGCCAGTTGATCGACCTTTTGTCTCTGCTCGCGGCATCAGCGTGCTTCACGGGTGCATCATCTATTTAACTCCCCTCATTTGCGAAAGAGAGAAGAGAAGTTCCCGCACGATGTCCCAGCAACCGCCGCCACCGACGTTTCCCACACCAAACGTGACTCGCTCTGCCTACCCTCCACCACCAGGGTCCGTCTATCCTCCGCAAAGTGAGTCTCCACTATATTAACTCGGTGTCTTTGCGATCTGCGATATTGAGCCCCGAGGGTTTCTAGTATCTAACCATGGTATCTATCCTCCCCAGCAGCCAGCGACATACGCTACCTCACAACCAGCCCAACCCCCTCCTGCCAGTGCGCACCGGACCAGGGACTCATATTCAACAAACTCACATGCACCCTCATCCACCTACTCCTATTCGTCCTCACCACCGCACCCCTCCGCACACTTACCTTCCTCAGGGCCCCCCCAAACACACTCGCTCATCCCTGTCCCTTCAGTACCAGGAGGATACGGCGCTTCCACGAACTCCTTTGGCGCGCCACCGCCACCTATGATGCAGCGTGTTGCGACGATGCCTACACCAGGTCAAGGACATAACCCCCATTCGGTGCCTTATCACAACGTACCGGCGCCAGTCATCGCCTACCATCCATCACAGTCACACTCAGGGATGTCTGGAGGGACACGGTCTGTCACTGGGGACTGGAGTCACCGTGCGTGTGTTGTCTACAACGTTTATGAGAATTCGACGCTTAACGATCGACTGTTGACGTGAATGGAACAGATGACCCAAGTTACTCTCATAATGAGGACCCCGAACAACGGCTAGAAGCCGTGGGAAATAGCAATGACTATGGACGGGAGAAGGGACCACCAACCAGACCCGGCGCTGGGAGACCTGACGTTCCATGCAGGAATTGTGGACGTATGACCCCACGCACGGTATACGACAGTTTGGGGGGATTCTGCAAAGAGAAGCACAGGAAGGAGTGGTCGGTGGTTATTTGAACTCTACCCTACCCCGCTAGCGACGACTGAATCTAATGCCCGTTTGCCAAATTAGGTACGCAAAGCATCGCTGATAACAACGGCGCGTGAATACTTCGCTTTATGTTTTCGAGAATTGGATCAGGGTGCTCAAGCGACGGTGCCTGAAGGTCGTAGGATAGTTGGTGTTTTTTTCAAATGAATATTGACTGCAGTAAGACGTGCTGTTGCACTAAAGCTAACTTAAGAGGTGGCCCGACCCGGATGACCGGCCCGTGCATGACAAAGGCCAGAGGCCAGAATAAATTGCGGGCGATTATTGGGCTACTTACTAAAATTTACCGAAAATTTTGTAATTGTTTACTTCTCATTTCTGAGTGGAAGTGGGAGAGCGTGGCCACATATTCAGAGCCCGCCCGGTGTCATGCGAGATTTTACTGACTGTCTGTCACTGCTGCTCAGCTGTCTGTCTCTTCGGTATCAATGATCATTTCTGTCATGCGGAGACTCATGCATCTTTTTTGTAACTGCGACCAACTACAACACCATGCCCACATTTCAAGTCGAACATGAACTCGGATGGGGGGGACTACCTCCTAAAAATATAACCCACTGCGGCTGGGGCAGTTCTACTCATCTTCATCCATCCTATGCGAACCCAACGACGGCCGCTGACTCGGAGTAGTCTCAGGCTGCAATCTGAGTCGGCCGTGCCATTTCTGATCCACTTCAATCTATCCGAGGCCTCTTGAAACACTGAACCTTTGCACCCGCAACCCCACACATGATGCACGGCTACCCAGGCCCACAGACCCCTTCACCTGCACTCCCCTCTTATGTCAACACTTTCAATAATATCTGTTCCAGTCCCATGAGTATCCGTGATTCATCCCCCCCCCCCCCCGGGCATTCAACGACACGACCAGTGGCTACTATCCCGATTCATTTTCAAGGTATGGTTCCCCTAGTAGCGCGCGACGAACGTACAGATTTATATGCGCACTCCCTGGCACCGCACGATCGCGGTGTACACGTCAAGCGGCCCATATTCGCACCCCGAGCCCTTCTCGGGGAAAGCGTGTGACTTTATTATTCCTCTCATGCTATAGATTATACCAACTCAACTACTGACGCTGAAGTTCAGAACCCCCAGCCTGGCATGCGATGGAGTCTACGCCAGTGACGGAAGTGACAACAAGTGTCAATGATATCAAGTCTCCACTTTGCGCGATGTTGCAGAATACTTGAATGAGTTCTGCATTTCTCATGGATCCTCGTCTCATACCAATACAGCCGCAAGGCCGGGCTATGGTCACCGTCAAGTTTCCCATGATTGGACGTATTTCCGTTTATCCCTTACTTCCGCGGACCCTACGCTGGGCGGGGCGTAGATGGACTCGCTGAGTTCTGGCCGTTACTTCATCTGGCATACCTGGCCCGAACGATTTCCCCGACGAGCATTGCGGTCGCCGAGTATTCAATTTCATGGAGCCTGTATTGAGCGATCGTGGTGGACACTGGATATATGCAGCCATAACACATACAAGACTCATTCACTGCGACGGAGTTTCCATCCTCGTGATACTGGTCGCAAGAGGCCCGTTCTAATAGGCCGCGGAAAGTTCTGAAAAGGAGTCATGCCACTTAGAAAGTGCATTTCTGCTTCTTTCGACTCACCCGCTTATCTCTCAATCAGTAAGCACCGGTTCTCGTCTCGGAGCGAGGTTGTTCCCATTCCCAAATGGACCAGACCCGCGACATCGCCGTCGAACCGTCACTTCCTGCTTCCTTTAGCTCTATCTGAGCCCCTACATATTGAGTTCGCAAATCAGAAGCTTACCTTATCCACCCGTACGGAATTGTTACAAGGGGTCACGAGGAACAAAAACGCGTCTCATGAGTGGCCATCGCCAAAGTCGCCAGTAGGTCACCCGGCAGACCCATCACGTACGTCCTTATGGCTCTGCGCCATTTTCCTGTTATCAAGGTCCACAGGCACTGGTGCCGCCTCGATGCTTCCCTTGGTATTGTCCTTCAGCAATCTCTGAAATTCAGGCAAGTCACGCTTTACAACCGTCGATCTTTCGTTGGCTCTTTTGAATTGATTGACTGATACTCTCTCCCTAAGGAGTCCATCCGGAATGGACACGGAAATGAGCACAAAAAATCATAAGAGGTGCGGCCGCAACGTTTGGCCCATTGCACCGATGGACTGGCGCCGATGGTCACAACGACCTGCTTCTGATTCTCGATAAGAGTATAAGAAGCGCCGACGCTGCGCCGTGTGTTGCCTGCTGGTGGCCCTTACGTCTCCGCCCGCAGCATGGGCCTGTTTCCTGGGTGCATCAACGTTTATTTAAACTCCTACGCCTCTGCGAAATGAGGAACGAGAAACCGCCAATATTCCTGCACAATGTCTAGGCCGCCGCCGCCGCCGCCATATTTCCCGCAGCCCTTTCTAAAGCCTGGGACTGAGAACAACTCGCGAAGCGCGACTCGCAGCACCACACAACCCATGGCAGGTATTCCGCCGGAGCCCGCCGTCTATCATCCGCAAGGTGGGTCCATGCCATCCACCCTCGGTGCCTGTGCGATGCGCGCGATTGAGCCCTGTGAGTTTGTAGTGCCTAACGATGGCACCTACCTGCCCCAACAGCCAGCACCACACACTTCTCTGCAGTCATCCCCACTCCCTCCCGGGCCCGTGCGTCGCCCACCTGCACCTGCACCTGCACCTGCGCCCGCTCTCACACACTCATATTCATCCTCACCTCCTCACCCTCCCCCACACCTACCTTCGGGGTCTGTCCCCCCGCCCCCATCGTTCCCGGTCCCTTCTGTACCAGCAGGATACGGTGTGCCCTCGAATGCCTCGGGCCTGGTGTCGCCGCCATCGCCACCTATGGAGCGTGCTGCAACGACTTATGCGCACAACGGTCAAGGGGTGGGATATCAAAACATAGCAGCGCCCGGTATCTCTCACCAGCGATCTGCGAGTGTGGGCCGGAGTCATCGTGCGTTTATTGTCTACGGCGTTCCTGCGAATTACGCTTAATGGTCGACTCTTGACGCTAGAAGACGATGGATCAAGCAGTTATGGAATCCAAGATTTCGAACAAGGCCCAGAGACGACGAGAAATATGGATGACTATTCGAGGGAGAGGGCGCCACTATCCACTCCCTTCACTGGAAAAGGGCGTCGACGTGAGTGCCTGAATTGTATATATTTAGGAGTCCCTGACCAAACATCTTCTTTGTCTAGGTCCAAACCAACGTATAGGCCGAACGGAAGAGCAAGCACCACAGCCAAGCCTATGTAATCTATGTCACGTCCCGACCCAGCCCAGTGAGCATGCTCGCTTAGGTGGGTTCTGCAGCGAGAGGCACAAGTGGGAGTGGTCAGTACCATTCTAACTCTACCGCATGCGGCATCGACAACTTAATATTCGCCCTTCGACCAATCAGGGATTCGGGGCAGAACCGGATTCAGTTCCAGCAGAACCAGATTCAGTCCCAGCAGAACCAGATTCAGCCCCAGCAGAACCAGATTCAGTCCCAGCAGAACCAGAATCCGTCCCAGCAGAACCAGGATCCATCTTGGCAGAACCAGAGTCTATCCCCACAGAACCAGAATCCATCTTGGCAGAACCAGAATCAGTCCCCACAGAACCAGAATCCGTCTTGGCAGAACCAGGATCAGTCCCAGCAGAACCAGAATCCATCTTGGCAGAACCAGAATCAGTCTCGGCAGAACCAGAATGCACCTTGGCAGAACCAGAATCCGTCCTGGCCGAACCAGTACCAGTACCAGTACCAGCAGAACCAAAATCAGCTCCGGCAGAGCCAGAACCAGTCCCGCCGCATGCCATAAAAGTGGTGCGTGGATATACCGCCGCCCTCTGTTGTTTTTTCAAATGGACATAATTCAAGGTCGTGACAAGTGCTTTGGGCCGACCGCATTGTTTCGAGCAGAGTTTTTTAAATTTCAAAACTCGCGGGCATGCCGTGAGAAAATCCACGTTATCTCGTCACTGCAGGAACCAAACATGTCAATTTCTAAGCCATATTTATGTCGGTAATAAACCGCGTTGGCTGTATGGATTTCCACATTAGTGCTTGGGATCGCCTGAGGTCACAGTCATCTACGAGTCTCCCTTACTGGACCATCAACATCTCTTCAAATTGTACGTGGTGACAATGTTGTTCTTTCCCTCTGCGCTCCGCATTCGATGACACCCAATCACAAGAGATTTACCAGCGAACCGGAGGCCACAAGAGCTCCTCACCACTTGGTAGGATAAAATTGTTGCTTCGTGGCGTTAATCGAGAAGAAAAAAACTCGGCAAATTAAACCGATTGAGATCGAGTCAAATAAGACGTGACTGACTGGACTGCTGTATTACTGTACTGTATTACTGTAATATCACCACAAGGCGCCTCGCGATGCGATCCCATGAGTGGCGCAGTGGCGTCTCGGAACAGCAACTTGACTATAACCGGAAACCGCCTTGCGCTCATCTTTGACGTTGACACTGACAGCTTTGACACCCCTGCATGAGTCTGGACTCAGGCGAATTGAGACATTGTCGCCGATCACTTGGGAAAGTCAGGGCTCGATCGCCGAGCCTTCGGGAGACATGACGTGCCACCTGGCTAGCGGTTATGGGAACTACGTTGTAAATTCGGTCATCCGCGGTGAACGGCGGTGGCATGTCAATTCAATTGGGGCGTACTTGATTCGATGGGGTGGAGCTTTTCAGCTTTATGGGCGGTGCCAGCGGGCGGCGAATACACATGTCAATGGCGAGTTCTCCCCGATGAGAGAATGGTCCCTTTTGAGACATCGATGTGATTCATAACAACAATTGAACGCGTGTTCAGCCCGCGAGAAAGGCGAGAGAAGATCATCACTACACGACGGTATCAGGTGGGGGGCCGTCCGTGGACCGTGCGTGTGAACGTTGCTCATATTTGATGGGCGCTGTACGGCTTGATCATTCGAAGAAGTCTGTGGGTCCGTGCCAACGATCAATATGATCGTGCACCTGACC
>Ga0307510_10001276_pt1 | contig 27453 bp, 24 predicted proteins | sample 12_EM_MG_FD_207224 | JGI IMG/M metagenome (GOLD analysis project Ga0307510, IMG submission 207224) | Populus trichocarpa ectomycorrhiza microbial communities from riparian zone in the Pacific Northwest, United States - 12_EM | ecosystem: Host-associated > Plants > Roots > Unclassified | place... | reverse complement strand
CTATTCAAATGAATGTTGATCTCGAAGAGCATTGCAGACTTGAAATCCTAGGTCTAAAGTCTAAAGGTCTTATTCAAAAGTCCAGATCAGCATGGTCGTGTGTAGCCTTTTATGTGAATAAAAACTCTGAGATTGAAAGAGGCACACCAAGACTTGTAATCAACCACAAACCCTTAAATTCTGCTTTAAAATGGATTCGATATCCAATCCCAAACAAAAAAGATTTGTTACAAAAACTACATTCTGCATTTATATTTTCCAAATTTGATATGAAATCCGGATTTTGGCAAATCCAGATTGATCCTAGGGATCGATACAAAACTGCATTTACAGTTCCTTTCGGCCAATAAGGATGGAATGTCATGCCTTTTGGATTGAAAAATGCATATTCTGAATTCCAACGCATTATGAATGACATCTTCAATGCATATTCCAAATTTTGTATTGTGTACATTGATGAGCATCTATATATATATATATATATATATAAAAAATTTGTTTGTAAAGGATAAGAATCGCTCTATAGGTGTTACAGTAACAAAATAGATTAGTTGTTTCCAAATCAAAGATTTCTCTATTTCAAACTCGTGTCCGTTTCCTAGGTCATTATATCTTCCAAGGTACTGTAACACCTATAGAGCGATTCTTATCCTTTACAAACAAATTTTATATATATATATATATATATATATATATATATATCAGAATAATTCTTTTATTTTCTTTCCATCCCACTTCGTATAATTCCTCTCGTCTATCCATATATTACAACTCATGCGAACACTTTCCCTCAGGTTAATGTATATGGATCCCTTATGCATAACTTGATTAGTGAGCTGTAGAATTCTTTGCTAACACGATTTTTTTTATAAGTATATCTGCTAAATGATTTTTAGATTTAACAAATGAGAATCGAATTATCTTAGTCTCAAGGTTATATTTGTACCAATCCACCTCCATATGTTTAGTTTTATCATGTTGAATCGGATTATGAGAAATATTTATGGCAGCTTTATTATCACGGAAAAAACTTATTTCTAATGTGGGAGAAAAACCAATTTTGGTTAGCAACATTTTCAGCCAAAGAAGTTCACACAAACCTTTGGTCATCCCTCAGAATTCTGCTTCGGCACTAGAGAGTGCCACCACATTTTGCTTCTTACTCCTTTATGTCGCCAGGTTTCCAATAACAATTGGGAAATACCCTAATGTTGACTTCCTATCTAAGATGTTCCCGGCTCAATCTGAGTCTGTATAGCCCTCGACTTTCAAATGATCATTCTTAGAAAACATGAGCTTTTTCCCTGGAGACGACATCAAGTATTTCAGTAACTGAGTTATAGCCTCCATGTGTTCCTCACTTAGACAATGCATAAATTGACTCACCACACTCACGACATATGCAATATTAGGATGGCTATGAGATAAATAAATTAGTTTGCCAACTAACCATTGATATCTCCCCTTATCAGCTAGTTTCTAGTCCAGATAAATCTGAAGCTTGTGATTCTGGACAATCGGGGTATCTACCGGTTTGCATCCAACAATCTAACTTCAGATAATACATCTAAGATATATTTTCTTTGGGATAAAGAGATGCTTTGATTTGACCTAGCAATCTCGATTCCCAGAAAATACTTGAGCCTGCCTAGATTTTTCATTTCGGATTCACTAACCAATTGCCCTTGGAGCCGTGATATTTCTTCTCTATAATCTCCTGTAATAATCATATCATCGACATAGACAAGCCGTTACCTTGCCTTGCTATCTTTTGAGAAATAAAGTATGATCTGAGTTGCTTTGTTTGAAACCACACTTTTTCATTGCCAAGCTAAATCTCCCAAACCACACTCATGGTGATTACTTTAATCCATACAAAGCTCGCTGCAACTTGCACACCTCATTAGTTTTTGTGGTCACCAAGTAGCCTAGAGGATGTCCATATACACCTCTTCTTCAAGATCACTATGAAGAAAGGCATTCTTCACGCCAAATTAATGTAGTGACCAATCTAAGTTCGTTGCAAGGGATAGTAACACTCTGACAGCATTTAGTTTAGCTACTGGCGATAAAGTTTCTTGGTAGTCTACACCATATATTTGTGTATACCTTTTTGCCATGATTCTTGCCTTGTACCTTTCTATAGATCTGTTAGCTTTGTGTTTGATAAAGAACACCCACTTGCACCCTATTATTTTCTTTCCTCTTAGTAATGGTACGTCTTATTTTTCATTAAGGTTTCCATTTCTGCTCTGATGGCTCGAGTCAATTTCGAGTCTTCCATGACTTCCTCCATTTTTGTTGGAACATGATGAGTAGAGATGTCATGTATGAGGGTCTTGAGAGGTTTGGGAAGCCCTTTTATGGACATATAATTTGCAATGAGGTATCGTGATCTTCTTTCCTCAATGTCTGGTGAGTAGCGACTTGGTGGTTTGCCATGATTGTGCCTGTGAGGTAATACATAAACAGTAAGAGATTCTATTATATTAGCATTCAAAGTGCATACCTTAGGGTCATTCTCAGGAGTTGGGGTCTTCGTGTACTATAGAGGGGAAAGAAACTACAACTTTGTGATTGACTTCTTGACAATTAACTCCTTGATGTTCAGGAGCTTGAGGAACACAAACTGATCGCATCAGTTTCACATGTGCTTCGAACAAGCCTGACCATTCTAGTTCCATCCATTTTGGTTCTTCCTGTCTAGGCCCCTTTGAAGAGGAGAATTGGATGGGAAGAAGGTTTCAGTTTTCATGAAGGTGACATCTATAGATACACAGGTGTGATTAGAAGTGGGGTCATAACATCTATAGCCTTTTTTATGAAATGCATACCCCAAAAATAAGCATCGACGAGCACATAGGTCTAGCTTAGTCCACTGGTTCTTATGGAGATAGACGTAAGCAATGCACCCAAACACACGAGGTGGAAGCATCAAGACCATAGGTAGGGGAGTATGTGTTGGAAGAGCTTGTAATGGTGTTTGGAACCCCAACACTTTAGAGGGCAGTTGATTCAGGAGATGCATAGAAGTAGTAACTGCATCAGCCCAGTACTGAGAAGGAGCATAGACACCTATTAGGAGAGCTCGAGCAGTCTCAAGAACATGTCGATTTTTTTGCTCTGCAATATTGTTTTGCTAAGGAGTTTGGGGACATGAAGTTTTATGAACAATGCTGTGATGGTCGAAATAATCACGAAATTGGTGATTAGTATATTCACCACCATTGTCTGATTGAAACACTTGAATCTTAGCAGAAAATTGTGTGTTTACCATAACATGAAATGACTTAAACACACCGAAAACTTCATCTTTATGTTTTAGCAAATAAAGCCAAGTCATGCGAGTATAATCATCAACAAACAACACAAACCAATTGAACCTGGACACAATATTAATTGGGAAAGAACCCCACACATCGAAATGTATCAAGGTGAAAGGAGTATCCTTTTTATTCTGATGCAAAGGATAACAAATCCTATGACTTTTTGCTAAAATGCAAGTTTCACATTGAAAATCAAAATGTTTCATTTGAGAAAACAAATCCAGAAACAAATGTTTCATGTAGGTGAAGGACGAGTGTCCTAAATGATAGTGCCAAAGCCAGATCTCCTTCTTTTTGACACCAACAGAATGCTGCATGTGATGTGCTCTGCCCACACTAAAGTCTTCTATATAATATAGCCCCCTTTTTATAGTACCACACCTAATGATCTCCTTGGTGAGAATGTCCTGGATAAGAAAAAAGGTAGGATATATAAGCACAATACAATTAGGTCAGAAGTCACTTGGCTTACGGAGAGGAGTTTATGAGATAGTGATGGAATAAGTAACGTATTAGACAGCTGCAAAGTAGGAGTTAAGGTCACGGTGCCTGCGCCAATGACAGGGGAAATAACGCTATTAGCATTATCGATATTGGTATGTCTTGGTAAGGAAGTTTATGTGAAATCTTTAACATCAAATGTCATATGGTCAATGGCACTGAAGTCCAGCAACCATGCACCACATTCAGCATCACCAGGTGAACTAAAACAAACACAACCAAGGTTACCTGAGTCTGAAGAGGAGGAATCGTAGGCAATCGGTGGTGTAAAAGACAAATGAGACTCTGTATTAGCTACCGCTACGGTGCCAAGACCCTCGTCTTTGCTAGTTGTGTCACGATGTTTCTTGGCCTTGAGATCATTCCACCAATCAGGATATTCGTGCAACTTAAAGAAATTTTCACGTGTATGCTTCTAATTGCCACAATGGGTGCATTTCAAGCCTTCAATCAACGCACGAGATTTCTACTTCCCATTGTGTATGTTAGACGTGGGGTTGGCAGGCCCACGTCAAAGTCCTTTGGTGGCAAGAACAACACTGGAATAGCCTCGCTGGTAGTGATCATAATAGTCTGGCGAATTGCTTCACGACAGATGTGAGCATATGCTTGCTCTATGGTAGGGAATAGATGAAGTTGCAGCATGTCTTCTACAATTTTATCCAGTCAATTGTCAAGGCCATCCAAGAAAACATACACTCGATCTTCTTGAAGGATAATAATATACTTGTGAATATCAACTGCACACTCCATTGGATTAGGATGCTGGAAGTCAATCTCATGCCATAATCCCTGAAGATCATTGTAGTATTGCTCCAGGGAGCCTCCAGCTTGTTTAAGTTGTGTCACACGACGCCTAAGGTCATAAACTTGAGATGTGTCACTACCATCAAAATAAGTGGTAGAAATAGAGTCCCACACCATATTGGCAGTAGGAAACTGAATGAAATTCTCTATTAATGAGGAATTCATTGAGTTAATTAGCCAGCCTGTGACAATAGTGTTATCTGTGTGCCATTTGCAAAAAGAGGGATTCGTCGATGGTGGTTATGGAAAATCGCTATTAATATATCCTAATTTGTCTTTGCTCGAGATGTACATCTCGACAACTTGGGACCAAAGGGCATAGTTGGTGTCATCTAGCTTGACGCTGATCAGAGCAGCAGGGGGTTCAGTGGACAGGGACGATGTTTGGACTTTGCTAAGAGCTTCAATGATTTTTGTGGTTAATTCGGTAAACATGGAATCAGACTGAGATGCATTAATGTGGTGCTCTATATCAGAATCCAACGACATGGTTGGCGAGGTAAGGGAAGGCAAGTATTAGGGTTTTTGGGGGAAAAAAAGCCTAGAACCAGACTCTAATACTATGTCAAAATATTTACTATGTATATTATTAATCATACTTTACACAGTCGTTTGTTACACATATAAGATCAGATTAAATCTTCTATTTTTGGCTATACAGATCAGGTTCCTATAATTATGATCTTGTGGGATGGAAAGAAATCTTTCTTTCCATCTTCCTATAATTCCTCTCATCTACTTATATATTACAACTCACACCAACAAAGTACACTAGCAATTATCAACCAAACAATGTGAGCAGCAAACCTTTCTGCACCAGTGTTTTAGCCATTTCTCATCAGTAGTGCTAGTTACAGCCGAGAGTTCCAATATTCTAGTAGCTGCATTTTAATTCATGCAATTTGTCTTCTTATGTTTTTGGCCATTTTCGGGTTTGATCCTTAAACTTCTTAAGTCTCTTCAATATCATATGCCTTATGTTTGTGTACTACTTTATATAATTTACAATAGCTGAATGTCTTATTTGAGTGAAAAGTTGTTTGATGTGATTTTATTTTTGTAATTTGGTTTGATCATTTGATATTAGGATGCATGAGTAATTATTTTTCTTTGCTGATTTGTTTTTGTGATTTTTCCAAACCAACCTCAAGTAATTTTTTTAAAAATTCTAAAAAATCTTAGTGGACCATTTTAAAATTATTTGTGAGTCTCTTGCATGTTTTTTTCCCAACCTTTTCATTTAATATCTGGGTTATAAACTTACACTGTAAGATACCGACCCGATATTAAATATACATACATTTCTTTAAAATTTCAGAAAAATACAAAAAATAAAAAATTCCTTATTTGGAAAAAAAAATACATTTTTATTTGTGTTCATACAACCAAATTCTAAAATCTTCAAACATATTTTATATAAAATAATAAAATTGGTATTTTATCATACTTTAAAAAATACAAAAAAAAACAATTAATAGGTATCACAATAAGTTTGTGATTATCCATTAGGATTTGACAATTTTTTTAAAAAACAAAAACACCTTTATTTGTTTTCTAGGCATTAGAATGGTTAAATTCTAACATGATAAGATAATGACCATTTTACCAAGAAAAACTTTTCTTAAACCTTAGACATACCAATGAATAAAAACATGACTTAAAACAATCAATCAACAATGTAACTTACTATATAGGTAGGGCGCACTAGGAGGTGATACATCTTTCTCGTGCATAACTAGTCCCTTTACCCGGACTCTCATAGACCATTAGGTTTCCTAGTGACCATAATACTAGGTGACAACTCTTGAACCCTATTGATCATATTTTTATGATTAATCTCAACATATCCAAAACCCCTCGATCTAGGAGACATATCCGTCATTCGACGCCGTGCACGACACAACAAAATGGTGACTCCATCGAGGACTTTTATGATTGGACCAATCTTTGTTTATTGTGCTTTACTTTATTTGTGTTTTATTTTATTTGTGCCTTATTTTTATTTGTTGGTGACTTGAATTTTAGCATGTTTTTTTACATATTGTTCATGCACAAGTACATCGAATATGGATTCATACCTTCATGCATTTTAAATTCTGAGAGTGAAACTCAATTTTAAGTTAGGTGGGGGATTATCGGTCTATCTAATGACTTTTAATCGGGGTTTAAATTCACGAGACACCCAACTATGATTTGAGAGTTTAATTGGTAATGACGATCATACTATTCCCCAACCATTTCTTGTAAACTAATTGTCTTCATGAGAGGTAGTCACTAGGCAGATCATTGACTCTTTTGAGACTAGGTAGTAGGCTTACACCTCATATAATGACAATAATCTACCTTTAGGATGTTTGACCTCACCACAACCTTCCTTTACGATGTTTGACTCCCTAATAATTCATTTGCATTAAGGCAAGTCTGATCAATAATTTTAAACTTTGCAGGATTTTTCTAAACTAAGACCACGACTTTTTCTAAATACAGGCAAAAATTTGAGATGATATAACTAACTAAGGGAAATTGACCAAGCACCAAAGTCGAGAAATTTTTGCACATAACAACCCCTTGCCTTTTTTTTTAAATGAAAGGGGATCAAACCCACCTTTTTGTTTTGTACTCTCCAACATGGATGGGATTTAACTGAGATGAGGACTGGGGAAAAGATCTCAGATTTATTAGATTACAGATTTTTGCTTGTGTTGAACAAAGAAGTCATGAATTAGCTCTTTGAACAAGATAATCCATATTCGATATACATGTACGTCTTCATTCATACATGCATACATGCTTTGGGGTTTTAAATGTCACGTGTATGGATGAGATTTAATTGAGATGAGGACTGGGGAAAAGATCTCAGATTTATTAGATTACAGATTTTTGCTTGTGTTTAACAAAGAAGTCATGGATTAGCTCTTTGAACAAGCTAATCCATATTCTATATACATGTATGTCTTCATTCATACATGAGCATACATGCATACATGCTTTGGGGTTGAAATATAGGTCCTTGAAAAATCCAAACCCGTAGAATCTACAACACTAGATTTTAATGAAGAAACATGGAAGAAAAGGAACGTGCCCATCATGATGCTTATTTTCAAGGGGAGATGGATTTCTTAAAACTCAACATGGCTCACATTACTAGTCTACTCGAGCAAACACTTAAAAACATCTCTGGTGAAGGTCCATCTAATTGGCCTATAACCTTTGCCCAACCTGAAGAAGGGATAATGGCCAAGGTTAGGAACCCCACTGCAATATGGTATTTGTGCAGCCGACTGTACCCGCACCAGCCCCAAAAACTGTGGATGTATATGCTACTGAGTCCTACAAGATAAAATACTTTGAAGACATCGTGTATGATAAAATAGCAGCATTATAGGAAAAAGTAAGGGCTATTAAAGGTGTTGACTTATATGATACCATGTGAGCTGCCGAGATACGTCTTATTCCAAATGTGGTCGTGCCGAACGTGTACGTGGATTCATAAAGTATACCAGAACTCAATGTCTTTCCACCCATCTCATATCCTACTATAATAAGATAACGGAGGTTGCACATAATGAAAAGCATGCATTTATTTCAAGACAATTTGAGTATAGCTCATTAAGCTAGTTTATAAGGCTGGATAACATAGAAATCCAGAGTTGGAAAGATCTTGTAGTTTCTTTCATTAAGTAGTACAAATATAACATGGACATTGCTTTCGACAGATCTAGTCTGTCTTCTAGAAAAGGAAGATAAAGAGATTATGCATGAGAATGCTCAAATATGGAGAGATTTGGCCACCAAAATACATCCCCTACTCTTGGATAGAGAGATGGTCACACTATCTGCTAATACCCTCAAAACACCCTACTATGAGCATGTTATGGGTACTCAGCTTGGAAATTTACTGATGTTATGATAATGATTGAGCGTATTGAGCAAGGAATATAGAGTGAGAAGATTTCTGCACTCATTGAGAAGAAGGGTTTTAGAGAAAAAAAAATAGATGTTGATAATGTTGAGGGAGGATATAAGGCAAAAATAACAATTTCTAAAATTACAACACTCAAGCCTTTTCATCCCAAATAGCCAATGTCAACTTTAACTCACATTTTCCTACTAAAAAACTTAAAACACAAAATAACCAAACTGAGATTGACCCAAAAGAAATTACCAAAGAACCCAAGAACAGTTACCCCAACTACCTTTATTTTTTAGTGGAATGTACTAAAGGCTACTAAGTATTGGATAAGTAGCTAGTTTCTCTCACACCACTACAACCACCCTATCCTAATTGGTAAAAACCAGAACTTGTGAATATCATGCAAGCATAGCCGGGCACAACATTGACTCTTGCAACTAATTAAAAACAAGCTCTTATAATTGATCAAAATAAGATAGAATGTTTGGTGAAGCTCCTAATATGAATACAAATCCTCTACCTAATCATGCTACATATGGTGGAACTGTAAATGTACTAAAGACTACAGGTTCGAGGACCTTGAAGGTGTTTATAGATGAGATCAATGAAATGCTTATAAAAGCTAGATACAAGAAGAGTAGCTGCAAGAATAAGATGATGAATAAGAGTTTTTGTAAGTATCACTAAAAAAAGGGTCATGTGATTGATCAACATGAAGATTTCCACAATGAAGTGATATAGATGCTAACTCAAGGTACTCTGAAAATTGAAGAGGCAATAAGCGAAGAGGTATTTGTAATTGATGAACATTTGAAGATAGTTGACCTTTACATCAACACCTTAGAGTATGAGGATAATGGGCAGAGTGTGGAGACATAAGTTAAAGTAGAGGATGAGATGCTGCCTCAATTGCCTATTCACATAATCAAACAGAATCCTGCACAAGAGCTTTTGTGAAGAGGCTAGCAGATGGGGAGAAATTCTAAAACTATTCAAACTAATTTTGAAACTGAGTTTTACTTGGCTGGATAATAATTCATAATTTAATTTAATGGTAACTATTTTGCATGTCTAACTAACACAATGGATGAGAATAAAACTTATTAATCCTAAATGTAAGTGTTTAAAATGATGAAAAACTATCTTTGATAATTCTTTCACAATACTTGAAAAATATTCTTTGCAAGTCCCCGTTGAGCCTAGTAAATTGTTTTCTTGCAAAAGAATCATGACTTGGATCACACCCTATACTGGGAGCGAGTACGAGGATTATAAAAGCAATTTAACCTTGGAATTATACAAGATAATCCTCAATGATCAATGGAAAGATCAAAAGTACCTAAATAAAAGCTGAGGGGCATGTAGAGATTTAAAGAGGCTGAGCATGTCGTGCAATGATGATGATAATGATGCTCAAAACCAAATAAATAAATAAAAAAACAAGTAATCCAAGCCCGTCACTAGGGGCATGAAAAAATCATTTTACAAGATAAATCCTAAGATCTGAAAAGCCATCATAAAGAAAAAAAAGGAAGGCCTAGGAACGAGTGCTAGTGATCTTTGGTTTTGAAAGCCCTTAAACACCTCTCGAGCCTATGAATATCCTTTTCTTTTATAATCAATAACCAAAGCCTACTTTACGTGCCTGATAAAGTGCTTTCTAATTAAAAGCAAATAATCTCGTCTGGTAAGCGATGCTCTCCCATGCAAAATGAGATCTTCAAAAGATTATGGTTATGCTTTATTATTTATACAAGTAAAATGAATGCTTCAAATATTTTTTTTCTCTGAAACTCAAGCCTTTTGACCAAAAAATCATGAAAATATAAGGTAACCACATATTTTTACTAAGAGAAAAACCTGCACCAAATTACAAAATTCAACCTTCATGAAACCCTTGAATTTTTTTGAAACAAATTTGCTTTAAACTTGCATCGAAATAGTTTTTGCATTTGGAAATAGCTTTGAAATTCTAAAGATTTTTCTGTGATATCGATCTTTTGCGAGAACCAAACATCTTCTACATAACATTATCCTTGAGAAAACCCAAGTAAGCAAAACAAGATAAAGTACTTGGGGTTATGGTCAAGCTAGGGACAACAATTCAAGAAAACCCAACAGGATTGGTTATATAACTCTTTTTCTAAGAAAACAAAAAATGGAAAGCAACTTGTTTAAATCTTCTAATGTCTTTTGAGAACTTATGATATAACTAGGAAAGCTATAAAAAATCAGGTATGGTGAATACTGAGTGTTGGTTTTAACACCCTGATAGTGGTATTTATATTACAGTGATAAATATGAGAGTTTTGAAAGGTCATAATTGATGAAACAAAAGTGCCTAAATAATTAGATATAGGCAATGATCATCTGAGCTCATGAAATGAGCATCCCTTTCCCAGAGATCAAATCCACAAGTTGTAGCTTGAGTAGACTAAAATGGAAGAGCCATGAAAAGTTGCTACAAAGATTAAGTTTTGAGAGACAAAATCTATAAAGAAAGGGGACCTATGTTTCTTAGGTAAGAATACATACATATTAACCTCCAAAGCATTGTATTTTGATCATTGTAGGGAGTCCATGAAAAACATTCCTGGATGGATTCAATTTTTTTCCAACAAAGAAGATCCATTAGAGGTTCATTTCCTACCGATACAAGAGCAAAGAATGCCTAATTTTTAAAATTTGAAATCATAAGGTATCCTTAAGGTTATGTGAATGCAATTTTGAAGCATATCTTTTCATGTGCGCTTTTTAAGGTACTCACTTTTTAACAAAATATTTGGAATTATCGCTGTCTAAATGTGCCTTTGAGCTCTCGCCTTTCAAATAATGCGTTGTTTAGCCTCTATCTCTTTTGGATATTGCTTTTAGCATTATTTCTTTCTGAGTGCACTTTTGAGCCCCTCACCTTCCCAATAGTGCACTCTTTAGGCCCTATCTTCTTTACATATTACTTTTAACGTTATCATTTTCTGAGAGCGCCTTTGAGCCCTCGCCTACCAGATAATGCACTGTTTTGTCCCTATCTTTTTTAGATATTGCTTTTATCATTATCACTTTCTGAGTGCACTTTTGAGCCTTTCACCTTCTAGATAGTGTGCTCTATTTAACTTCTATCTCTTTTATACATTGTTTTTGACATAATTGCTTTCTAAGTACACCTTTGAGTCCTCACCTTTCAGATAATATGCTTTTTAACTCATATCTCCTATGAATAATGCTTTTGACACCATCAGTTTCTGAATGCGTCTTTGAACCTTTGCCTTTAAGATAATGTGTGCAACATCCCCATAATTCGATACATGACATTCATGGTATCATTGAAGATTACTTAGGAAATTGCTAGATTTTTTTTAAACGGTCGACCAAATTGTTTGACAACTCATTCCAGTAGCCTTAATCTTCAAAATCCATTACAAAGCCATGTTCTCAGCCTTTGCCAGCAAACACAAATTCCAATCACAAAAAGGTGAAACCTTACCACTGCAAACTGACCTTTCCAGATCAAACATAGTTGTTCATAGAGCCATCTAGTGGAAAGATGTAACCCTTCCAGAAAATTGGATCTTCAAAGGTGTAACACAACCAGAACCATAACAACCATAAAAACCAAATGTCCAAATTAAAGAAATAACCAAGTATGTAGATGGAAAAGTCAAATTGTCTTTCCATCGACATTCAACTAGTTACAGGTTTTCAGATGAATCTTCCTCATCCCGCACTATATATCTAGGAAGAATCTCCAAAATCCCTTCTATTATAAATATGTCATATCAAATGAATCCATCCAGAAAATCAACCTTTGATATACCTAGTACCAGCTTTTAAAATGCATATTACACTACAAATATACCCAAACCTTTATATACAAACCCTGAACATCAATCCCCTCCAACCTTTTTTACAGTCACATAAAACATCCAAAACGAGCTGAATGTCTTAACTTCAAAAAAAGAATTTATTATCGATAAAACCTATTTCAAAAATGATTTTTATGGCAATCATAACTCTAAGAAAAGATCTTGGTTTTTCAAAACTTTTTTACAACAAAGACATGAGATACAAAAATGTTTTTATGATTTCATTGCATTGCATAAAGTTCAAATCCTAGTTTTCGATTAGTTTGAGTTATATTATGCATCTGAATATCACATTACATATCCTTTCACATCTACAAAACATGCATGTCCCATAACATCTAAGAATAAAACTCTTGTTTGGGAACTTTTCAATGGTCCTTCAGTCGAGTCAGATCATCCACCCCTAAGGAACCTCAAAATCCCTCACAAAGACCAAATAGTTGAAGCTGCTCCTTACAAAATTCCTAGTGAAGATGTTACTATAAACACCAAACATATTATCCAGCAAAACAACTTCACCAATACCAACCTCAATACCATAAGCAAACAGCTAACCAAGATAGAAAAACAGATCCAAAGGACAATTGCCAACCCTGCCGAGACTACAAAACCTATAGACCTCAGACTAAAAAACCCACTTTTCAAACAATATCAAGTCACCAAAACAAGCCAAACACAACTCTAAAGCAAAAATAACTTTTTCAAAGCCATAAAAGACCACATTTACCAAATTAAGACCTCAACTCTAATTATACCTAACACCCCCCAAGTTAGTAACAATCTTTCAACCTCCACAAACAAAATAATCACCATTCAAAAATAACCAAACATATCACATCCAAACTTCAGATGACGATATCTTCCAAAAAGAAAATCTTGAGATTAATAAACTCCTCTAGAGAAACCCCAAATCCCTTACTGCCCCAGACATATCCATTCAAAATGAACCTACCATTATCAACCAACACAAATATAATGCCTCCTCACTCTATGAATGGAATATAGATGAAATGTTAGAATACCACATCCTAAATACCCTCCAATAAATGACCATGGTAGCCAACGCCTACAAAACCCAGACTGGTACTCTAGATAAAGCCATAATCGAACTTCTTATAGCTGGTTTCTCTAGCCAATTAAAAGGATGGTGGGATTATCATCTCACCGAAGCCGAACATCTCCAAATCCTAAATTCCATCAAAATGAATTAAGAACAAACACCTATCATTGACTCCTCCAGAAACACCATTCAAGAAGTTGTATCAACCCTCATCTTAACTCTTTACATTTTGTAGGAGATCCTTCCCATTTGAAAGATAAAAATGTTGAACTCCTTTTAAATCTTAGATGCAAAAAGCTTAGTGATTTTCAGTGGTATAAAAACACCTTCCTCACTCGGGTTATGCTCCGCGAAGACTCAAACCAGCCCTTTTAGAAATAAAAATTCCTTGTAAGATTGCCTATCTTTTTAGGAGAAAAAGTCTGTAAGAAAATCAAAGATACCTTTGCATCCAAAATTATTCCTTCTGACCAGCTGACATATGGGAAGTTAGTCAGTTTTACCCAAAACGAAGGTCTTAAGATCTATCAAGACCTCAACTTCAAAAACACTTGAAGTGGGAAATGAAGCGAACTAGATAGGAACTAAGAAGCTTTTGCCAATAGTTTGACCTGTTTATACAAAAATCCACTTATAATGGAAACTGTTCCAAGTCCAAGCCTTATTCAAAGCCCAATAAACCACATTACAAGAGATCAACCCCTAGAAAATGTTTCTACTCCAAACCAGAATAACCTTACTACAAGAAAACACAAAGAAAACCTACAAAAGCCTATAAACCTTCACAGTCTAGGTTCAAACTCAAGCTTCACTTAAAAAACATCACCTGTTAAAAATGTGGCCTGAAACGTAATACTTCCCGTCAGCAAAGTCAATACAAAATTACATGAGCTCCAAATAGATGAAGAAACAATCAACCAAATCTAAAGCCTTTTCATTGAATCTTCTGATACTGAATCAGCCATATTACAACACCTCTTATCTAAGATAAAAAGTCAGTCAGATTCTGAACCAGAATCTGAAGATCAAACCCCTGAGACCCATGCATTAGATCATGCAGTATCAAACATCGAACATGTTCCTGAAGATTTTTTAAATATTTTAACACAAATTACTTCAAAAAAGTATTTGATAAAACTTTAGTTTTTTCAGAAGATTACAAACTAAAAACTATTGCCTTGTTTAATACTTTAATACAAGTGCTGATTTAAATTGTATCAAATTAGGGGTAGTGCCTAAAAGTTTCTTCAGAATACTTCTGAAAGACTTTTTGCAACAAACTATTTCAAACTTCATCTTTTAGGAAAAACACAAGCATCCATTCTTAATAATTTTTATCTTAAAAATTTCTTTGTTGTTACAAATGATATAAATCATACTATTATTCTTGGAACTCCTTTCATTGACATAATTACCCCTTATAAAGCCAAACATGATTGCATAATTTCAAAAATTAATGGTGTGCGACTTATTTTCCTTTTTTTAGAAAAATCAAAAACTAGAAATCTGAATTTAATCAAAGCATGTTCTATACATAAATATAAGATCAATGCATTGATCCATGGAAAACAACTTCATTTACATGATTAAAAAAAAAACATGTTTCTTTGCAAAGAATTGAACATCAATCACAAAATTCTGTTTTACAAAAAAGAATTTTAGATTTCCAAAATAAAATCGAGCATGAAATTTGTTCTAATCTACCAAATGTTTTTTCGAGAGGAAAACAACATGTTGTTGATCGTCCCTATGAAGGCAATTTTTATGAAAAACAAATAGCTACAAAAGCGAGACCAATTCAAATGAATGCTGAATTAGAATAACATTGTAGACTTAAAATCCAAGATTTAGAGTCAAAAGGTCTCATCCAGAAGTCTAGATCACCTTGGTCGTGTGCTGCATTTTAATTTAACAAAAACTCTAAGATAGAATGAGACACACCTAGACTTATGATCAATTACAAACCACTAAATAAGGCTCTAAAGTGGATAAGATACCCAATTCCAAATAAAAAAATATTTATTACAAAATAGCATTCTACTTTCATATTTTCTAAGTTTGATATGAAATTAGGTTTTTGGCAAATCAAGATCCACTACAAGATTTAACAGTTTTACCGACGAAATTTTTCCGTCGGTGTAAGACACATATTCCATCGGTAATTATATTACCGACAGAATCACAGACGGAAATGATCCGTCGATGAATCATTCGTCGGTAATGTTTTGTCCGTCGGTAAATCCGTTAGTAATATAATCATCGACGGATTTACTGACGGAACAGACGCGTCGGTAATAATTTTTTTATTACCAACGGAATTACCGAGGGATATATCGACGGAAAGTCCGTTGGTAATTCCGTCGGTAATTATATAAAAAAATTTTAAAAAAATTCATTTTAAAAAATTAAAAAATAATTAAATTAACATAAATCAACACTATATATTATATACTCAAAATGCTTGGAAAAAAAAGAAGAAAATTAACTCAAACAAATTTGCAACAAATAAATAAAATGAAAAAAATAAATTCAACTAAAAAAATTCATATGAAAAAAATGAAGTTGCAATTGCTAAAAATTTAAAAATCCCTATAAATAAATCAACTAAAAATTAGTCTCATATGAAAAAAAAATCTCACAACAAAATTTATACAATAATTAAGAACAAAAACAATTAAAAATAGAATAAAAAAACAAATATAGTGAAAACAATCATGAAAAAAGAAGAAAAAAGAAAAATATTACCTTAATGTAGTTGCAAGTGAAGCTAAGGAGAGAAAAAAATATTTGTAAAGCATATTAATTAAAAAAAAACTAAGAGGATAAAAGAAGAAAGAAGAAGAAGAAGACATACCCGAGCATGGAGGAAAAGAGAAGAAGATGAGGGGAGAAAAGAAGAGAAAGAAATAGATATTGATATTTTTTACATATAGTGAACAAGAAGAAGAAGAAGTAGTAGTAGTAGAAGAAGAAGAAGAAGAAGTAGAAGAAAAATTATAAGAAATGAGCCTGTCTCTTGTGAAATAAGGGGATCCAGACTTTTTATTAGGACGCGTTAGTGACGGATTTACCGACGGATAATTGAATATTAATATTTTTTAATTATTCCGTCGGTAATTCCATCGGTAATATTTAATTTAAATTTTCAATTTTGTAAAAAATTTTCAGAAACCGCCAACAATTACCGACGATTTTTCAATCCGTTGGTGATTCCGTCTGTAATATTTAAATGAAAAATTTAAATTAATTGAATTTTTTCAGAAAACCGCCAAATAACACCGACGACTTTTCAATCCGTCGGTGATTTTGTCTGTAAAGAACAACAATTAACAGTGTAATTGGAAAGTGAACAGTTCTGGAGCTCTCTGAAAAATACCGACAGAAATTTCCGTCGGTGATTCCCTTTGTAATTGACATGATGAACAATGTTCACAGTTTACCAACGGATTTACCGATGGAATTACCGACGGAAATACTCCGTCGATAATTCCGTTGGTAAAAATGACACGTCATCATTTTTTTTGCTTTGTTTTAATTTTTTTTCCCTCGGTATATACCGAGGGAATATTTCCGTCGGTAAAATCCCTCGGAAATTTACCGACAGAAATATTCCCTCGGTATTTCCGTTTGTATTTATCGATTTTCTAATAGTGATCCATCTTAAAGACCATAACAAAACTGTATTTATAGTCCCATTTGGTCAGTATGAATGTAATGGTATGCCATTCGGTTTAAAAAACGCACCATCTGAATTTCAAAGAATAATGAATGACATATTTAATGCATATTCCAAATTTTGCATAGTCTACATTGATGATGTTCTTATTTTTTCAACATCATTAGAACAACACTTTAAACACTTACAAACATGTTTTCATGTTGCAAAACAAAATGGTTTAGTTGTTTCCAAACCAAAGATTTTCTATTCGAAACTCAGGAAACTAGAGAATAGATAACAGATAACATAAATAAAATAATAAAAACAATACATGGTGTTATTACATCTAAGAATGATCTAAAGATCTATTCACAGGTTTCCAACCGATATACTGGTTTTGGGTAAAATGAACAAATTTCTGATGTGAATGAAGAGGCAAGTCAAAGACAGGATCCTCTACCAAACACAGAGCATACTTAAATTTTGCAAGAATGTAAATAAATATAAATTTTGCAAGAATGTAAATAAATATAAATAGGATAGAATCTACTTAAATTTGTATTAGAAATTAATACAGGAGATAATGGTTAGAGGGGATATTGGTTACTAGAGAGTGTTTATAGAGAATTTTCTTCAGTGTATTTTGCTATGCCCTTTTTGAAACTTAGGATGTCCCCTTTTATAATGAAGTTGTCATGGAAGAGGCTTAAAGACCTTTTGAAAGCCTGAAGATTCTTTTTGGTGCAATGTAGTTGACCATGTGTTCTTGTTCCTCCTGAACAAGAGATGACAATCTTGGAAATTGCCTTCGAATTTTGTGGGGTTTTTCTTTGTTATCTTCTTTCTCACCAACAATTGATTTATCATTTTATAGGACCATGAGATTTTGTAGAAAAAAGCCTGAAACAATGGGTCTGGAAAAAGAGCTTGAAAATAAAAAGGATGGACTATGAAGAAGAGTTCAAAACAGGTAAGCCTAAAAGTTCTTGAAAATACTTTTTTTTATGGGTTTGTAAAGATGGTAAGATGCTATAACAATCATCTTTATTCTTATTACCGAGAGGAGTATATGATCCCGAGGATGAGGAGGTTGAAGAAGATGAAAACATAAAGTCTCCTTTTCCACTATCAAAGTGTTGTTTCATGACCTCAAAATATTCTTCTTTGGACTTGGCGGTTGAAGTACCACTCTAGAGGAAAATTTTGTGTGGCTGTGACAAGAGGATCAGAATGGTAAAATCCATTTTCAATAGTTAAAACATTTTGAAAATTGTTCTTGATGAAATATTTAGACTTTGGTTTTAAAGATTTTTTCATGAAATTGGGTTGGGATAATGAAATATACAAGATTGAAGCAGAGGTCTTTGAGAAGAAGACTCTGTTTGGATTTTTAAAATCAGTGTAGGAGTTTTACCTGATTAAGGGGATTCATCCTCTTAAGAGGACTTCTGGCTCAAAGTTTGCAAGGACAAAAATAATTCTGGAGATTTGGATAGAGTTTCTACCATATTTTGTACTTTGTCAATTTGTATTGCTGGAGGATTTATTGTTTTTTCTTCAACAATAACTACATCGTACCAAGAAGTTATTGTTTTTGCAAAAGATATGGCAGAAGCTATAAGTTTTGAAGTGTTTTGGGTTTTTTGTGGTTTTGTAGGTATTGACTGAGGGGCTTTGTAACACCCCCCCTATACCGGGATAAAAGCAACAATCTCATGTCAACCAAAAATAGAGTAATTAGGATTTTATATATATATATATATTCATGGTCTTCGTATTAACATCTACTGAAATTTCAACAAGGTCCCCCCTTATTCCGGAAGGTTCCAAGTTATCGACATGTAACCTATTTACACTTCTAGTAACTCGCGTCTCATAACTCAATCCCGACCCAATCAACCCAGTTTTCAATTCTACAAATATTATCACACCGACCAACCACAATATTTATGATACACATTATATAACAAAATATTATTATGGATGGATAAAAATATAAACACATAGACATTAAATATGGTTATATGAACTACAGAGCTAAGTTCATTCATTCAAGTTTAGACATTAATTATACAAATTCAATTATACAAACATTTCATGTTTACAAAATATAAAGGTATACTCCCTAGAACCTAGATTACAATAATGGAAACATAAGCTAGGATTTACTCCTGTCGTGTATGCGATGATCCTGAAACAAAATGCATATTATTGAAATGTGAATATCACAATAAATATAACAACATGAATATCTAACAATTTAAAAAAAGGTAACATGCATTCATATTTTGTTCACTTCTCCCTTCTGGTTTTTCATTAGAATCTCTTCCTTATTCAACTATTAATAATCGTTCCCTCTTCCATCATCAACCTCCATTTCTGACTTTATAAGATCAACCATGATTATTTTTGCGTAACACATTACCGATACCAATTTCACTGGTATCATCATCATCACCCCGTAGGAGTCGATGCAAGGTGATCCCCTTACCCGAGATCCTAACATACATTAAATGTATGCTAGCCAATACATGGTGATCCCCTTACCCGGGATCCTAACATACACTAAATGTATGCTAGCCAATACATGGTGATCCCCTTACCCGGAATCCTAACATACTCTAAATGTATGTTAGACAATACATGCTCGATCCCCTTACCCGGGATCCTAACATACACTAAATGTATGCTAGTCAATACCAGCTCGATCTCCTTACTCGGGATCCTAACATACACTAAATGTATGCTAGTCAATACCAGCTCGATCCCCTTACCCAGGATCCTAACATACACTAAATGTATGTTAGTTCATGCCTCAAATCACACTTTTCATATTTCTTTTGTCAACGATGATTTCACCACTTGGCAATTCACACAACAACCTTTTACCTTGATTACACATACATTCAGTAATTCACATTTCACATCGGTAATATATATTAAATCATGGAATTTAACTTAGAAAGTATAGGTGCGATTCACCTACCTGTAATAAAAGCTCTATTCATGCTCCCCTGCTGCTGCTGTTGCACCACACCTGTGGTCCCTCCTGCAAATCACAAGTTTATCTCATAAATTTTCCTCACCCAGGATATGTTTTATAGTAATCATATCAATAATCAATAAGTCTTTTTTTCACTCATTTCTTAATATTTTATGTTTTTCTCATTTCACCCATTAATATTGTCGTTATTTGTCCAACCATAGTTATCATTCCTTTCTTTATATTTGGACTGTTATTGTCTTATTTTTGAACCGTTACTGTCTTGTTTTGAACCGTTATTGTCTTGTTTTGAACTGTTACTGTCTAAACATTTGATTTGTTACTGTCCAACTGTTACTGTCTAGACATTTGAACCGTTACTGTCTTGTTTTTGAACTGTTACTGTCTTGTTTTGAACTGTTTATGTCTAAACATTTGATCTGTTACTGTCCAACTGTTACTGTCTAGACATTTGAACCGTTACTGTCTTGTTTTTGAACTGTTACTGTCTTGTTTTGAATTGTTACTGTCTAGACATTTGAACTGTTACTGTCTTGTTTTTGAACCGTTACTGTCTTGTTTTGAACTGTTACTGTCTAGACATTTGAACCATTACTGTCTTGTTTTTGAACTGTTACTGTCTTGTTTTGAATTGTTACTGTCTAGACATTTGAACTGTTACTGTCTTGTTTTTGAACCGTTACTATCTTGTTTCCAACTGTTACTGTCTTGTTTTGAATTGTTACTGTCTAGACATTTGAACTGTTACTGTCTTGTTTTTGAACCGTTACTATCTTGTTTCCAACTGTTACTGTCTAGACATTCCAACTGTTACTGTCCAACTGTTACTGTCTAGACATTTGAACTGTTACTGTACAACTTCTCCTCAGATGTTTAACTGTATCTAGAGTTATAGAACTCTGTTTCAAGCGAGATTAGTCTCGTTGGAAGCTAAGACATAAGGCTATAAGTTCTCTGAAGGAAGGAGAACCCAGATCTGCCTCCAAGGCAGTTAAAATTATTTATCAACGAACAAGACCTATTACCCGACAGGGTCTGTCGTGACCCAGTCTCGGTTGGTGACCTATAGCTGGAGTTCTATAACTTCAAATTGAGCAAGACCTAAATTCAAGTCTAAGAACCCTAACTATAATTCAACATCCAGGCATCAATTTATAATCGACTTTGGAACAACTCATAAAACCATATTTAGAACACCTTACCCGGTACGAATCAAGGTTTCGATCTTCAACTCCCTCCTTTTCTTTCTAATGATAGATGGCCCTCCCCTCTTCTCTTCTTGTTCAAATTTTCTTGTTAATCCCTTGCCCACCAGTGTTTATTCTATGAATAACCTTAATCTTGGATGGATTCTTGGAATTTTTTGTGTTTCTCTCTTGATTTGTAAAAAAGAAATGGATACAAAAACTCCCTCTTTTCTTTCTTTATGATAGCTGCAAATCTTTATTTATTTATTTATTATTATTATTTTCATTTAGGCCCTATTTTCTTTAAGTGTATTCATTTTGCCCCCACTTCTTTATAGTTTAGTTTATTTTCTTTAATTAAATCCAGCCTTGATTTTTCCCGGGATTTACAGGCTTTGCCTTTATCTTTGGACTTGGAAGACATCAGGACCTATTTTGGAGAATTTCGTGAGTTAGAAAGTTAGGAATGAAATTTGTATCTTTTTTTATATATTCAATATCAAGATAAAAAATACTTAACATAGTTTGCCATCGAGCAAAAATCTGTTTTGAAGCTATATTTTGAACATCTTTTTGTAAAACTTCTTTAGCAGATTTACAATCAATACGTAAAAGGAATTTCTAGTTTAATAAGTTGCTTTGAAATTTTGTAATACATAGAACGATTGAAAGAGTTTCTTTCTTGATGGTAGAGTAATTCTTTTGACAGTTATTCCAATGGGCAGAAGTGAATTGAAGAATTTGTTCTTTGAAATTTTGAACTTGTTTGAGAATACCCCCATACCCCAAATTTGACGCATTTGTTTCTACAATCATAGGAGCTAAGGGATTGACTAGATAAAGGCAAGGAATTTCTTGGACTTGCTTCTTAATTTAACGAACAAGAGTAGTATGTTCATCAGACCATGAAACTGAGTTTTTTCTTAGTCTGTCATGAAGGGGTTTTGCAAGTTTACTAATATTAGAATAAAAATCTAAAACATAATTTAGACTTCCTAGGAATCTTTGTAATTGAGGTTTATCAAGGATTTTATTAGGAAATTTATTGGCGAAGGTAAGGGATCTCTCAATGGGTATAATGGTACCTTACCAGATATAATGGGCGAGGAAGCGAACACGAGTTTGGAATAGAGAAATCTTTGGTTTGGAAACAACTATACCATTTTGTTTTGCAACATAGAAAAATGTTCGTAAGTGTTTAAAGTGTTGTTCTAATGATGTTGAAAAATAAGAACATCATCAATGTAGACTATGCAAAATTTGGAATATGCATTAAATATGTCATTCATTATTCTTTAAAATTTAGATGGTGCATTTTTTAAACCGAATAGTATAATGTTCCATTCATACTGACCAAATAGGACTGTAAATGCAGTTTCGTAACGGTCTTTAGGATGGATCTGGATTTGCCAAAAATCTGATTTCATAACAAACTTAGAAAATATGAAAGCAGAATGCAATTTTTGTAATAAATATTTTTCATTTGGAATTGGATATCCTATCCACTTTAGAGCCTTATTTAGTGGTTTGTAATTGATCACAAGTCTAAGTGTGCCTCGTTCTAGTTTTTGTTAACATAAAATGCAACACAAGACCAAGGTCATCTAGACTTCTGGATGAAACCTTTTGACTCTAAATCTTGGATTTCGAGTCTACAATGTTGTTCTAATTCAACATTCATTTGGATTGGTCTCGTTTTTTTAGGTATTTGTTTTTCATAAAAGTTATCTTCATAGGGAAGATCAACAACATGTTTTCTTTTCCAGAAAGCATTTGGCAGATCATAACAAATTTCATGTTCGATCTTATTTTGGAAATCTGAAATTCTTTTTTGTAAAACAGAATTTTGTAATTGATGTTCAATTCTTTGGAAATAAACATCTTTTTTCAAATCATGTAAATGAAATTGTTTTTCATAGATCTATGCATTGATCTGATATTTATGTATTGCACATGCTTTGATTAAATTTAGATTTCTAGTTTTTGATTTTTCTAAAAAAAAGAAAAACAAGCCGCACACCATTAATTTTTGAAATTATGCAATCATGTTTGGCTTTGTAAGGGATAATTATGTTAATGAATGGAGTTCCAAAAATAATGGTATGATTTATATCATTTGTAACAACAAAGAAATTTTTAGGATAAAAAACATTATTAAGAATGGATGCTTGTGTTTTTACTAAAAGATGAATTTGGAATTATTTGCTGCAGAAAGTCTTTCAGAAGTATTCTGAAGAAATCTTTTAGGCACTACCCCTTCTTTGATACAATTTAAATCAGCATCTGTATCAAACAAGGTAATAGTTTCTAGTTTGTAATCTTATGAAAAAACTACGAGTAAGTTTTATCAAATACTTTTTTGAAGTAATTTGTGTTAAAACATTATACGCTGACCAAATGGGACTGTAAATGCAGTTTTGTAATGGTGTTTAGGATGGATCTGGATTTGTCAAAAACCTAATTTCATAGCAAACTTAGAAAATATGAAAGCAGAATGCAACTTTTGTATTAAATATTTTTTATTTGGATTGCAGAAATGAAATTATAGAAACAAATTGAAATACAAACAATACGATAAAAACAAATAGAATTTCTGATATGAATGAAGAGGCAAGTCAAAGAAAGACAAGATCCTCTAACAAACATAGAGTATACTTAAGTTTACAGAAATGAAATTGCATAAATTTAAATAGAATTTAAATTGGATATATAGATAGTAAGAATTAAAAGAACCGTACTGAAAATTTTGTATTGAATTTAATACAAAAGATAATGGTTGTAGAAGTTTGAATCAAAGAACTATGGATCTCTTTATAGGATAAATGATAATACAGAAGGTTACAGGGAAATTTGAGTATGTTATAAGAGCATAGATATTTGATGTCTTATGCTGAGAAACTCTTCTATATAGTTCTGCTTTTAAAGGCTGGGAAGAGTCTTCTTATATAAAGTAGAACAAGGTTGTCATTTTTGAAAATGTTGTAAAGCAAATGATTTGCTTTTTAAAAAGTTGAAAAGGTTGTCTACCAATTATCACCAAAAGTTATTTGTCATTTATGTAAGTGAGGGATCAACTTTTTGAAAAGTTGGAGTGGCAGCTAGCTGTTTTAACCATTTGTGCCGATAGGAGAAGGTGAGCCTGATGGTTTGGTCCTGATTGTTTGGAGGATCTAACCTAAGAAATAAAATGGGCCAAAATATCTTTGGGCCTCTTAAGATGATGAGGATAAAGAGAAATAATTGTCTTTGATGCTTTATAACAGTTGCTTTATGATTTGGAAATACTCTTCTTTAGATTGTGTTGAGGCAAGAAGAGTAGAAGCATGAGATCGACGTGCTAGGAATTTGGATTCAGGGTTTGAATTCACAATCTTAGCATTTTTGTGTTGTTGTAACCATTTCATGATAACAGGTTTGGAACTTTTAGTTTCTGCTGCAAAGAAACTTTTAGTTTCTAAGGGTTTGAGTCTACAATCTTAGGTGCAGGTCATGTTGCCTCCTAAATCCAAATCCAGAGACAAAAGCAAACCCCCACAAACAAAGTCTAAATCTTCAAAATCCTAAAAATCCTAAAAGTCTACAAAACTCCTTACCTCAACCATTTCTTCTGCAAAGCCAATGAAATCCTAGTATTAAGCAATAGTTGAAGATAAAGAAGTAGAACGCTTTTCATAAGTATAAAATTAGGTAGAATCCTTATCCAATTCACCAGAATTACATCTGGCATTACAAACTATCAGCCATAAGTCCTTACAGTAAGAAAAGTCTTCTCAGGTAGGTAAACCTCTTAAACCAATTTCCAAAATAGAAGCAGGTTCTTCATCACAAAATCCATGCTTATTTTTAATCCAAATTCTCCATTTGAACTATCTCAAAAGCTTCCAAAAAAAAATCTAATTACATTGAAAAACCAATTTTTAAAAAAATTTAACTATTGAAAATGGATTTCTGCATTCTGACCCTTCAATTGTAGCTACAAAAATCTTCCCTCCAAATTGATACTTCAAACCTTAGGATTTATCCAAACCCAGTCTACTAGATGACAATACTTGAAATAACATGTTTAGCTAGATTCAAACATTTCAAATTGCAACAAAACCATTCTCAATACGCCTACTCTACATGTATCATTCAAAACATCCTTCATCCTTCATATTGGAAACAACCCTTTCACAAAGCAATCCAATTTCCAATTAGTTACCATGTCAAACTTGGTAATTCTATTGTCTGCACTTATTCTTATTGGTATTATCAACAAGCATGGTTCAATACCTTTTTCCTTTAAAATTTCAAAGGTAGTCACTCATGGCTATTCAACTTTAATAATTCCATCAAGAATTCAAATTTACCCAACTAGTTTCTTCAATGGTGGGATTACTTTGGTTGTACTTATGAAGTAACAAAACCTCACCCTTTGTTTAAAACAATTACATTTACTTCAAACAAAATTTTAAACCCTCAGTAACTTAGAAAGAATTCCCACCAATTCTCTTTTTATATTCCAAATTCTTTATCCCTTAGGTTTGCTCCTAGTATTTTGACTACAATATCCAGCATGAGGATCCCATCCTCACCATGAGATACAAAGTAAAATGGTGGGACTCTTTTGCAGCAGAAACTAAAAGTTCCAAACCTATTATCATGAAATGGTTACAACAACATAAAAATGCTAAGATTGCAGACTCAAACCCTCAGTCCAAATTCCTAGCACGTCGATCTCATGCTTCTACTCTTCTTACCTCAACACAATCTGAAGAAGAGTATTTCTAAATCATAAAACAACTTTTATAAAGCATTAAAGATAATTATTTCTCTTTATCATCATCATCATCCATTATCTCTGTTAAAAAAAGTATTTATTTCTTAGTCTAGATCCTCCAAACAATCAGGACCAAACCATCCGGCTCACCTTCTCCTGTTGGCACAAATGGTTAAAATAGCTAGTAGCCACTCCAACTTTTCAAAAAGCTAATCACTCACTTACATAAATGACAAATGACTTTTGGTGATAACTGGCAGACAACTTTTTTAACTTTTCAAAAAGAAAATCATTTGCTTTACAAAATTTTCAAAGATGACAACCTTGTTCTGCTTTATATAAGGAGCTCCTAGCTTTTGAAGACAAAACTACATAGAAGAGTTTCTCAGTAGAAGACATCAAATACCTATCATCTTGTAGCATACTCAAATTTCCCTGTAACCTTCTATATTATCATTTATCCTATAAAAAGATCCATACTTCTTGGATCCAAACTTCTATAACCATTATCTCCTATATTAAATTCAATACAAAATTTTCAGTAAGGTTCCTTTAAATCCTACTATCAATATATATCATGTTTAAATTTTGTTTAAATTTTTGCAAACTTAAGCATGCTCTGTGTTTGTTAGAGGATCTTGTCTTTCTTTGACTTGCCTCTTCATTCACATCAAAAAAATTTTGTTTTTATTATATATTTTTTTTAATTAATTAATTAATTATTATTATTATTATTAGGAAAAACATAAGCATCCATCTTCAACAATAACTTTTATCTTAAAAATTTCTTTATTGTTACAAATGACATAAATTATACCATCATTCTTGAAACTCCATTTATTGACATAGTAACCCCTTACGAAACCAGACATGACTGCATTACTTCAAAAAATAATGGTGTGAGACTTGTTTTTCCCTTTCCTAGAGAAATCAAAAACTAGGAATCTAAATTTAATTAAAGCATGTTCTATACATACATATCATATCAATGCGTTGATCCATAGAAAACAATTTAATTTACATGATTTGAAAAAACATGTTTCTTTACAAAGAATTGAGCATCAATTAAAATTCTATTTTACAAAAAATAATTTTAGATTTCCAAAACAAGATTGAACACGAAATTTGTTCTGATCTACCAAATGCTTTTTAAAAAAGAAAAGGATTTTCCATATGAAGATAACTTTTCTGGAAAACAAATACCTATGAAAGCAAGACCAATCCAAATAAATGTTGAATTAGAACAACATTGTAGACTCGAAAACTAAGATTTAGAGTCTAGAGGTCTTATCCAGAAATCCAGATCACCTTGGTCATGTGCTGCATTTTATGTCAATAAAAATTCTGAGATAGAACAAGGCACACCAAGACTTGT
>Ga0307510_10001275_pt1 | contig 27468 bp, 35 predicted proteins | sample 12_EM_MG_FD_207224 | JGI IMG/M metagenome (GOLD analysis project Ga0307510, IMG submission 207224) | Populus trichocarpa ectomycorrhiza microbial communities from riparian zone in the Pacific Northwest, United States - 12_EM | ecosystem: Host-associated > Plants > Roots > Unclassified | place... | reverse complement strand
TATCATCCTATCTAGTACTACTATCCTACAGTTATCACCCCATTTAGTACTACTATCCTACAGTTATCGTCCCATCTAGTACTACTATCCCACAGTTATCACCCCATCCAGTAGTACTATCCTACAGTTATCACCCCATCTAGTACTACTATCCCTCAGTTATCGCCCTATTTAGTAGTACTATCCTACAGTTATCACCCCATCTAGTACTACTATCCTCCAGCTATCATTCTATTTAGTAGTACTATCCTACAGTTATGGTCCCATCTAGTAGTACTATCCTACAGATATCATCCCATTTCATACTACTATTCTCCAGCTATTGTTCCATTTAGTAGTACTATCCTACAGTTATCACCCCATCTAGTACTACTATCCTCTAGCTATCATTCTATTTAGTAGTACTATCCTACAGTTATCATCCCATCTAGTACTACTATCTTACAGTTATCACCCCATCTAGTACTACTCTCCTCCAGTTATCACCCTATCTAGTACTACTATCCTACAGATATCATCCCATCTAGTACTACTATCGTCCAGTTATCATTCCATTTAGTACTACTATTCTCCAGTTATTGCCCTATCTACTACCACTATCCAACAGATATCATCCCATTTAGTAGTACTATTCTACAGTTATCATCCCATCTAGTACTACTATCCTACAGTTATCACCCCATCTAGTACTACTATACTCCAGTTATCATTCCATTTAGTAATACTATCCTCCAGCTAATGTTCTATTTAGTAGTACTATCCTACAGTTATTGTCGTATCGAGTACTACTATTCTCCAGTTATCATTCCATTTAGTACTACTATCCTACAGTTATCACCCCATCTAGTACTACTATCCTACAGATATTGTCCTCTCTACTACTACTATCCTATGGTTATTGCCCCATCTAGTACTACTATCCTCCAGCTATCATTCTATTTAGTAGTACTATTCTGCAGTTATCATCCCATCTAGTACTACTATCCTACAGATATCATCCCATTTAGTACTACTATTCTCCAGCTATTGTTCCATTTAGTTGTACTATCCTACAGATATTGCCCCAAGTAGTACTACTATTCCACAGATTGTCAATACTACCTTTAGTAGTACTACTTTATAGATTATCTGATACTTAGTAGTCTTACAGCTAGCTGGGCTTATGTATACTTTAATTCATTACTGTTACTGTAATCTAGTGTATAAAATTGGCAGCATCTATTGACTGGTCGGGGTCAGGTCAAGAGGGTATATCAGACATAGGTAATCCTCTCAGAAAGCAAAGATAAAACGTTGCCAGTGGAAGTGGTTCGTCGCAAGTTGGTCACACAAGAGCACGCGAATGAGAAGACAAGAAAGTGGGCCGCTGATGCCTTTGACAAGGCAAGACCAGGAGTTTATAAACGCAAGTCAAAGGAACAATATCTAGAGTTAGAGGGGTAGCAAAATACCCAAGCGACGAACTAGAAGATGGTATTGCCGGTGACTGACAAGGCATCGTAGGCACAGAATAGCAGTGTCCGAAATGCAGAGTGACGTTTTACTGAATAGTTGCGATGTGTGCGACATTGAATGGATGGACAACGAGGGTGAGGGAGGGTGCAGCGGTGCTCCAATGAGTCCGATCATGCTCGATGAGAAAGCTAAAAAACCAACCTTTGAAGGTTGAGAGCATACTATCTCACAGAAAAAAAGCAAAAAAAACATACCAAAGGTGTCCCCCATATCCAGGAAAGGTCCTTCTAAACAGTGACGACATCTTGACCTAGGCCCAACTTGTGAGGAGCCATGAGCGACAAGTCCTCATGGAGCTGTGGCGATGCGTGCTGGTGACATCGGCCAATGATTGGGGGCGATCTGTGAGTCTTCGGCCGTAAGCATTGCAGTGCGAGGGCGGCTGAGTTATATTCTCATTGAGGAAAGGTGTCAATCGGACTCGATCACAATATTGACAAGCTGACAACAGTGGGCAGCGGCCTGAAGCGAAGCAGGGTGAGGAGGTTCTAGGACAAGTGGGGATACACGCGGCAGAACACTTCTTACCAATCATACGGCCATATGACGGCCGTATACAGCCGTATCTTTACGGTCTGATACAGGGGTACCTGGCCCGTAAACCGTACCGTAAAAGTGTCACTTCAAGGCCAATACAGTACAGGACCCATACTGTATTACGACGGCCCATAAACCCGTAAATACAGTTACAGGTGCTCAGCCCTAATAATTATGGGCCATGCAGGATAACCATGGAAACATGGGACGTCTCTTGTACCACCAGATGAGTCCATCCTTCACATCCTCAACATCTGCTACAAGATAATGTTGGAGCTCGTCATCTGTTGATAAGGGAGGTGCAATATCTGTCATGCAGTCAAACATATTTGTTGATTTGGAAGACATGGAAGCCTGTAAATAGAGTCATAAGAGAACTGTTGAGGTGTTTTTTTTTTTTTTTTTTTTTTTTTTTTTTTTAGGATCCATTTATTGTCTGCTACAGTGATCTATCTACCACATTGTGAGCTGTCTACCTAAGGCACAAAAGAAGGCCCCATATAAGAAAGAAAACAACAGGAGAAAGACGACTTGGGGGCAGTGCCCCATATAGGACTTCGAGGATGGGAGTATGATCCAAGTAACATGTCTGGTAATGAAAGGATGACGGAGGGAAACTGTGTGTCTCTGTATCACCTGCTTTGCAGGTCCCCTAAACCCTAAACTCATGCCATAGAATAAAGAAAAGAAGCATACAAACTGTGGCCTGTTGGGAAGCCGCTTGAGGGGGGTGGTTGATGGTTGTGCCTGGCTCATGTGTGCTTCGAATGCCTTGATGCTCTTCTGTTAGGCATCGAAAGGACGGGGGGGCCAAGTCGCTCTTGCTGAGCGTTGTGTTGGCTGACTGGACTGAACTGGGGGTGCACTGACCGTCTGGAGGGATGCTCCAAGGGAGTGTGGGGTAGGACTGGCTGGGCCAGTGGCTGGGGTGGTAAGAAGGTTGTTGACGTCCTTGTTGTCATTGGTGTCACCTGCATTGGGATGCTTGCTAGTGTTGAATTTGGACTTGGCTTTGGAGTTTGCTTGGTGGTACTTCCACTTGAGTACTGATGCTCTGTTGCCTAGGGCATAAAGGTAGCATTCAGCAAGTAGCACCCTCAGTTTGCTGCCGTCTGGGTCCTCAAAGGCCAATGAGAGGGAGGAGATGGAGCCTGGTTTGTAGGAAGATGGTGGGCGAACCCAACTGGGTTTCTGTGTGATAGAGAGGGAGGTGTAGGAGGGGTTTGATGCTGCTAGTGCCATATGACACTCATCTGGAGAGAGGGGGGACCTGTCATTTGATGCGCCAGTGGGAACACCATTGATGGTAATTTTGGACCACTTTGTATTGGGTCTGGGTTGCGGGAGGGGGGAGTTGGAGGGCAGGTTGAAGGAGCATGAGAGGGAGGCGCTGATATGGGAAGGGGGGGGAGCCTTTTTCAAAGCTTCAACTGCCTTCGACAGCTGCTGGAGGGAATCCTGAATCTTCTGGAGGTCCAGATTGGGGGAGTTGTCATTTTTGGCCTGGGCAGGGACTTCGCTTTGGCCAATGAGCTCTTTGATGATAGGGTGGGAGATGAAGGTAAGGAGAACTGGCTTGACTTTAGCCAACCATATTTCAGGTTCAGTACAGATGATAGTGGATAGGATATATTCAAAAGCCTTTTCAGGGCTGTTGAGTGCAGGGATGTGCATGGGAGTAGTTGACATGGTGGTGGTATGAGTTCAAGAGAGGTCCCTGTTGAGGTGTTAGCAAATGATCACTTACACTGATGTCCCCATCTGCATGTGTCGTCCCGTCATCACCCTCAATGTCCAACAACCAATATGATCTATCAAATTCATCTTGAACAAGATCATGCGTGGCCTCAATTGATTTGGCATCCCACTTGTTCCTCTTGAAGCATTCCAGTTTGTGACAAGGGTGAAGGACTATGTATTGGTGCATCGAAGTCAGAAGTGTACAGCATACATAGAGTTGAGGGGGGGGAACACACCCATCGCAATGCGATATACATCTGACTCCCCGGTTTTGTTGTGGTACTTATCCAGGGTTCTTTTACCAATTGTGAGAGCAGCACAGATGGCAAGGGAAAACCTGGATGACGATCCAGACGATGTGGTGGGGGCCTTGTTGATGAGATCCATGGCTGTGATGACGGTGGCCAGGTTGGGGACACCACAAGAGAAAAACAGCATCGCATCTTTGAAAATCTAGACAAAGTAGTGTGAGCAAGGGGGAAAAAGTGAGAGACAGTCACACACCTTCAGAACATCTCAAAGCTTGGCAGCGATATCCCACTCAGTGGGCAACAATTCATACTGGTGAAGGTCAAAATCATGGACAGCAGTCATTGCATCAATGGTGATGCGGTATTTAATGGCAAACTTGAGCATGTCATATGTGCTGTTCCAATGAGTTGATACATCCCAGGGCATCATGCGTTCAGGAAGGGCATGTGTGGAAAGTGTCTTGTTCCATGCTAGGAGGAGCCTGGTCATTGAATTCTTGAGCACAAGTGCAAATTTCCACAGCTACATTCACAACATTGATCAACTTAGGGTTTAACCGTTTAGAGTCAATGAAATGTAAACAGACCTTTGACAACATCAAGCTGATGGGCTCAAGATTTGCATCGAGCTCATGGTCCAGGGCATCCACCTCATCCTCTCCATCTTCGTCTCCATCTTCGTCATCCTTCTCAGTTGCCTCCTGGTCCTGCTTCATACCCTTAGCCAAGTTAGCAAGGGCATGAACTGCGTCATTAAATTCTTCGATATCCTTTGCCTTTTGTGCATCGAATGGCTTCATAATCAACCTGGCAATGAGATTCACTGTGTGTACAAAGCACTGCATTTGATTTGCAGGACCAGGGAAGTCATCCAGGGATGTGCTGAGGAACCAGATCATCACATTGTTATTGGATGCATTATCACCAGTTATTCCAAGTATCTACAACACATGGTACAGGTGAGTGACCTCCTCTGATAACCAATTGATGCCCTTACCTTTTCCTTGATACCAAAGGTTTTCAGAATGTTGAGGAATGCAGTGCCAAGATTCACACCAGTATGCAAATGAGCAGCCTCTACAAGATCAAGGAGCATCAAGAATGGTTTACCAGCACGCTCAAAGTGGACAGTCATCACAAGATATGACTTATGGTTGGGCAACGACCAGCTGTCAGCGGCAAAGTTGAGTTTACCATCATGTTTCTTTTATATTGGGTTAGTTCTAAAGCCATCATAAGAGGATGATGTGTCTGACCTTCAACGCCTTAGCGATACACTTGCAAACCCAAAGAAAGACATGCTTTACATCGCATGAAAGGGTCTCTGCCAAAGGGATATAGTACTGAGGCCGACCCATCTTCATGAGGCTTCGAAAGCCACGATCATTGACTATTTGAAATGGTCAGTTGTTTTCCGTGACCCAGCAGACGAATTCAGCACTGTCAAAGTGCCAAAGGCTTATCAGATCTGCTGCAGATGAAGTATGGGTCAAGCATACTGTGCTTCAATCTTGGTATGCTGGCGGGTATTATATACTGCCTTTCCTTCACTTATCTTCTGGAACGCATCCATTATTGACCCATTCTTATTAGCCTTGAGGCCTTCCAATGTTGCCCGCATGGCTTTGACATCTTAGGAGCCATCTGCCACATCAACAGCCTCATCACTCTAGCAGATCTTAGCATGATGCCACAGATTGCTGGTGGACCTGGCATCACTCTTATCCAGGAACTGACAAACAAAGTGTGTCTTGCAGCCACACGTGGGTGCTGCACATTCAAAGACATGGGACTTGCGGCCTTGGATGTACTCAATGGTTGGGAGGGTGTTGTGAGCGGTACTTGCACCCCCCAGTCTCAACTACAAACCCGTAACTTCAGCATCACATGACCGTGGGAACCTATCACATGATCCTGCATGTGACTCATCACGTGACCCCTTCGTCAATCAGGTATCACATGACTTACTAGCACATGACCCTGGGAACCTATGACCCTGTGACCCTGGGAAGATAACACATGACCTATCAAGGAATTGGTCATCAACAATGTCACCTGACCAGACGTGCTTTGGACATGCGTCTAATCCGTTGATCAACACATGGCAGATCGTGGGAACAATCAACAAGACGCGTCCACTAAACAATCAACAAACATGCGACGCAACTCGATCAATGAAGATGCAACTCATTAGGGCTAGACCCTAATCAAGATGTATAATGTAATCCGCAGTTACTGCGCATCGACTGCGCAGTCCCCCATTACCTGTAATTGTACCTACCCTAAACTGCGCACAGACCACCCTGTATTAGTATATAAGACCTACGAATTTAGGTGAACAGTCCTTAGACTGTTCTCTTGTCAATCCCTACACTGGAGCCTTTCAAAGCTCCCTCATCATCAGCAGCAACCCACTTGTCACCAACAGTCTACCCAATCCTGCCTCTCCTTGCTTTCTGCCTCTTCCTCCTCAATATCTCTTTGCTGCTCCTTTGGATCAGTCACCTTCAACTCTGCGCCATAGTCAAGTCTCACTACCCATAAAGTAGTGAGTTCCCAACACAGACCACCTAGTTGGTCAAGCAAACAACCATCACCTATAACTGGGAAACGACAAGAATCGCCGCGACATGTCACAATGCCGCTCAAATGCAAGCGAAGTGATCCAGAAACACAACAGTCAATGAGCCCTGAGGAACACCCTACTCCCCCTGATTCCCCTAAAGCTACGGCTGTATTGACACCCTCTAGCTTTGGATTCACTAGACTTTACAGGACCCCAACTTGGTCAATTACTGAGGTTGACGAAGAAATGGAGGAAGGTGAAACATCCGATTCATCTATGGAGGAAGGACAGATCGCAGATACAAGACAATCCACCCTGGACAGCATGGACATTGGGATACCTTGTGTCCCCTCCAACTGGTTGCAACCCACTTCACCCTAGGTCATGTGGTAATGACCACTCTAGGAAGGGTGTCATGTTACGATCCTGAACCCCATCTTTTATTTCCACCATTTATTCTGCGCTCTTGGTCACTTGTTCCCCACTCATTCCCTTACGCGCCGCTCGGACCGCCACCAAATCACCTGACAAGTCACCTGATGGACCACCTGACCATTCCGCAGTCAGATATTACATGCCATCACTCCGCAGTCCGCAGCACTCCGCAGCATCACCATTTAACCCATTATGGATTGCCAGCTCATTGCCACGTCATGATGAGACTGCCAGCTTATGATGGAGCTATACTTAGAACTGCCAGCTCATGATGAACCTTACTATATGTGACCCTATTATTCTGTGACTCCTGTGACCCGTTACATTCTACTTGTATATAAGCACCTGTACTTTTGGTAGTTAGGCCCTAAGCCTAACTTGGTTTTCAATCCAAGACTTGTAGCTTCCACCCAGGACTCTCAGAGTCAAACAGCCTGAACCCTTAGTCGCTTCAAATCTCCCTTTGAAGCTCTCCCCTCTCATCCTCTATCAGAACACTCAGGAGTCGCCCTTATCATTGGGGACTTACTTGTTATACTGTGTAGCCAACCGGTACCACGCTACTCATGTGATCATTGCCTCAGGAGGACAACCCACTGAGCAATCCCAGTTGTCACCAAACCCACCCACGCACGTCGCGTCTTTAAGGCCCTTGGACCTTAACACATAAGGTCCTGACCCAGCAGGGGTCTGCACTGCAGGACCAGTACCTAAGCAGGTCCCAACCACTTCGCTGATGGCAGTGAAACATAGACACCACCCTCCTCAGCAATATCCCTTGATTGCTTGGAACTTGACAGCATGCTGGTCTGCACATCATTGAACACCACCATTAGTTGAACTTCAGCACAGTCATGTTTGGGCCACTCTGCTTGGTTGAGAGCCCTCTGGAATGTGCGGAGTACAAGTTCATGGTCTGTCAGGGTGTCTATCAGCTTGTCATAAGTCTTGACACAGGACTTTACACCCACATCAACTTTTGACTTGGCCACGGTTACATCTGCATTGACGCTTGACTCGGCCATGGTTATGTCTGTGTCAATGCTTGACTTGGCCACAGTTACGTCTGCGTCGATGCTTGACTTGGCCACAGTTATGTCCACATTGATGCTTGACTCAGCCATGATTATGTCTGTGTCAACGCTTGACTCAGCCACAGTTACGTCCATGTTGATGCTTGACTTGGCCACAGTTACATCCATGTCAACACTTAACTTGTTCCCTGAGTCCGTTTCCAGGTCTGTGGCAAGTATATTAGCACTGTCATACTCCAAGGGAGATGATGGCCATGGCATGTGATGGATAGCAAGAGTACTCTTCAGACCTTGGAGAAATGATGTGAAAGTATGGTTGTTGGTAATATTGAACTTGGCTAACGCAGCCTCATCTCACAGGAAGAAGAGCTTGTTTCTGCCTCCTGTGCCCACAAAAACCCTGGGACTCATTGTGTCCCTTATAAAACTTGAGTGAGTTCCAACATCCCAGCTGGTTGGGGTGTATGCACAGGCCATCCACAACAGGACCCAAAATACAGATTCAACATTGTGAATGAAGGTATGGATGATGTTGGGCAAGGCAACAATATCTGCTGCCATGAATTGCCAAGTACCCTAATGGGAATACATGTCAGGTATCAGAGGTGCTTCATAGAATTTACTTACAGTGTGCCTATACCAACATGTGGAAGTGCACTTGTCCTCTGGTTTGACTGCCTTGGAGAGGTCCCAATCGATGAGAATACCGCCTGTATTGTTTGGTCCACCCTTGTCAACAATCATGATGTTCCCAGGGCTGATATCGTGATAAAGAATGCCAGCCTTATAGGCAGCTTCATGGGCTGAAATGTGGGTTAGGCTACACTGCCAAACGGATTGCAAACAGGAAACTCACCACATAAAGCATCGTATACTGCATTTACCAATTCCCAGCTATGGTTAAAGGTCTCAAGTGGTCGACCAATGGTGTCTAGCACTAAGCAGTAATGACAATAAGGCACAAGGTGGGGTGAATGATAGGGTGAGCCAGGTTTGGGTTGAATTCATGTGTGTGGGAGGTATGATACAGCTTGTTGCTAATATCTCCAGCCTGATAACAATGGGGAATGTAGGGAACCGACTGACTGTGGAGGTGAGAGTAAATTTCACCTTCTGGTGATGAAACCAGCCTTAGGTGATTGTTATTACTCATACGGTACAGCCTTTGTAAGTCGTGGGAACCGGCCCTAGTGATTAGTGATCGGATGACTGATGTGTCTTATTGTGCTTATTGATTGAGCTGGAGTCGCTTAGTAATCCTAGTAGTACCTTAGTCATAGCACGTATCTGGCTTACTACTTTGTGATTAGTTGTACCTGTATCTCTAGTATAAAAGAGGCTCACTGCTGTCCCTAAGATGGCAAGTTGAATCTCCTGTCAATTCAACTCCCCTTCTCATCTCTTTCATACTACTATAAGTGGGCACTAGGACGTTACTCTAGTGTGGGAACCACTTCATTCATCTCAACTACAACTTGGTAACAAGCTATCCACGCGACATACCACCAAGTTAGGACAGCTTATCTGACCCAACACTGAATCAGTGTTGCCCTTACTTTGTGGCGGTGACAGGTGAGATGTTGTCCAACAAGACCTGCCATGAGTCCTTTAAGAGGATGTGTTTCTTCCTCTTGACATTGTAAGCAATTGATGTCTGAGTCCAGCAACCCGCCGGGATATCAGGTTGAGAACATGGTGACTTGATGATATAGTGGCTGGGTTGGCACGATGGAGAGGAGCAGTCAGGAATGAATAAGCAGAGAAGTGACCTTGCATTGGTCAGTTCCTCAAGCTCTTGAGCCTTGGCCTTGTCCTCCTTGTTGGCATGCTCAACAGTAATGTCACAGCCACAAGATTGAGGACTTGTGTCTTTGAACAACATGAGAAAGTCTAGGATGTGGATTTCGCTGTGGGATATCAGTGCAGTGACAACTGCCCCGCTGCAGTCCCAACAAATTATTCTCACATGTTTTTTGAAGATGAGGATGAGGAAGAGGTGTGTGTGGTACTGAGTACTAAGTATCCAAGTAGCATAGGCAGTAATCTGCCCTGCCGTCTTGCAACCGCTGGAGGAGGAGTTCATGAAAAGGTTCTGAACTGTGTCCACTGTGCTTGACTTGCCAGGAACATCCTGTACAAAGGGGTTGGAATCTGATCCCATTTTGAACTTGATGAGACATTCAACCAGAGAAGAGTCAAGCTGGTTATTGTGAGGGCTTTTTGCATCGTATACAGAGCAGTTGGGCTGACAGAGGAAAGGGAACTTCGTGGGGTTATCCTGGTCTAGCTGGGAACTTGTGTTGACCAGATCTAGGTGCAAGCTGGCTGACTTGTCTGAGAGAACCTGCCTGGGCAAGACATGTGGGGAAACAATCCTGGACTGGAATAAATCAGTCCTTGAGAAGGATGGAATGATATGAGTTTGGACAGACAAATATGGTTTGCAGATGACCTTCATCCCTCACCCCCTCCAGTTCAGAAAGTATTCCTGGTTTAAAGGTACTGCTAGAACGGACAAGTGGGTCCACAGGTAGAAAGGAATCCAGAAAAACCCAGGGGGAGATTGGGCCAACAAAGAAAGGGGCCATCTCTCTGGACAGCTGTTGAAGAATTGTATCCCTATTATAAAATGGGCGGTCAAACCGCTCAGTAGTCTTACTCATTGTCACAGTCAGACCACTGTGTCAAATCAAGTCAGGGATCTTGGGGTTCAGGGATCTCAGACGAGATTACAAAGATGGATTTTGGAGAGGGGTCGTTCCCCAAAGGGAAATTGGTCATGTGAGGCGTCACGTGACAAGATGGATGACAAGTGAAGATTACACAAGTCAGACATGACTTGTAATCAAGTGAGACACTAGCATGTGATCTTGAGACATAGAGAGTCAAAGGCAATTAGCAGCAAAGCTGACTAATGCGAGGGGGATCGTTTGATGGAAGCCGCATGCATTCGAGAGTGAGAAGAGACTAATCAATAGTCTGATTGCACAAATAGAACAAGCTTAAGAAAGCCATTCTATGCCAGTTGGTACAGTTTATATACATGTACAGATGGAAGCTACCAGAAGGTGGGAGAAGGTCATGGAAGGTGACAGAACAAGATGGAAGCATATGGAATCGTATGGAAGTCTCTGGAAAATGCAAGAACAGTCCATAGGTAAGTTAGTAAGCGAAGGGGCAAGGCGGCCCAGAGTTACAGACAGAAATGGAAGGAGAAATGAAATAGGAAGGTGAGAGTTAGGTAAGCAGGGCAGTCCGTGACATTACCCCCTTGTTAACGTCCTTTAGACGTCAATGCAGTCATTGACAGCGGCACAGTAACCGCACTCAAAGTGGGGGTGAGTGGGGTACACCTTACAGTCCCCATACTCAAGACACATGATGTGGGGATTCTTGCAATCCATCCCTGGATGACCCCAGAGCGAGCAGTGGCAACAAAGGCCAATACAGTAACAGTTGTTGATAGTGTGGTTTTGCTTGCCACACCACGTACACTCCTTGGGGTGATGTGCGCATTCTTCGGTAACACGATTGCGGACAGAGGCACAAATCCTCTTGACCTGTGTGGTGGAGAAGGAGGAGGCGATGTGAAGGGAGGAATTGATACGACGCTGAAGGCATCCGAGCACGTTGGCCCCAGTGAGATGGGTGGAACTGTGATAGAGGGCCTGTCTCTCTATCTCTAGTGACTCCTGCAGCTGTCCCATATGGTGTGCAAGTCAATCACAGGCTTTCTTGTGGGAGCGGAAGTATTGAACCTCACCTGCCAAGGTGGGATCGTCCTCTTGGAGGACAGTCCAGTCTACGCCCCTGGTCAGCTCCACATTAGGATGGAAAAATAATTCATTGCGTGGTGACAACGGGAAGGCGTGAGAGGTCTGTGGAACCATGTGAAGGGGGCACGAATGGACAGTGCAGTATCGTCCATTGGTGGCTAGGAGCTCTGGGAATGGGTTGCATAGGTCATACTGAATAAATGGGGCAATGACATCTTTCGTCCCCCAGTGGAATGACAAAGAGGTGACAAGTCCCATTGGCGTCGAAGTTGTCCTGCCAGCCAGGTCCAGGGTGGGTGCTTGGCTGGGGGTCAGTAGGGGATGGTGCCTGGTTCTCCTTGTTCTCAGTCAGTTCCTTGATTATCACGTCTTGATTGGAGACCTGTTGATACAAGACCATGGCCAACTCCTTGTAGTCCGTTGTGTCCCCTAGTGGGTGGGACACCTGGCAAATTGGGGTTATGTCAGCCAGAGGGACTTGAGGCGATGAACAGCAGAGTTGAGGGCCACGTTCAGCACAATTCTCCCATTCTTCTTTGTTCTTGTATTGTTCTCCATCCACTATGATGATGAGCATTGAAGGATCGATGGGAGAGGATGGGGATACAGATGGGGGGCTGTTTGGGTACGAGGGGTCGACATAGTGCTCCAGTTCTGTACCAGGGTACTGGAGAGTGGGAGAAGAGGGAATGGCAATGTTTGGCGTCAGAGGGCAAGGAGGGGGAACATCAACAGGAAGAAGAGAGCGATTGGTGGGGAAGTGGCGACAGACTTCCTCAATGTCGGTCCCAAGCATGGTTGCAACATGCTTGAGCATCATCTGGTGGGGCCAAGCCGCTTCGGAATTAGTGGGACTGTCAGGGGGAGGAGAGGCAACGACGTAGGGAGTGCTGCCTGCACGTTCATTGGTGGGCAATGAAGAGCAGGAGGGGATGAAGATGGCAGAGTTGGTGTTGGACATGTCATTGGTTTGGTCGGTGTAGATCTGTTCTAGGCAGTTGAAGAAGGTAGGGCTGGTGCGACGAATGCTGAACAAGTTTTGTTGGAAGCAGTCGTCGTAGTTATAGAAGATGGAAAAGGGGGAAGCCAGTTTGGAGACAAGAGTGGGGGATGAGAATTGATTGGGGATTCTGAAGGCGTTCTTTATACAACTGGTCATCCAGCTGTAGCGGAGTTGGAAAGATAAAAGTCTGCTAACAAATCTGGGGTGTTCAAGTCTTTGTGATCGATCCATTGGTCATCAGAATGAGGGTACCCTTTCCAGTGCATGAGGTATTGGAGTTTACGTTTCTTGCCAAAACACTGTGCTTCTAGAATGTTCTCAATCTTGTACTCTTCTTCACTATCAATGATTGGAGGGGGGCGTGTATAGGGCGTGCCATATTGCTCCATCTCCTTATATGGAAGGAGGAGATCCGTGTGAAACACATTATGGATCTTCATCAACATAGGGAGGTCAAGACGCATTGCAACTGGACTTATCTTTTGTGAAACTATGAAAGGTCCATACCGCTTTGGGGAGAGTTTGCGATTGCCAGCAATAGAGAGATTGCGACCCTCTAGCCAAACTTGATCGCCTTCTTTAATCTCTGTTAGCTTTTTGTTGTCCTTGTGATTTTGGACATGTTGCAAGAGTTTCTGGGCTGATTGTCTAGATTCATCCAGGAGATGAAGGTGTGCTTCCACAGCAGGCACAGGTCCTTCTAAATGTTTCAGAATCACCTGTGGCTTGATTCCGATCAGAAGTTCGTGAGGGGACTTGCGCGCTACATTGTGCTTCCAAGAGTTGTGTGCGAATTCTGCTATGGGAAGGAGTTGACTCCAAGCAGAGGGCTTCCCAGAGGTCCAAGGTCGCAAGTACTGTTCAATCCATGCATTCATGCGTTCTGTCTGTCCATCAGTGCAAGGGTGAAAGGCAGTGGACAGATTTTGTTGAATTCCTAAGGCCTTACACATTTCTTTTGCAAACGCAGAGGTGAACCGGGGATCCCGGTCCAAAATGATTTGTTTTGGGAGTCCGAACCAGGGTACAAGGTGTTTCAGATACTCGAGTGCTACCCCTGTTCCATCGATTGTTTTGGTGCATGGGATGAATTTAGCTGCTTTGGAACATCCTTGATCCACAATCGTAAGAATAGAATCAAAGCCCTGTGATTTGGGGAGGTCTGTGATCAGATCCATCGATACGTATTGGAAAGGTCCTTCTTTGATGGGTGTATCAAAACATTGTAGGGGTGCTTTCGATTGATGTATGTTGGTTTTAGATTCTTGACAGCGTGCACACCCCTTTACATATTGTTCTACGAATTCTCAGAGTCTGGGGCCTTCATATTGTTCACAGACCAGTTCCCAAGTGTTTGAAATGCCCAGGTGTCCAGTGGCAGGGGAGTCATGAAGGTTTTGAAGAATGTTGCGTCGAAGGTTGGGATCGTCTTCAAGAAAAACTTTGTGTACCTCGATAGGATTTGTTGGAGCGAAGAGGTGATCAGGGAGTAAGATGTGAGGTTCATTGGAATCCACCCCCTTGTTAAGGTCTTTTCTTCGCGACAACAAATTAGCCACAGTGTTTGTTGATCCAGGAATGTGCTCCAAGGTATAGTCAAAGTCCTGTAAGAATTTAATCCACCAGGCCTGTCGGCCAGTGATCTTCTGGGGATCGCAGAAGTATTGAAGATTCTTGTGATCCGTACGAACGCAAATAGCATGGGTAGCCCCAAGGAATAAGGGGCGACCACACTTGAACCCAAAGATCACCACAGCAAGTTCCTTGTTGTAAGCATCGTAATTCTTTTCGGCCAGAAGGAGACTGCAGGAGTGGAAGGCGATGGGATGGATACCATCCTCAAACTCTTGTGCAATGACTACTCTGAGAGCATATCCAGAAGCGTCAGTTTCCATAACAAATTGTTTGGACCAGTCAGGTGTATGGAGAACCGGATAGTTACTGCAAACTTCTTTAAGATGCAGGAAGGCATCGTCACACTTGTTCAACCAGATAAACTGTTCATTTTTGCAAGTAAGGTTGTTGAGAGGGCGCGCAATGTCAGAAAAGTTCTTGATGAATGCTCTGTAGAAGTTGCAGAATCCTAAGAAGCTCCGGACATCCTTGATGGTCAGAGGGGTGGGCCATTCAGAGATTCCCTGAACTTTGACAGGGTCCATTTTGACTGAACCATTGCTGATGAGGACACCAAGGTACTCCACTTCTCATTGATGGAATTTGCACTTTTCAGGTTTAAGGAAGAGGTCAAACTTCTCAAGCTTGTCCAGGATGTGGTTGACATGCAATTCATGGAGGACTTCGTCGTCTTCTGTAGCAATGATCATGTTGTCCATATAGATGCAGAGCCACCCTTGTGCAACCTCTTCTTGGAAGATGTCGTCCATCATCGTTTGAAAAGTAGCAGGGGAATTAGTCAGGCCAAAGAACATGACTGTCAGTTCAAAGAGACCTTCGCTGGTTTTGAAGGCGGCTTTATATTCATTGCCTTCTTTAATGCAAATGTTGTTGTAACCCCAGCAAATGTCGAATTTAGAAAAGAGGCGCTTTTCTGTAAGGTCGTAGATGAGTTCCAAGATGAGGGGAAGTGGATATTTATTGGGAATTGTCCACTTATTCAAGTCCCTATAGTCCTGTACTGGACAAAACTTGCCATCTTTCTTGCGAATGAGGAAGAAGCCACTAGCATAAGGGGATTTCAAGTGACGAATCCATTGGAGGTGCAGATTTTGAGAGAGAAACTTGTGTTGTTCCTCTTTTTCTTTGGGAGATAAAGGGTAGACGCAACAGTTAATGGAAGTAGGGGTGTTGTCCTTTAGTTCAATGGCATAATCCCAAGGTTGTCGATCAGGGAAGCATTCAGAGGCCTCTTCAGAGAAGACTTTGCCATGACGATGATACCGTTTGGGGACTAATTCCTGCCAAGTCTGCTTCTTTTTATCCATAGCTGCTTCTGCTAGTTGCTGTGCTACAGTAGTTTTGGCCACCCTTGTTTGAAGCCAGATTTCGTCGCCTTCCTCCCATCCTGGGATACATTGTACCCATGCAGGAGTCGCGTTCTGTCACTGAGTTCCCTTGAGAGGGGGTTGCCAAGTTCCAGCGTTGGTAGAAGATATTGTTGTGAATCCCTCTATGCGACCTCTGCTCCAGTCAACATTGGGGTTGGCTGCTTCAAAGAATGGGTAGCCTAAGATGAAGTCGTCACATCCGATATCAGCAACAAAGAAGGCATGAGAAGCTTTTTGGCCATTGTTGTCAACTAAGAGGTCGACAGCTTCCCAGATCTTGCCAGATTTATTAGGGGTACCGTCAACATTCTGTACCTTTTGTGATTTGACAAGTTTCCTGGTTGTTAATTTGAGACGTTCCACTGCTTGTGGATGGATGAAGCATTCTGTGGCACCACAATCCAGTAGCGCCTTTTGATCAACTTGTTTTGTTTTGGTTCATAGCTGAAAGGGGACTTGAATTGCATGATTTCGAGCTATATATATAGAACCAGAACTATTCAGGACTGCCCGAGTAAGAGCTGTAGTACTCAGGCGCCAAGAAAATCCATATACTCTCCTAGGGAGCACATTTCATCCATGAACGCTCCACGATCTTCCTCGGTTAAGCGAGCCACTCGCACAGCAAGGGACGTAGTTGGGGCGAAAGAAGAGTTGTCACTGGAAGTGACTGATTGACTGTCTTCTATTTGGACAGTGTGAGCGCATGCTGGTTTACTGGGACAATCATGCACAAGGTGGCCTTGTTTTCTGCAGTGGAAGCATTGACCTGTGCAGTGATATTCTTCCTTCTCTTTTTCGGTTGTAGCTTTACGGACAACAGAAGTGTCCATAGTGTCGTCATTTCAAGGAGGAAGACATGGGTATGGGGGTTGGGTGCGATTTCCTTGGCCCCGCCAGTTTTGATTGTTAGGGTTTGAGTTCCCTCCCGGGTGGTGCCAGACCCATCCCAAGTTCTGTTTCTGTTGGGGGCTTTGTCCAGTGCTTCGAGCAGGATTGCGAGTTTCATACTCAGAGTGTAGCGCTTTCTTTTTCAGGTAGATCACCTGTTGTCACTGAGCCGCTGCCTTCCACTGTTCGTAGGTGTTGGGATTCTCCATGGCAAGACAAGCATCAGCCAATTGTTGTGGAAGTCCCTGGGCGAAAGTATGCAGATTGGAGGGGTCATCAGGGTTAAGTTCAGTGCGATTTCCAAGGGTTTTGAAGGAGGCCAAGTACTTGTTGAGGTTGTCTCCAGTCATCCTCAATTTTCCCAGTTGATCTTGGGCATGTTCTCTTTCCACATAATTGGTAAAGGATACCTTGAATTTCTCTTCCATCATTTTCCAGGGGTTAGAGAACTGATCAATAAGACTGGGATCAGCCTCAATTTCTTCGAGCCAGTTGAAGGCCATGTTGACCCATCCATTGACTTTCTCTCCATTGAGAAGGGACATGAAGTAGATACACTTGGAGATGGGGTCCTTGGTGATATCAGCTTTGCGATTCATAAGTATGAACCTATTAAATTGGTTCAGGAATTGTCAAGTCTTGGATCGATCGCCTTCAAATTTGTCTGGGTAAATACCCTCTAGATGACACCCTTTGTTGTTTGTCCTTTCAGGTTCGTCTAGGAGGTCTTCGAATCCAAATGGATCGTCTCCAGTGCCTTGTGGTCGGCGTGGGGGAGGCCTAGATGGCTGACAAGCTGTTTGAGAGGACTGTATCCTCCATGATCCAAATCCTGCGAAGGACTTTCATTCAGGTTGATCCTCTGGCTCAGGTGTCGTTGATTGACTTGTATCATTAGCGGGTGCCTCTCTGTCATCTGGATTAGTCTTGTGAAAGACATCTCTGTCATGGGGTGTAACTGCTGAAGTATCTAGTGGAGCAAGTCGGATAGGAGATGTTGCCCTCAATGGGGCTCTCGTGATAGGGACGCCAGTGAGTTGTAGTCAAGCATAATTGATTCCTTTCAAGGGGAAATCCCTTAGTTGGAGACTGGGTCACATGAGGCGGAAACATTCATATTTGTTTCCTGCTCAGAGTCAGATTTCGAACCATACTCCAAAGACGTTTGAAAGTGCAAGGAGGGCTCCTTTAAAGCAAGCATAGTAACCAGTGAATGGTGCTTTTTTGGAGACTTCCTTTCCATCGATACGAACGACAATGTCTTGTCCTCCAACTAAATGGCAGACTCTTTCTGTGAATTCTGACGGAACTGTGTCCTTAGTTTCTGGGACTGTTTCGAATGGAAGGTCAAGGACAGTGAGTGATTCTTCTGTAGGTTGGTCAACTGCGCAAATACGCCAGTCTGTAGGAATGCCTAGACCTTCTGGGGTCTTTTGTTTTTCTTTTGATCCAGAAGGAGTTGAAGTCATCATGAGTTCATAGAAGAGAAGCTCGTTCTAATGTCATGGTCAGACCACCATGTCAGATCAAGTCGGGGATCTCAGGGTTCGGGGATCTCAGACAAGATTATGAAGATGGATTTCAGAGAGGGGTTGTTCCCCAAAGGGAAATCGGTCATGTGAGGCGTCATGTGACAAGATGGATGACGAGTGAAGATTACACAAGTCAGACGTGACTTGTAATCAAGCGAGACACTAGCACGTGATCTTGAGATGTAGAGAGTCAAAGGCAATTAGCAGCAAAGCTGACTAATGCAAGGGGGATCATTCGATGGAAGCTGCATGTGTTTGAGAGTGAGAAGAGACTAATCAATGGTCTGATTGCACAAATAGAACAAGCTTAAGAAAGCTGTTCTATGCCAGTTGGTACAGTTTATATACATGTATAGACAGAAGCTACCAGAAGGTGGGAGAAGGTCATGGAAGGCGACGGAACAAGATGGAAGCATATGGAATCATATGGAAGTCTCTGGAAAATGCAAGAACAGTCCATAGGTAAGTTAGTAAGCAAAGGGGCAAGGCGGCCTGGAGTCACGGATGGAAATAGAAGGAGAAATGAAATAGGAAGGTGAGAGTTAGGTAAGCAGGGCAGTCTGTGACACTCATTGTGTGGATTGGAGTTTCTGGAATTGAAACTGGGCATGGGGGGGTGTCGTTCTCATGGCTAGCAGTAAAAAATGCAGAGAGGAGAAAAAAATGTTGTAGTTGGCAATTGATGTGGTGCTGATTGGTGGCTTAGCCGGCTTGGCAGGCCCCAAGCTGACTCAGTGGCAGTTGACTAAAATGGCAGCTTCAACCACATGCAGCTTGGCTCAGTGGGTATTGCCACTGACTGTGGCTCTGGCTGTAGCCAGCAATTAGCCAGAGCCGCCGCAACACTAGTTTGCCCCTGGGTGCCCCGCTGTTTCACTGTCATGATAAGATTCTAGGAGCCCTTTTTGGATGTTTTCTGGTTCCATTATTACTAGGGCAGTGTTCTGCCACCAAACGCCCTCTCATTTTTGTAAGTCCCATCCTTCTTTTTTCCATTCCTTGATCACAATGCTGTTTTGTTTTTGTCGGATTTGCTGATCCAGTGCCATTGTTTCAATCATCTTTGTAAAAAGTTCATTAGGTAATGCCATTACTTGTTCATTATCACTAGAGCCATTGTCATGGTCTGGTCGTCTGCTTAAAGGGTTGGTGTGATTCTTTATTCTGGGTAAGTGTTTTAGTTCCAAATTATAATCTGCCAGTGTTGATATGTATCTAGCAACCCTTTGGTTTATTTTCTGTGGATGTCGGTAATACTGCAAGTTTGTGTGGTCCATATATACCGTTACCCAGTGAGGGCTTCCTACCAGAAGGTGTCGCCAGTTTCTCAGACCAAAGATTACCAACATAAATTCTCAATCCCAAATGTCATAGTTTCATGCAGTCTCATTTAGGGCCTTTGAATAGTATCTAATTTCGTGTCATTTCCCGTTTTCATCCTTTTGAAACAGAATTGCTCCTATGGCAAACACAGACACATCCACTTTGAGCTTGAATGGCTTTTCTGGGTTTGGGCATTTTAGGACCAGTTCTGATGTGACAATGTTGATTAGCGTGTTGAGTGCATTTTCACAATCCATGGTCCATTCAAAGTCTTTATCTTTTTTTGTAAGCTCAGTGAGTGGTCTTGCTAGTTTTGTGAACCCTCTTATGAACAGGCATTGATATCCCAATATCCCAAGAACACTCTGCACTTGCTTCGCGTTTTTGAGTTTTTGGGGCCAGTTCTTTAGTCCCGTGATTTTGTCTGGGTCTATTCTGATTTCTCCATTCTTTACCCCCATCTGAGTAGGTCCATATCTTCTGTCTCAAACTGGCTTTTGCTTAACTTCAGGAAATAAGATTTTTCTTCCAACAGGTCTAGGAGTTCATGCATTATCTTTTTATGCTGCACCCTTCCTTCTTCATTTTTCTTTGTCACTATCCAGACATTGTCAAGGTAATTTCCAACCTCTTGCGGATATTTTTGGAGGACTGGTCAGAGATCTTGGTGAATTACTTGTTGGAAGGTAGGAGGTGCATTGGTTAATCCAAAGTAGGTGACCCTTGGTATGTAAGTGCCAAACGTTGTTTTAAATACAGCCTTTGTCTGATCTTCCTCTTTTATCCTCAGGTTTTTGTATCCCCAATGGAGGTCAAATTTCAAGTATAGTTCCCCTTCTTGCAGATTTTCAAGTGCCATCCTTATGTTTAGTAAGGGGTTATTATCTCTTTCCATCCATTTGTTTAGTTCATGGTAGTCCATTACTGGCCACAATTCCTCTGAATCTTTCTTTCCAACAAAGAACACTGGGGCGGTATAAGGTGAGCTCCCTTGTCTAATATATCCCTTTTCTTCTTCTTCCATTAAGAATTTTCTTAGGATGTCTGTTTCCTTCCAGTTTAATGGATATACCTTGCAGTTGATAGAAGTTGGGGCGTTCAGGAGTAGTTTAATTGCCATGCTTTCCCCCCTTTCAAGGGGGAATCATCATGCTTTTGATTTGCTAAACACCCTCCAATATTTTTGATATTCCCTTGGGAGTTCTATTTTACTTGTTTCCTTTGTTTTTTGTCCTTCCTGGGCCATATTTTGAGAGATCGTTGTCTTTTTCAAGTATAACACATGCCCTTCCATTGGTTTCCCACACTCCTGGATTGCTGTGTTTTGGAACTGCTGCACCTTTTCTTGTGCTTGTCGAAACCCCATTGTCTCAATTTCCAATTTCCATCTAATAATTGAGCTTTCTCCCAGTTGATCCTTGGGTTGAATTCTTTGAGGAATGGGTATCCCAGGATAAATTGGTTGTTCCCTAGGTTGGTGAGGAAGAACTTCATTCTTCTTTTGTGTTCTTTTATTTTTATTTTCAGCCAACAGAAATATTTGATACTTCCAGTGCTGTTGCTAGTTCCATCTATGTTTTGTACTGGAACTGGTTTTTCCAATTGAAAACATCCTATTCTTAATTCTTTCCATGCTTGGAGGTCCAGGAAATTCTCAGTTGCCCCACTGTCAAGGAGGGCTTTGTCCTTGGCCACTGTTGATATCATTTTGAAGGTAAGTCCGATTCTCATTGACTTTAACACACTTCTAATATACATGACATCAATTCTTTTTATCACTTGTAGATCAGCCATTTCTACAAGTGGTGTTAAAAACCCGGTTCATCCATCATTCAGTCTATCAATTCATCTTGTTCGTCCATATTAAGAGCCCAGATGTTGTTTATAAGGTCATTTGGGGTGTAAGGAGGGGGAACAGGTTTGTGACCGTCATCTGGTTTTTCTTCCTCTTGTTGACCCCCTTTGGCTGTGGTTGTCCTTGCATTTTCCCCTTGTCGACTCTTCCCTCCTTGTCCCTCTTTTTGCCTGTTGTCTGTTCCCTTCTTCAGGCAGTTGCATCGCATGTGGCCTTGCTGTCCACATTGAAAACATCTTCCTTCTTGCTGATGCTTTTTCCTTTCAATTTCAGTTATCCCTCTGTGTCGCTTGTGCCAATTCGAGGAGTTGTATCCTTCTCTGACTACCATTGTATCCACATCCATGGCATCGGGATCCCTTTGCGCTACTTGGTTTGTAGTCTTTTCCTGTTGTCGGTTTTGTCGGGTGCTCAGGTAATCGCCTCCATGGGGTCTGAGGCTGGCGAATATGAGGTGTTGCCTTTGTACTGCCTTTTGCATAGCGGCTTGCCATTGGTTGATCCCGACTGGCAAGGGGTCTTTTGGAGGATTCCAGCATGTATTCCTTTTCATAAGCCTTGTTTGAACATTTCAATGCTTCCATGGGCTGCTTGGTCCCATCCTGCTCTGGCCAGTAAGTGTTCAAATGTGGCAATGTACTTGTTGATCTCATCCCCTTTCATTTCTAGTTTACTAAGATCGGCATAAGCCTGTTCCGCTGCAGCTGTGTCTGCAAATGCTTGGCCAAATTTGTTAACAAATTCGTTCCACAGGTTTTCATCGTTATCAGTGTAGATCAGCACAATGGGTGGAATTGCTTGTGGATCCCCAAACACTTTTCAGACAGTGTTGTCGCTGGTTTTGGCAACCCAATCATTGATGTATGGTCCTTTGATATATGATAGGGCCAACGCAATTCATTGGAATGGGTTCATCATAGCCTCATTCTGTAAGTTGCACATTTTCCATAAGGTGAATTCTTTCATGAATTTTTGGGTGTTCTTTCACTGACCGTCAAATATTTTGGGGGGATGTCCTATTAATGCCCCATTGGCAGCTGGAAGCGGACCCGCAATCGGGGCTCCTTGTGCCACTGCTTGTCCTCCTGGTGGAAGTGGTGGCGCCGGTGGGCCTGGCAGGCCTCTGCTGCCACCTCCTCCTCCACCACTGCTGCCTCCACCGCCTGCTCCTCCACCACCGCCACTGCTGCTACCTCCGCTTGGCTGTGTCCCCTGTGGCGCCGATCCTCTGGTGGGTGGTGCTCCAGTGCTGGGGCCTGATCCTTGCCCACTTGATACACCAGTCGATTGGCTTGGTATTCCTCCTGTCTGGCCTCCTGTTCCAACCATGCCGCTTGCTGTCTGTGTAGCACAGCTTGGTCCTGCAGGTGTTCCACTTGCTGATAATGTGCTGTGGCTTGGGCCAGCTGTTGTCAGTCCAACACATCCTCCTGCATAGGCGGTTGCTTGAGCAGGTGACATTGGTGATATCCCTGAGAAGGAAATTCGTGTGACATCTGCCTTTGTTGCTACTTGGCTCATAGGTTTGTCATGTTCAGGTTGTTCTATAACTTCTGTTCTTAACTGTAATATTTTTAGGTCCTTTGTAGCTTCTTCGAAAGCTTTGTCTTCTTGTGGGTTGTTTGTAGGAAAGTCGCTCTCTGTTACTTGTGTTTGAGATCTGTCTTCTGATTCTGATTCTGAGAATATTCCAGCTAGTTCAATCCTTCTTTGGTCTGGTGATTCAATGAATGGTCGTGACTTGGTTCCAAGGTTGCATCTTTGCAATGTTTTTATTCAAGCTCACTGACAGGTCCACCAGAATCCACTATTGTGGTTGATCCAGTACCAGCTTCCATTTATATATTCCACTGGGAGTGCCTTTTCTTCAGCTTCAGTGTATACTTCGTAGTGGCTTTCTACTTCTTCATGTTTTTTGATCCACTGGGCCCTTCCTCTTATTTCTTTTGGAAGGTTTGGTTTGTTTCTTGTGCTGACTACTTCTTTGTTGTCAGATTCTCCAGTGAAGTTTATTTGTATGTGTGCCAGTGCAAGTTTGTTTTTGTTAGACTTGACTTAATGTAAGGGAGCAGTAGCCCCTTCACATTACTTATGCTGCCTTTGTCTGAAAGGGGCAAGAGGGCAGAAAGATTGGGTGAGAAGGGCTCTCCTTAGCACTTGATGTCATAGGTCAAAGCAGGCAGCTTTGACGTAGATATCAGTGGGGCAGGGAGGCCCCTGGTGTTCATAATCGAAATAGAATAGGGGTGTTCACAAGTGTGAAGAGAGATCTAATCTGTGAGAAGATCTTACTTGATCCAGTTTTGTATGAGGTAAAAGACTGCTATTTGGGAAGTAAGTCAAGTCTAGAGCTTGACGTTACAGAAGGCTCCTACTTATATACTACTGCTGACATCATACTGTAGGTACAATCAGTTATCAACATCTGATGACATCATTCAGGCAGCTGTATCGTACAGTAACAAGTCATCAGACAGCTACGATCCTTTCTGTATCATAAGGGTTTACATAATCAAGACAGCTGTCTCATTGCAATCAATACAAAGCAGTCCGTAACAAACTGACAATGATGGAGGTCCACACCTCTCAGCTTACCGCTTATGAATACCCTCCTGCTCCATCCACACTTGAGGTCCAGGGACCCTCCAATACAGTGGCCTCCTCTCTTTCTTCTCTGCCCTCTCAACCGTTACCCACTGACCCCCCCACCTCTGAAGTCATGGCTGCAATCATGGCCCTCTCTTCACAGGTCTCTGCCCTTTCCTCCCAATTCTCTACCCATCTTGACTGCCTGGAAAATCCCACCCAACCATATTCACCATCAGCCCTGGCAGCCCTCTGGCAACCTATGCCGACCCATATTCAGAGACCTATCCTCAACTCCCAGTCAGGCCTCCCAAATCCCAACCTCCCTTCTTGCCAACCTGACTCCACTTGTAATATGGACAAAGTGGCTGACTTCAACCCAGACATCAACTGTCAAGACACATCCCAGACCCAGCTTGCCCATGTGGCCCAAATAGTGGCAGAGGCAGAACTTGCAGGGACCATCCCTCCAGAGGTCCACGATATGTGGTCATGCTTGGAGGGCCTTGACCCTTGTGTCAAGCACCTTTCACCTTCTCAATTTGACTCTCTTGATTGTTTCTACAATTTTTACAACCAATTCCTTACAGACCATTACACCCCCACTCAACTTCCAGAGAGCACAGGTGCATTTGAAGCCACTTTCATCTCCCACTACTGCTTCTTCTTACAGATGCGCTCCCTTGCTTGCATCCCAAAGGACAGGACCCACCCTACCAATCAACTGGCCCTGCCTCTGCCAGTCAACCCTGCTGGCAGGTCCATACAACTATTTCCACCTTGTGGCCTGCCTCAACTACCAACTACCATCACCAATCCCCTGCCCCCCCTTCCACCAAACAAACCAGTTGACCCTAGTGTCCCCTGAACTGTTATCAGAGAGAGAAAGAAGGGCTGAAATAACCCACACTCTTTTACCACAGTGGTTTCTGGCCCTTATCAGCCTCCTGAACCTCCTCTGATCATGACCACTAACCATTCTTGTGACCTTTCTGAACAGGAACTACAAAACCTCACATGTGACCAACTCATCAATGCTTACAAATTATGGTTCAATTGTAAAGTCATGTCCCAAAGCGCCAGCAAGCTTGTACTCATTATCACCTACAAGAGAGCCCTTGTGACTGAAGTCTCCATTGCCCCTGCTGCTCCAGCCCCCCCAAAACCCATGCACCCAAGAGTGCATCCCTTGATCACAACAGAGTTCACTGTCACACGGGATCCCTCCATGTGTGCACTTCAGGGACCCCAACCTGACACTGCTGTGGTTGTCTGCTCCTTACAGACTGTGATTTGTCAGGCCTACCAAGGCAGTAACCCCTCTGTGACCCTACTTAGCAGTTGCTGGAGTTCCCAACTCTTATCAAATTTTGTCCTCACCTTTGCAGGTCAACTGTCTAACAATGAAATCTTCCACCTCTGCACCACTTTGCTCCACCCCTTCCAACCTGGTGTTGGGAACTCACTACTTTATGGGTAGCGAGACTCGACTATGGCACGGAGTTGAAGGTGACTGATCCAAAGGAGCAGCAAAGAGATGTTGAGGAGGAAGAGACAGAAAGCGAGAAGAGGCGGGACTGAGTAGACTGTTGAGGGTGACAAGCGGGTTGCTGCTGACGATGAGGGAGCTTTGAAAGGCTCCAGTATGGGGATTGACAAGAGAACAGTCTAAGGACTGTTCACCTAAATTTGTAGGTCTTATATACTAATACAGGGTGGTCTGTGCACAGTTTAGGGTAGGTACAATTACAGGTAACGGGGGACTGCGCAGTCAATGTGCAGTAACTGTGGATTACATTATACATCTCGATTAGGGTCTAGCCCCAATGAGTTGTGTCTTCATTGATCCAGTCGCGTTGCGTATTTGTTGTGTCGGGAACTCACTACTTTATGGGTAGCAAGACTTGACTATGGTGTGGAGTTGAAGGTGGCTGATCCAAAGGAGCAGCAAGGAGATGTTGAGGAGGAAGAGGCAAAAGGCAAGGAGAGGCGGGACTGGGTAGACTGAGGGGCGAGCTGCTGGCAATGAGGGAGCTTTGAAGGGCTCCAGTGTGGGGATTGACAAGAGAACAGTCTAAGGACTGTTCACCTAAATTTATAGGTCTTATATACTAATACAGGGTGGTCTGTGCGCAGTTTAGGGTAGGTACAATTACAGGTAATGGGGGACTGTGCAGTCGATGCGCAGTAACTGCGGATTACATTATACATCTCAATTAGGGTCTAGCCCTAATAAGTCGCGTCTTCATTGATTGAGTCACATCGCGTGTTTGTTGATTATTTAGTGGATGTGTCTTGTTGATCGTTCCCACAATCTGCCATGTGTTGATCAACGGATTAGATGCACATCCAAAGCGCGTCTTGTCACGTGACATTGTCGATGACCAATTCCTTGATAGGTCATGTGTTATCTTCCCAGGGTCACAGGGTTGTAGGTTCCCAGGATCACATGCTAGTAAGTCATGTGATACCCAATTGACAAAGGGGTCATGTGATGAGTCATGTGCAGGATCATGTGATGGGTTCCCACAGTCATGTGATGCTGAAGTTATGGGTTTGTAGCTGAGACCAGGGGGCACAAGTACCACTTACAACAGTATCCCCTCTTTAGGATCTCCTTGCACCTGCAAGGCTCGTATACGTATCCCCTCTTTAGGGCGATTACGGGCGTGGAATTCAGCGACTAGTTCTTTAGCATGTGTTAGTTCTCCAGCTGGGATCCATGAGTTGTCGGCATCTGTGTAGCCTTTCCAGTGGACGAAGTACTGTGTGCTCTTGTGATTTCTTGTGGGACATGCTGCTAGGACTTTATCAATTTTGTAATGTCCTTCTTCTCCTCCAACGATTTCTGGAGGGGGTCGCTTGAAATTGGGTCTATGTCCTTGTGTTTCGTGGTAGGGTTTTAGCAATGAGTTATGGAATATGGGGTGAACCCTCATGGTCTCGGGTAATTGCAACTTGCAATTTGTAGGTGAAGCCCATATGACCTTGAAAGGTCCATATCTTTGTGGAGCGAGTTTTGCTTTAGGGTGTGTTGTTTGTAAATTTGTGGCTTCCAAGAGTACTAGGTTGTCTTTGTGGAACGTGTAGGATAGTTCTTTGGGTCCTCCACTTCACATTTCTTTAGCCGCGATCATAAGTGCAGCCATGACTTCTTTGCATATTTGCTCTAGGTATTGGATGCAGTCATCCACACTTTGTAGTCTGGTCTGTAGTTGCAAGGGTGGTTTAAAGGTTGGCTGAAAGCCATACCAGACTTCGAAGGGTGATCTATGGGTGCTGCGGTGCGGTCGTGCATTGTGTGCGAATTCGATAATGGGGAGGAGTGTGGTCCAATTGTCTTGTTGGAAGTTTCCACAGATACGAAGGTATTGCTCGATTACTTGGTTAACTCGTTCTGACTCTCCGTCAGTTTGAGG
>Ga0307510_10001273_pt1 | contig 27490 bp, 30 predicted proteins | sample 12_EM_MG_FD_207224 | JGI IMG/M metagenome (GOLD analysis project Ga0307510, IMG submission 207224) | Populus trichocarpa ectomycorrhiza microbial communities from riparian zone in the Pacific Northwest, United States - 12_EM | ecosystem: Host-associated > Plants > Roots > Unclassified | place... | reverse complement strand
ACAAGGCATTGCGCTCGGCGCCATCCTGCAAGGCATCCACGTCTCGGGCCGCCACTATGCCGGCGGCTGGTGGGACTGGCTGACGCCGTTCAGCATTCTGACCGGCGTGGCGCTGGTGATCGGCTATGCCCTGTTAGGGGCGACTTGGCTGGTGATGAAAACGGAAGGCGCCCTGCGTGACCGGGCCTATCATCTGAGCTGGGTGCTGCTGCTCGCGATGCTGGGCGCCATCGGCGCGGTGAGCATTGCGACCCCGTTCCTTCATGTGCAGTACACGCACCGCTGGTTCGCATGGCCGAACATCCTGCTGACCGCGCCGGTACCGGTCGCGGTGGCTGCCGTCACCGTGCTGCTGCTGCGCAGTCTCGCCAACAAATACGACTACCAGCCGTTCTTCCTGACGCTGGCGCTGTTCGCGCTGTCCTATGCCGGCCTCGGCATCAGCATGTATCCCTACATCGTGCCGCAGAGCATCACGATCTGGCAGGCGGCGTCGCCGGAGAACAGCCAGGTGTTCATGCTGTTCGGTGTCGCCGTGCTGATCCCGCTGATCCTCGGCTATACCGCCTGGGCCTATTGGGTGTTTCGCGGCAAGGTCAAACCTGAGAGCGGGTATCATTGACCCAGATCAAGCCAGGCCCGCGCCCGTTGACACAGCGTTTGCTGTGGTTCGCCGCGCTCTGGCTCGGCGGCGTCGGCACCGTGGCGCTGATTTCATTTTGCCTGCGGCTGTGGATCGCGCCGAAATAGGCCAAAACCGGATTACCCCATGAATTGGGCGGTCGACGAAAATTCAAGACATTTCAGTCACCTACTTGCCCCATTCGCCCTAAACTTGCCATCAAGCTGGCCCTGAGATTTGATGGTTCCGCTAATTTGGCCAACGCGCCAGGAGGAGAACTCTGCGATGACAAAATTTCGGCACCTGATCTGGATGGTGATCGCGGCAGGCGGTCTGGTCCTTTCGGCCCCGCAGAGCGAAGCGCAGACGCGACAGCCCGACGTCGGCGACCAGCCGGGGCTTATCGCTGATGACTCCGTTGAACTCGATCCGCAGTTCAGGAAGACAGCGGTGCTCTATCGCACCAATGAAGCGCCGGGCACCATCATCGTGGTCACGGCCGAACGCCATCTTTATCTGGTTCAGGGCAACGGCCGCGCCTTGCGCTACGGCATCGGCGTCGGTCGTGAAGGATTCACGTGGCAGGGGCTGGTGAACATCACACGCAAGGCGGAGTGGCCGGACTGGACCCCGCCGCCCGAGATGATCCAGCGCCAGCCCTATCTGCCGCGCTTCATGGCCGGCGGCCCCGGCAACCCGCTCGGCGCCCGCGCAATGTATCTCGGCACCACCGTCTACCGCATCCACGGCACCAATAGGCCCGACACTATCGGCACCGCCGTCTCTTCCGGTTGCTTCCGGCTGGTCAACGCCGACGTCGCCGACCTCTACGAGCGCGTGCCGGTCGGCACCAAGGTGATTATCCGGCAAAAGCCGGAACTGTAATTGCGACGCGGTCCCCCAAGGCCGATACTTTTCCCTGAAATTGTGAGTTGAAAAAATGCTACGGACATTCCGAGGCGGCCTCCTGATCGGGCTGGCGGTCGCAGCCGCCGTTGCGGCCGCTGCAATCACCTACGAACGCTACGACACCAAGACGCTGAAGCGGACCATCCGCCGCGGCGAAGTGCTGTGCGGCGTCAACAAGGGCCTGCCCGGCTTCTCGATCCCCGACGACAAGGGCGACTGGACCGGCTTCGACGTCGATTTCTGCCGCGCGGTAGCCTCGGCCATCTTCGACGATCCCAAGAAGGCGAAATTCATTCCGCTCGACGCCAGCGAACGCTTCAAGGAGCTGCAGAGCCGCAAGGTCGACATCCTCTCCCGCAATTCGACCTGGAGCATGTCGCGCGAGACCAATTACGACCTCTATTTCCCGGCGGTCGCCTATTATGACGGCCAAGGCTTCATGCTGCCACGCTCGCGCAACATCGAGTCCGCGCTCGATCTCAACAACAGCAAGGTTTGCGTGCAGGAGGGGACGACGACGGTACTCAACCTCGCCGACCATTTCCGCGCCAACAACATGAAATACACGGAAGTGAAGCTTCCAAAGCTGGAAGACGTGCTCAAGGCCTATGAAGGCGGCAAGTGCGATACCTTCACCGCCGACGTCTCCCAGCTCTACGCGCTCCGTTTGAACCTGATCCAGCCGAGCGACCATGTCATCCTGCCCGACGTCATCTCCAAGGAGCCGCTCGCGCCCGTGGTGCGCCAGCGCGACGACGACTGGATGATGCTCGTGAAGTGGACGCTGTACGCGATGATCAACGCCGAGGAACTCGGCGTCACCTCGAAGAACATCGACGAGGCGCTGAAGTCGAAGAAGCCCGACGTGATGCGGCTGGTCGGCACCGAGGGCAGCTACGGCGAGGATCTTGGCCTGAGCAAGGACTGGGCCGTCCGCATCATCCGCCACGTCGGCAATTACGGCGAGGTCTACGAGCGCAATGTCGGCGAAGGATCGAAGCTGAAGATTCCCCGCGGGCTGAATTCGCTGTGGAGCAACGGCGGGATTCAGTATGCCCCGCCGATAAGGTAAGGTCTATCAACGCCCACAACTGTCATCACCCGCGAAGGCGGGTGACCCAGTATTCCAGAGACGTCGTAATGGACCGAGAAGCCGCGGCGTACTGGATCACTCGCCTTCGCGGGTGATGACAGCGGTGTGTGAGGCGGCGTTTTGCGCACGCCGGAATGACGGCTCAACCCTCAATAGCTCTTCATCCGCGCCAGCTGGTCGGCGTGGTAATTGCTGTCCCCGAACAATTCCTGGCAGACCCGTGCGCGCTTCATGAAGAAGCCGATGTCGAACTGGTCGGTCATGCCCATGCCGCCGTGCATCTGCACGCCCTCCTGCACCGCCAGCGTGGCGGTCGTGCCGGCGCGGGCCTTGGCGACCGCAACCGCGGCGCCGGCATGATCGAAATCCCCGTCAAGCGTCTGCAGTGCCTTCAGCACCGCGGCGCGGGTGATCTCGATGTCGATGTAAAGCTGGGCGGCGCGGTGCTGCAGCGCCTGGAATTCGCCGATCAGTTTTCCGAACTGCTTGCGCTCCTTCAGATACGTGACGGTGCGGCCGAACACCTCTTCGCTCAGGCCGACCATTTCGGAGGCCACCGCACCGCGGCCGATATTGAGCACGCCGTCCAGCAGCGCTCCGCCCTGATCGACTTCGCCGAGCACATGATCCGCATCGACCTCGACATTGGCGAATTCGATTCGAGCGGCGTTATGCGCATCGACCATCACGGTGCGTTCGATCGCGACGCCCTTGGCCTTGGGATCGACCAGGAACAGCGTCAGCCCGCTGCGCTCGCCAGCAGCGCCGCCGGTGCGGCCAGCGACGATCAGGAGATCGGCGGTGTGGCCGTCGACCACCAGCGCCTTGGCGCCGTTGAGCCTGAAACCGTTGCCCGAACGTACCGCCTGCAGGTTGATGTGCAGCGGGCGATGCTTTGCGCCTTCATCAACGGCAAGCGCGGCCAACAGCGAACCGTCCGCGATCTTCGGCAGATGTGCGGACTTTTGCGCCTCACTGCCGCCGCGCGAGAGCGCGGAGACCGCCAACACCGCGGTCGACAGGAACGGCGACGGCATCAGCGTGCGGCCGATTTCCTCCATCACCACACCGGCCTCGACGCAGCCAAGCCCGCTGCCGCCGAAATTCTCCGGCACCAGCAGGCCGGAAAAGCCCATCTCGGCGAACGTCTTCCAGAGGTCGCGGGAAAATCCCGTTGCGTCCTTGCTGTCGCGCAGACTGCGCAGATGCGCCACCGGCGCCTTGTCGCTGATGAGGCCGCGTGCGCTGTCGCGCAGCATGGATTGTTCTTCTGTGAGGACGAGTGCCATTGATGAATTCCGTTACGCTGACCTTCGATTGATTTCGCTGTTGACCCTCATGGTGAAGAGGCGCTCTTGCGCCGTCTCGAACCATGAGGCTCGCGGCCCATCCTTCGAGACGCCTGCTTCGCAGGCTCCTCAGGATGAGGACTTTTTCCTACGCCCCCGGCAGATCGAGGATGCGCTTGGCGACGATGCCGAGCATCACCTCACTCGTGCCGCCTTCGATCGAGTTGGCCTTGGTGCGCAGCCAGGCGCGCGGACGGGCGCCGCCTCGGGAGCGCTCGGTTTCCCATTCCAGCGCATCGATACCACCGGCCGACATCAGGATTTCGTGTCGGCGCTTGTTGAGCTCGGTGCCGTAATATTTCATCGCCGAGGAGAACGCCGGATGCGACTGCCCGGCTTTGGCCAGATCAACGGCCCGCTCGGCCACGGCTGCAAACGCCGCCTCGTCGATGTCGAACGCGGCGATCTGGCCGCGCAGCATGGCATCGTCGAGCCGACCGGAATCTTCGCTTCCGACGGAGTCGGCGGCGACCTGCCCGAGTGGACGGCCGATACCGCGCTCTCCAGTGCCCGAGATCATCGCGCGCTCATGCTGCAGCAGATACTTTGCCACATCCCAGCCCCGGTTGACGGTGCCGACCACATGCGATTTCGGCACGCGGACATTGTCGAAGAAGGTTTCGCAGAACGGCGAATAGCCCGAGATCAGGAGAATGGGCTTGGTCGATACGCCGTTCGAGGCCATGTCGAACAGGATAAAGCTGATGCCGTCGTGCTTCTTCGCCGTGGGATCGGTGCGCACCAGGCAAAAAATCCAGTCGGCGTAGTTCGCGTAGGAGGTCCAGATCTTCTGGCCGGTGATGACGTAATCGTCGCCGTCGCTCTCGGCGCGGGTCTGCAGCGAGGCGAGGTCCGATCCGGCGTTCGGCTCGGAATAGCCCTGGCACCAGCGGATCAGGCCGGCGGCGATTTTCGGCAGATGCTCCTTCTTCTGCGCCTCGTTGCCGTATTTCAGCAGCGCCGGCCCGAGCATCCAGATGCCGAAACTCGACAGCGGCGAGCGCGCGCCGATCGCCGACATTTCCTCGCGCAGCACCTTGTGCTCGGCGCGATCGAGTCCTCCACCGCCATACTCCTTCGGCCAGTCCGGCACGGTCCAGCCCTTGTCGCGCATCCGCTCGAACCAGACGCGCTGCGGCTCGGACGAGAATTTTGCGTTACGGCCGCCCCAATAGGTGTCGTTCTCCGAGGTCATCGGACGCCGCATCTCCGGCGGGCAATTGGCCTCCAGCCAGGCGCGGGTTTCATGGCGGAATGTTTCCAGATCGGACATGTCGGCGTTTCCATGTTGGATGTTGGGAGCGACCTTAGCCTTCGCATTGCGGAATTCAATATATGTCTGACGTCAGCCCATGCTTCTGCGGCGGTAGTCAGGAGGCGGAATCGGGTGTAAGCGCAGAGCGGTAACGGTTGAAAAACAAGAGGAAACGGGCATGCGGCTGAAATTGCTTTCGCCTGGCGAAATGAGCGCCGAACAAAAAGAAACCTACGACGAAGCGATATCGGGCAAGCGCGGCGCCCCGCCGGCGCCGATGATGGCCTGGCTCAACAGCCCGGACATGGCGCGCCATGCCACGCGGCTCGGCGAGCAACTGCGATTCAATACGATGTTTCCGGCAAAGCTTTCCGAGATCGCGATCCTCGTCACCGCGCGGCACTGGACCTCGCATTACGAATGGTTTGCGCACAAGCGCCTGGCGCTGAAGGGCGGCATGGACCCGAAGATCATCGATGACATCCGCGACCGGCGCACGCCGGCGTTTGACGATCCAAAGGGCCAGATGATCTATGACCTCGCCAAATCGTTGCATGAAGGCAAAGGCGTGTCGCAGGCGCTTTACGATGAGGCCGTAAAAGTGCTCACCGAACGCGGGATCGTCGAAGTGATCGGGCTGTGCGGCTACTACACGATGGTGTCGATGACGCTGAACACGTTTGAGTTCGGACTGCCGGATGGAGAAGTGTCCGATCTTGCATGAACCTATCCTCCCCCTCTCCCCGCTCTTACGCGGGGAGAGGGGGAGGGTGAGGGGCTCCCTCCGCGAATTGTGACCCGACGATAGTCCTGTACCCCCTCACCCGGACTTTCCGCTTCGCGTAAAGTCCGACCTCTCCCCGCATGCGGGGCGAGGTTGAGAACAGCAAGCGGAGATAGACATGCCCCAAAATCCACCCATCACCGCCGGCACCCGGATCGGACATGTCCATCTCAAGGTCGCCGACCTCGAACGCGCGCTGGGGTTTTACTGCGGCGTGCTCGGCTTCGAGGTGATGCAGCGAATGGGCTCCGGTGCGGCGTTCATTTCGGCGGGTGGCTATCACCACCACATCGGCCTCAACACCTGGGAAAGCAAAGGCGGCCATCCGCCGCCGCCAGGCACCACCGGGCTGTTTCACACCGCCATCCTCTATCCCACCCGCCCGGCGCTGGCGGATGCGCTGTATCGCGTGATCCAGGCCGGCATCGAGCTCGATGGCGCCAGCGACCACGGCGTCAGCGAGGCGCTGTATTTGCGCGATCCCGACCAGAACGGTGTCGAGCTCTACCGCGACCGGCCGAAGGAAGAATGGCCGCGCGCGCCGGACGGATCGTTGGCGATGTTCACCAAGCGGCTGGATCTGGAGGATCTGCTGCGGCAGCGGGAGACCTAATTCCTCATGGTGAGGAGGCGCGAAGCGCCGTCTCGAACCATGAGAGCCCCGATGCCGCCATCCTTCGAGAAGCCGCTTCGCGGCTCCTCAGGATGAGGACTTCGTGCGCCCGCGGATCATGATCAGCACCGCCGCCGTCAGCTCCACCGCGATACAGCCATAGAACGGCAGCGTGTAGCTTCCCGAGAGATCGCGCAGCAGGCCGACCACGCCCGGGCCGAACGCGTAGGTGATCTGGTTGATCGCCGTGATCAAACTGACCAGCACACCGAACGAACGCGGGTCGAACTCGCGCTGCACGATCAGCGCCGGCAGCGTGATCAGATTGCCGACCGAGAAGCCGAACAGCGCGCAGGCGGCGATCAGCGCGTAATCATGATGCACGTTGATGACGACCAGAAGCGCGATCGCCTGGCTGACGAAGGAGAGCGCGGACGCCAGCCGCTGGTTCATCCGGTCGATCACGAAGGAGAACAGCACGCGGCCGACGACTGCCATTGCGGTCAACACCGCCACTGCCATCGCCGCCTGTTGCCGGCCGACCACGGAATCGAGGAAAGAGATCAGGTGCACGATGAAGCCGACCTGCGCGAACAGCACCAGCGCAAACGCCGCCGACACCGAGAGGAAGCCGATATCGCGAAACGCGCGGGCGCGGATCTGCGTGGGCGACGGCGCGTCCGCGGCCTCGACGGCGCTCGCGCTGGCATGAACCGGCGGCCGCCCGACAAACAGCAGGATCACCGGAACCATCACCGCGACCATTACCACTGCCGCAGCGGTCATCCCGCCGGAAAAGCCGAAATGGCCGATCGCGGCCACCAGCAGCGGCACGCCAATGATGCCGCCAAAGCTCGCACCGTTCAGCGCCAGGCTGATCGCCATGCCGCGCTTTTTGTCGAACCAGAGGCCGAGCGTGTTGGTAATCATGCCAAGGCTGGTGCCGGCCCAGCCGAAGGCGAGCACGGCGTTGGCGAGATAGAGCTGCCAAGGTTCACGGACCTGACCGATCGAAATTGCGGCCAAAGCCATCGTGCAGATGCCCGCGATCATGCAATTGCGGGGGCCGAACCCCTTGATCGCCTCGCTGACAAAGGCAACCAGCGCCGCACCCGACAGATAGAAGAACGTCGTGCCCGAAGAGATCAGCGACGCCGGCCAGCCGTGCAACCGCTGCAACTCGGCGACATAGACGCTCTGGCCGTAGAAGCCGAACGCCCAGCCGAAGGTCGCCAGCAGGAAGCAGACGGCCACGATGCGCCAGCCGTCGTAGCGGATCGAGGTTTCGTCAGGAGGCGTGTAGTTGCGGGCGTCCAAGAGATGTCCCTTCGTTGCTGTCGTCATTGCCGGCTTGTCCCGGCACATGTCGGCAACGGTTTGATCGCGTGCAAGGCGCGCCAGTTCGATGAGCGTCGAACTGTCAGCAGATGGCAGCTAGAGCATGAAGATTTTTGGTTAGACGAGTCGAGCCGCAGGCGTACTTCAACCTCTCCCGCTTGCGGGGGAGGTCGGCGCGAAGCGCCGGGTGGGGGCTCTCTCAATTCAGGCAGTCCCACCGCGGAGGCACCCCCACCCCGCCCTCCCCCGCAAGCGGGAGAGGGACCGCACCTTCCTCGTGGTCGCCATCAAATCCAATTTCATATGCTTTAGGCGGTCGGCTTCGACGGGTCGTAGAAGAACCGCTCGCGAAACACCCGATCGCCGCGCCATTCCTGCAACGCGACTTCGTCGAACCGGCCGGTCTTGCCGGACTTGTAAACAAACTCGAACACCCAGTTGATGGCGACGCGATCACCCTCGACCACCGAGGCCATGCAGGTCGACGTCACGCTCTTCACACGCTGCAGCACCGCGCGCTCATGCGCGACCAGAACATCGCGGCCGACCCGCGGTGCGGCCGCGTTCTCCTGCATGCTGGCATCCTCGGTGTAGAAACGCTCGATGGCGCCGGCATGATCGCCGGAGACGACGGCAGCAATGAACTCGTCGAGACGGGCGCGCGACGGCATGGAACCTCCAGCAATCAAATTGAGGATCAGATAGTCGGACCGGGAATCTCGCCAGCCGCCTGCAGCTTCGCCCGGCGCTTGGCGAATGATGCCAACGACAGCACCGCAAGGCCGAGCAGCACCGGCGGAAACACCACCATGTTTACCATCGACCAGCCGTAATGCGCCAGCAACTGGCCGGACGAGAACGAGCCCAGCGCCATCATCCCGAACACCAGGAAATCGTTGAAGGCCTGCACCTTGTTGCGTTCCTGCGGCCGATGCGTTTCCAGCACCAGCGCCGACGCGCCGATAAAGGCAAAGTTCCACCCCACCCCGAGCACGATCAGCGTCGCCCAGAAATGCAACGCGGTGATGCCGGAAAGGCCGATCCCTGCCGCGGCGGCCTCCAGCAGCAGGCCGAGCGCTACGATCCTTGGCGCGCCGAAGCGCGCGATCAGCGAGCCGGTGAAGAAGCTCGGCCCGTACATCGCCACGATGTGCCACTGGATGCCGAAATTGGAATCGCTGACGGTCAGGCCGCACATTTTCATGGCGAGCGGCGCCGAGGTCATCACGAGGTTCATCATGGGATACGCAATCACCCCGCACAGCGCCGCCGCGATGAAGCGCGGCTGCCGCGCGATCTCGAACAGCGGCCGGCCGCCATGCATATCCGACGGCGCCGGCTTCGGCGCATCGACGCCCCACAGCACCGCCATCGCCACCAGCGCCACGAACGCCTGCACCACGAAGCTGAACGCGAACAGATAAGGCGGCCAGATATCCATGGTCCACTGCACGAGCTGCGGACCGAGCACGCCGGCGAACACGCCGCCCGCCATCACCCACGATACGGCCTTCGGCCGGAACGCGGAGCTGGCGCCGTCGGCGGCGGCAAATCGATAGGACTGCGCCACCGCGCCGTATAGGCCGCCGAGAAACGTCGCGCCGCAGAACAGCCAGAACGACGCGTACAGGACGGCGATGGCGGCGAGCGCGCCGGTCAGCACGCCGCAGAACGTGCCGATGATGAAAGCGGTGCGGCGGCCATAGGCGCGCGAGATCGCACCGGTCGGCAGCGTACCGGCGGCGAGCCCCAGCACGTACATCGAGAGCGGCACGGTGGCGAGCGAGATGCTCGGCGCCAGCGTCGCGCCGACGATCGAGCCGGTGGCAAAAATGACAGCCGAATTGGCGCCGGTCAGCGCCTGCGCCGCGGCGAGCCGCAGCACATTGCCGCGCGCACGCGCGTCATTGGTTACCTCTACGGTGGCTGTCGTATCCAGCATCGGCATTCCCGCCCGGCAGGCCCCGGGCAGGGAGCCGCATTGATTCATTGCGGGGCACTATGAAGACGTGAGAGGACGCGATCAACCGGCGCAAACGGGCGCACGCCATGCGAGGGGCGCAAGCAGCTGTCGCGGGACGCATCGCCAATTCATCACACGAAAACGACCTTTCACGGCCGCTTCTTGCCCGATCTCTTTTCGGCGCGTACCGCGCCGGTCTTGTGGACCTTCGAGCGAGGATCCACGACGCCGGTGTGGGGAAAACCTGGACTCCAATCGAGCGCGATCGTGGCGGCGAAGCCGAAGAAGCTGGAGCGGCTCATGCCAAGCTCGGTGGCGCGCTTGTCGATCCGCGTAATCAGGCTCTTCGGCAGATAGACGTTGACCCGCTCGGACGGATCGGGCGGATCGACCCCGACGATGAAATAGGCGACGACGTCGGCGCCCTTCGGCAACGCGATCTGCTCGATCGGCGTCGCCGCCGGCAGCGGCCTGCCCTGCTCGGCCATGCCGTCCACCGCGCGCGCCAGCGCGCCCTCCGCTTTCTCGATCGCCTCTTCCTGCGATCGCCCGCCGGCAACGCAGCCCGGAAAATCGGGAAACCACGCGCCGAGCGCACCACGCGGGCCGCGCTCCAGCACCGCCGGATAGAGCCGCTTCTTCAATCTGGCCTCCCCACGATGATTGTGCTATTTAACACACTCACCGGTGTGTCAAATCACACATTAGATGTAGCATAGCCTGAGATGGAGGGCAAAATGGACGCGCAAGCCGAGCTCCGTATCATCCGCGCCGCATACGCCAAGCAGGTACTTGCCGCCGCCAGCGTCGACGATGCGCGGCTCGCTCAGGCGTTTGCCACCGTCCCCCGCGAGGACTTTGTCGGTCCCGGTCCGTGGCTGGTGATACGGTGGCTACGCGACTATGTGCCGACGCCCGACGACGACCCCGTCTATCTCTATACCGACGATCTGGTCGCGCTGGTGCCCGAGCGCCGCGTCAACAACGGGCAACCATCGTTGCACGCCCATCTCATCCATCGGGCCTTGCCCACGGTCGGCGAACACGTGGTGCATGTCGGAACCGGCACGGGCTATTACACCGCCATCCTCGCACATCTCGTCGGGCCGTCAGGGCGGGTTACGGGAATCGAGTATGATGCGAGCCTTGCCGCGCGTGCCAGAGCCAGCCTGGCGCCCTATGCGAACGTCACGGTGATTGAGGGCGACGGCACGCAGGTGTCGTTCGATGCCGCCGATGTCATCTATGTCAACGCCGGCTGCACGCAGCCAGCGGCACGCTGGCTCGACGGCCTTGCCGATGGCGGCCGCCTGATCATGCCGATGACGTCAGATCAGGGATTTGGCGGCATTGCGCCGGTGCACTTCGCGAGTGCCGGCGCAGTGTTCCGAATTGAGCGAAGAGCTGCGAGCTATCTGGCGCAATGGATTTCGCCAGTTGCGATCTTCCCCTGCGCCGGCGGCCGCGACCAAGCATCCGAACGCGCGCTTGCCGCAGCCTTTGCCGGTGGCGGCTGGCAAAAGGTCACACGATTGTATCGAGACCAGGACGTTCCCGACGAGCGCTGCTGGCTTCGCGGCCCGGGGTGGTGCCTCGCCTACGAGTGACGCGCCGGAAGGCGACTACGCCGACAGGTCCGACCGTCCGAAGACCAAGATCATATTGTTGGCGGGCAATTGCACGGTTTCGACCAACGCAAGACCCACACCAGCGGCGAGCTTTTCGAGATCGACGATGTCGCGCACGCCCCAGTCGGCATCCTGCTCGCGCAGGCTGGTGTCGAACACGGCATTGCTCATCGCGGTGTGCTTGCCGTCGCGCTTGAAGGGGCCGTAAAGAAACAAGCGCCCATCGCTGCGCAGATAGCGGCCTGCGCCGGCGAACAGGCCTTCGGCGACCCGCCACGGCGCGATGTGAATCACGTTGGCGCAGAACACAGCGAGCAGTTCGGCTGGCCCGCTGCTGTCATGCATCGCCGGACACCAGGCCGGATCGGTGAGATCGATCCGCAGCGGCGGACGGATGTTCGACAAGCCGGTATGCGCGCGCCATGCCTCGATGCTCTTCAGGTGCCGCTCGTTGAGATCGCTCGGCCACCAAATGATGTCGGGCGTATGTTTTGCGAAATGCACGACATGCTGGCCGGTGCCGCCGCCGACTTCGGCAACGTTACCGGATTTGCCGGCGAGAAATTTTTGCAGCACCGCCCAGATCGGCTCATGGTTGCGGTGGAACGCCGCCGCATCGAGCCGGCCGTCCGGTTCGACCGGCCGGCCATCCTTGCCGAACTCCACCACATATTCCGCCATGTCAGCCTCGTGAAAAAATCGCCGTAGTCCTGAACATGTGGATGCGACGCTTCACTTCAACTCGCCGCAGTACATTTCCTTCAGCACCTGCAGCAGGCGCAATGCGCGCGGGTCGGCAACCCGATAATGCAGTGTCTGCGACGTCCGCCGGAATTCGACCAGGCCATCGGCACGCAATTTCGCTAAATGCTGCGACAATGCGGACTGACTCAGCTTGACGATGCCGACGAGTTCCCCGACCGTCATCTCGCCGCGTACGGCGAGAAAACAGAGGATCAGCAGGCGCTTTTCATTGGCGAGCATTTTCAGGAGTTGGGCTGCTTCGCCGGCCTGTTTCGCCAGTTGCTTCAGCGCGGCCGCATCGTCGGTGCCGGGGGCGAATGGTGTCTCTTTGGCTGCCGCCGCGGCTGCTCTCATAGCGTCCAATCCGGGATGGTTTTCCGTGCCTGCGAAGCACACACTGCACACTAGCGTCCCGGCCATTTTTTAGCATTGACTAAATTAGTAAATGCCGATACCGGTTCAAAAAAGCAAGAAATGATGCGGCGATGTAGCCGCGAGGGGAAGAAAACGTGCGGCATAACCCGTTACGCAGCAAATCTGTTCTCTCCGATCTTGCCAGCGCGGACGCGCCCTTGGGGCGACGCGGCTTTCTCACCCTCGGCGCGGCGCTGACCGGCAGCCTCGCCCTTGGCAGCAAACCCGTCATCGCCAACCCCGCGCCGGAGGCGCCTCCTGCGGACGCTCCCTGGTCGCAATCGATCGGCGCGGGCGTGGTCGACCGGCCCTATGGCCGGCCTGCGGATACCGAAGCCTCTGTCATCCGGCGCAACGTCCCCTGGCTCACCGCCAGCGCGGAATCCTCGGTGAGCTTTTCGCCGCTGCAGGATCTTCACGGCATCATCACACCGAATGGATTGTTCTTCGAGCGTCACCATGCGGGCCGGCCCGATATCGATCCGGCGCAGCACAAGCTCATGATCCACGGGCTGGTCGAGCGCCCGCTGCTCCTGACCATGAAGGACATCCTGCGCTTCGCGCAGGTCACGCGCATTCATTTCATCGAATGCCCGGCCAATGGCGGCATGAACTGGCGCGCCGCGCAGATGAACTCGCTGCAGTTCAGCCACGGCATGGTCAGCTGCGCCGAATGGACCGGCGTCCGGCTGTCGACGCTGCTGGAAGAGGTCGGCGTCAAGAAGGAAGCGAAGTGGGCGATGGTCGAAGGCGCCGACGGCGCGCATATGAACCGCAGCCTGCCGCTCGACAAATGTCTCGACGATTGCCTCGTGGTCTATGCGCAGAACGGCGAGGCGCTGCGGCCCGAACAGGGTTATCCGCTGCGGCTGGTGGTGCCGGGCTGGGAAGGCAACGTCAACATCAAATGGCTGCGGCGGATCAAGCTCGGCGACAAGCCATGGCATTCGCGCGAGGAAACCTCGAAATACACCGACCTGATGCCGGATGGCACCTCGCGCGGCTTCACCTGGCTGATCGACGCCAAATCCGTCATCACCTTTCCCTGCCCGGAAAAGCCGCTCGACGGGCCCGGCCTCTATGAGATCAGGGGACTGGCGTGGACCGGCAACGGCAAGGTCAAGCGTGTCGACGTCTCCATGGACGGCGGCGTCAGCTGGCAGAGCGCGCGGCTGCACGAGCCGGTGCTGTCGAAGGCACTCACAAAGTTCACCCTGCCCTGGCGCTGGGACGGCCGCCCGGCGCTGGTCGCATCCCGCGTCATCGACGAGACCGGTTACGTGCAGCCTACAATTTCAGAGCTGCGAAAGCAGCGCGGCTCGAACTCGGTCTATCACAACAATTCGATCCAGACCTGGCAGGTCAAGCCGGACGGAAGCGTCTTCAATGTACAGCTCGCGTAAGATTTGCTTGGCCGTCGTGGCGATCGTGCTTGCGGGCGGGGGCCTCGCAAGCGCGGCGGAGCCCGGCTCGTTCGGTTACGGCCGCATAGCTGCGCCGGCGCAGATCGCCGGCTGGGACATCGACGTGCGCGGCGAGGATGGCGCAGGCCTGCCGCCCGGCAAGGGCACGGTCGACCGGGGCGCCGACGTCTATGCCGAGCAATGCGCCGCCTGTCATGGAACCTTCGGCGAAGGCGAAGGCCGCTTCCCCAAGCTGGTAGGCGGCGTCGGATCGCTCCGGGACGAGCGCCCGGAGCCGACGGTGGGCAGCTACTGGCCGTTTGCCCCGACCCTATGGGACTATATTAACCGCGCCATGCCGATGGCCGCGCCGCACACATTGTCAGCGGATGACGTTTATGCTTTGACCGCCTATATTCTAGGCCTGAACGACCTCGTTCCCAGTGATTTCGTTGCCGATCGCAACAGTTTGCCGAAAGTCAAAATGCGCAATCGCGACAACTTCATCTGGACCGACCCGCGCCCCGATACCATCGCCAAGCCCTGCATGAATGATTGCGTCAACGCCGCCGATGTCAGGATCTCGTCGACGGCCGAGGGGCGGAACCTGACGCCACGCACGACCGGACCGCTCGACACGATGCAACCGAAATAGAAATTACGGAAACGCCTGTGACCGATCATTCCCTGACGAAATCCGCAAAGCTCCCGGCGTTCACGCTGGCGCTGGCGATCGGCGCGTTCGCTTCCATTGGCGCCGCGCAGGCGCAGTCCGCGGCGGACGAAGGCCGCAAGCTCGCCTTCGACCGCGGCAAGGGCAATTGCCTGACCTGTCATGTCATCAAGGGCGGCGACCTGCCCGGCACGATCGGCCCCGAGCTGGTCGACATCAAGAGCAAGTATCCCAAGCGAGAGGATCTGGTCGCCATTCTCAACGATGAAACTCTGCGCAATCCGCTGACCGTGATGCCGCCGTTCGGACGCAACCGGATCCTGACCGAAAAGGAAATCAACGCGGTGGTGGATTTCCTGCAAACGCTGTGACGCAAGAACGAGAAATTTAAGGCTGTGACGTGCGCGCGCACACTTTAGGAGACGATGGAAATGACTGACGTCGGATTTTCGGCCACGCGGCGGCTGATCCTGCAGGGTGCAGGCGCGGTGGCGCTCTTGGGCCTCGGCAATATTCCCTTTGGCCTGACGTCGGCGCTCGCCGCAGCCAACGACAAATATCCGGAAGAGGCGTTCAAGGCCAAGAGCGAGGCCGATGCGATCAAGGCGCTCTACGGCAAGACGGCAGAGCCTTCAGACAAGGTCAAGATGGATGCGCCCGAAATCGCCGAGAATGGCGCCGTGGTTCCGATATCGGTGACGACGACGCTGGCGGACGTGACCTCGATCTCGTTCCTGGTCAGCGAGAATCCGGTCGCACTGGTGGCGTCCTACAAGATTCCGGCCGGCACGCTTCCGAACGTTGCGAACCGCATCAAGATGGCCAAGACCAGCAACGTGATCGTGGTCGTGGAAGCCGGCGGCAAGCTCTACAGCGCCAACAAGGAAGTCAAAGTCACCGTCGGCGGTTGCGGCGGCTAACCGGGCACGAGGAGAGTACAATGGCATCAACCATTCGCGTGCGCGCTACGTCGAGCGGCGAGACCACCGAGGTGCAGGCGCTGATCCAGCACCCGATGGATTCCGGCTTCGTCAAGGACGCCAAGGGCGAGATCATTCCGGCGCATTTCATCCAGCAGCTCACCTTCGAGTATGACGGCAAGAATGTGTTCACGGCCGACTGGGGCGGCGGCGTTTCGAAGGACCCTTACGTCAAGTTCGCCTTCAAGGGCGGCAAGAAGGGCGATGATCTGAAGATCAGCTGGGTCGACAACAAGGGCGCGACCGACACCACCACGGCGAAGATCCAATGAAGCGGCGATCCGCGATCACTCTGGTTTCCGCCGCGCTTGCATTCGCGGCGTTGACGCTCGCGAGCGCGCTTCCCTCAGACGCTGCTGACAAGGTCGATCCCGTCGCCGACGCCAAGGCGTTCAGGAAATTCTTCACCGACAAATTCCCGAAGGTCAAACTCGAGGATTTCGTCAACGGCCCCTATTCGATGAATGAGGACCTGTATCGGCAGTGGCAGGAGAAAGAGCAATTTCCTCCTTACGAGTTCTCGCTCGAAATGGGCAAGGAAATGTTTTCCAAGCCGTTCAAGAACGGGAAGAGCTATGCCGATTGTTTCCCGAATGGCGGCATCGGCATTCGCCAGAACTACCCTTACTTCGACGAGAAGGAAGGCAAGATCATCACGCTTGAGTTGGCCTTGAATCGCTGCCGTGAGGCCAATGGCGAAGCGCCGTATTCCTATGTCCGGGACGAAATGGCGGCGCTGACCGCCTACATGGCCTTCACCTCGCGCGGCAAGCCGATGGACATCAAGATCCCCGACGATCCGCGCGCGCTCGCCGCCTACGAGAACGGCAAGGAATATTTCTACACGCGGCGCGGCCAGCTCAATTTCTCCTGCGCCACCTGCCATGTGCAGAGCCCGGGCGAGCGCATCCGCGCCGAAATCCTGGCCCCGGCGCTCGGCATCGTCAACGCGATGCCGATCTATCGCTCGGAATGGAGCGGCATGGGCACCACCAGCCGGCGTTTCACCACCTGCAACAGCCAGATTCGCGGCGTGCCGCTAAGCCCACAGGACGATGAATATCGCAACGTCGAATATTATCTGTCCTATGTCAGCAACGGACTGCCTATTTCGGGTCCGGGAGCGCGGCCATGAGGAACATGATGCAGAAATCCGCATTAGTGCTGGCGCTGCTTGCCGCGGGTGCTGTGTCGGCGCCCGCCGCGGGCTCCGAGGATGAATTCAAGGCGGCCTACGCCGCCGCCGAGACCGCGAACAAGGAAGCCGGCAAACTGCGCAACCAATGGACCACCACGGCGGCAACGCTGGCGGCTTCGAAGAAGGCGGCCGAGGCCGGCGAGTTCGACAAGGCCACCGCGTCCGCCAAGGAAGCCGAGGCGCTGGCCAAGGCTTCGATCTTCCAGGCCACCAGCGAGAAGACCCGCTGGAAGGAATTGGAAATACGCTGACGCTCTTACGACGCGCGGAGACCCGCATGACCATCCGCCGCCGCGATTTTCTGACGCTAGCGGGCGCCGCCACCCTGTCCGGCAGCCTGCCGCGGCTCAGTGCGCAGGCCGCCGATAATAATGCCGGCGTTTACGATCTCGAGCGCTTCGGCAATGCGCGCATCCTGCATATCACCGATACTCATGCGCAGCTTCGACCGGTGTTTTTCCGCGAGCCCAGCGTCAATCTCGGCGTCGGACCGATGCAGGGCAATCCGCCGCATCTGGTCGCAAGAGCCTTCCTCGAACGCTTCGGCATCCGCCCCGACAGCGCGGACGCCTATGCTTTCACCTGCATCGAGTTCGAAAAGGCCGCCGGGAGATTCGGCAAGCTCGGCGGTTTTGCGCATATGAAGACATTGGTCGACCGGATGCGTAGCGAGGCTGGCGCCGGGCGCGCGCTGCTGCTCGACGGCGGCGATCTCTGGCAGGGCACCGGCCTTTCCAACACGCTGCAGGGCGCCGACATGGTAGATGCCGCCAACCTGCTCGGCATCGAGGCGATGACCGGCCATTGGGAATTCACCTATGGCGAGAAGGCGCTGCGCGCCAACCTCGAACGCTTCAAGGGCGAATTTCTGGCGCAGAACGTCTTCCTCACCGAGGAAGCCGCCTTCAACGACGCCAAGGCGTTCGACCCGGCATCGGGTCGCGTGTTCAAGCCATCCGTCATCAAGGAGATCGGCGGGCATCGCATCGCCGTGATCGGGCAGGCATTCCCCTATGTGCCGATCGCGCACCCGAAGCGTTTTACGCCGGACTGGAAATTCGGCATCCGCGACGAAGAGCTGCAGAAGCTCGTCGATGCCCATCGCAACACCGACAAGGTCGATGCCGTCATCCTGCTCTCGCATAACGGCATGGACGTCGACCTCAAGCTCGCAAGCCGCGTCACCGGTATCGACGTCATTCTCGGCGGCCATACCCACGATGCCGTGCCGCAACCGGTTGCCGTGACCAACGCTGGCGGCGTCACGCTCGTCACCAATGCGGGCTCGAACGGCAAGTTTCTGGCGGTGCTCGATCTCGAACTCGCCAAGAGCAAGGTCAAGGATGTGCGCTACCGGCTGCTGCCGGTGTTTTCGGAACTGCTGAAGCCCGATCCGGCGATGCAGGCGCTGATCGACAAGATACGCGCGCCGTATGCAGCGGCGCTGGACGAAAAGATCGCCGCCGCCGACCGTCTGCTCTATCGCCGCGGCAATTTCAGCGGCACGATGGACCAACTGATCTGCGACGCGTTGCGCGAAGAGTTGAATACCGAGATCGCGCTGTCGCCGGGTTTTCGCTGGGGCACTACGGCGCTGGCCGGCCAGCCGCTGACGATGGAGGACGTGATGGCTCAGACCGCCGTCACCTATCCGGAGACCTATATCCAGACCATGACCGGCGGCCAGATCAAGGACGTGCTGGAAGACATCTGCGACAATCTCTTCAACACCGACCCCTATTACCAGCAGGGCGGCGACATGGTCCGCGTCGGCGGTCTCGCCTATACCTGCAGTCCGAATGAGACCGTGGGCAAGCGGATTTCCGAACTGAAGCTCGACAACGGCCACGCGCTGGAATCCGGCAAGCGCTACAAGGTGGCGGGCTGGGCCTCGGTCAACGAACAGAGCGGCGCGCCGATCTGGGATGTCGTTGCCAAACATCTGAAGTCCGGCAAGCCGCCCAACCGGTCGCTGCCGGGCGTCACGCTGAAAGGCGTCGAGGACAATCCGGGCATTGCGGGACAGGGATGAGCGGTTTTTCTACCATCATTCGGGTGACGATTGCGGCGCTGCTGATCGCTGCCGCCGCACCTGACGCCCGCGCCCAGCAGGTGCCGCTGCAGGATAAGCCGTTCGCCGAACACAAGATCGTGCTGCAGCTCTCCGACAATGATCCGCGCAAGCAGGGCCTCGTGCTCAGCGTCGCCAGCAACCTGATGAAGCATTACGATCCCGACAAGGTCGCGATCGAGGTCGTGGCGTTCGGCCCCGGCATCGAGTTGCTGCGCCCGGAAAATCCCAACCGCAAGATGGTCGAGAGCCTGGTGGCGCAGGGGGCGCGCTTCGACATCTGCCTCAACACCGTCGATACGCTCGAACGCGAGAGCGGCAAGCGGCCGGAGTTCATATCGGCGGCAACGCCGGTGCAGGTCGGCGTGGCGCAGATTCTGTTTCTGACCGAGAACGGATATACGCTGGTGAGACCGTGACTGTTGTGAACGAAGCGGGTCGCCAGACTGCTTCAGCCGTCATTGCGAGCGGAGCGAAGCAATCCATCTATCCCTGCGATGCGGCATGGATTGTTTCGCTTCGCTCGCAATGACGAAGGTCAGCCTTCAGGAGCAAGAATCTCTCGAGAAAGCGGCTTCCTATAGATGAAATTTGTTTGAGAGCGGCGCCAAACTAGAATAATATCCTGCACGAGACTCAATTGAGAGCGCGGCAGCAGGCATGATCTTTCGTCAGCTTTTCGACAGCGTTTCCGGCACCTACAGCTATTTGCTGGCCAGCCGCGCCGGCGGCGAGGCGCTGATCCTCGATCCCGTGCTGGAAAAGGCCGACCGCTACTGCCAGCTGCTGCGCGAGCTCGATTTGCGGCTGGTAAAGGCGGTCGACACCCATCTGCACGCCGACCACGTCACCGGGCTGGGCGAACTGCGTGACCGCACCCAGTGCATCACCATCATGGGCGAGCAGAGCAAGGCCGACGTGGTGTCGATGCGGGTTTCCGACGGCGACAGGGTGACGATCGAGGGCCTCAGCCTCGACGTCATGTACACGCCCGGCCACACCGACGATTCCTACTCTTATTTGATGGGCGATCGCGTCTTCACCGGCGACACGCTGCTGATCCGCGGCACCGGCCGCACCGATTTCCAGAACGGCTCTTCGCGCGCGCAGTATGAATCGATTTTCAACCGGTTGCTGAAATTGCCTGACGAAACCATGGTGTTCCCCGCCCATGACTACAAGGGCGACACCGTTTCCACCATTGGCGAGGAGCGGCGCTACAATCCGCGGCTGCAGGTGCGCTCGGTCGACGAATATATCGAGCTGATGGCCAATCTGAAGCTGCCGAACCCGAAGATGATGGACGTGGCGGTGCCCGCCAACATGCATGTCGGCTTGCATCAGGAGGATCTGGCCAAGCAAGGGCTTGCGCTCTCCGCGCTTGATGCGATCAAGAGCCTCGGCCGCCCCGATATCCTGCTGGTCGATCTGCGCGAAACCAGCGAGCGCGCCAAGCACGGCACGATTTCGGGCGCGCTGCATGCGCCCTATCCCGGCATCGCCGAGAGCCTGAAGCCCGGCGGCATGCTGCGCGAAGTCGCCGCCGCCACCGGCCGCCGCGTGGTGTTTTTCTGCGCCTTTGGCGAACGCTCCGCGATGGCGGTGGCAGCTGCGAAGAGCGCGGGGCTGGCCAATACGGCGCATATCGAAGGCGGTATCGACGCGTGGAAGAAGGTGGGTGGGCCGGTGGTCCACGGATGATCTGTAGGGTGGGCAAAGGCGCGAAGCGATGTGCCCACCATCCATCACCGAGCACGCTACGAGATGGTGGGCACGCTTCGCTTTGCCCACCCTACGAAGGTATCACCGCCCTACCCGCTTCACCTCTGCAGTCAGCGCGTCGAGCGCATCGGCCAGCAACACGCCGCCGCACTCGGTCATTCGTTCCGGAATCACGATGCGCTTTTCCGGCGGATAGAAGCGCTCCAGCGCCGGATGCAGCAGGAACGCCTGGCCGTCGTCCCTCGCTGTGTCGCCCGCCTGCGACACCACGATGAAGTCGGGCCGCAAGTTCACGATCGCCTCCAGCGAGGCAAACCCGCCAAAGGCGAAACCGAGATCGCCGGCGGCACTGCGCAGCCCGCTTTCAGCCAGCAGCGAACCGACAAAACTGTCGCTGCCCGCGACCCAGCCGCGCCGCGACAATGGTAGCACGCGAAAATGCCGTTCAGAGACCGCGCGGCGGGCGCGCGCCAGCGCCGCATCAAGCCGCGCGATTTCCGCAGCCGCGCGATCGGGGTGTCCGGTGATGTCGCCGGCTTCGCGGATCTGCTGCCGCGCTTCGTCGAGGGTTCGCGGCACGGCGAGTTCGGCAAGATGAAGTCCCTTGGCCTTCAACAGCTCCCGCGTCGAGCGCTTGTCAAACGCGCTGACGACGACGATGTCGGGCCGGATGAGCAGTATGTCCTCGGCTCCTCCTGACAACACGGGATAGCGGCTGAGATCGCCCGCCTTCGATTGCCAGCCGTCCCGCGCAAACCGGCTCAATCCCAGAATCTGCTCGGGCTCGGCCAGCGTCAGCACCAGTTGGTCGGTGCAGACATTCATCGACACCAGGCGCGGCAGATTGGCCGCCGATGCGGCGCTGCCCGGCAACACGAGCGCTATCATCGCGGCGAGAAGTTTCAGCCGCCGTCGCATCAGATATCCGCCCACGGCACGATCACGGCCTCGCGCTGGAATTCCGCGCGATAGGCCGAGATCCTGAACACATCAGCCATCACCTGTTCGGACAGCGCCTCTGCCGGCGCACCCTGCGACACCAGCTGGCCTTCACGCAGCACCAGCACGTGGTCGGCAAACCGCGCCGCAAGCCCGAGATCGTGCGTCACGACAATGACGAGCACGCCCCTGTCGGCGGTAGCGCGCAAATTCTTCATGACGTCGATCTGGTGCCGCGGGTCGAGCGAGGCGGTCGGCTCGTCGGCCAGGATGACCGGCGCCTCCACCGCCAGCGCGCGGGCTAGCGCGACGCGGCTGCGCTCGCCGCCGGACAATTCCGTGACGCGGCGATCGCTGAACTCCATCACATCGACCGCCTGCATCGCGCGCAGCACCGCCTCCGCATCCTTCGGTGACAGGCGCGCCGGATCGGTGGCGCCATGCGGATAGCGGCCAAGCGCCACGATATCGCGCGCCGGCAGCGGCCAGTGCACGACGTGCCCCTGCGGCAGGTAGCCGAAGCGCTTTGCCCGCTCGCGCAGCGGCAGCGACGACAGCGTTTGGCCGCCAATCTCGATCTCGCCCCCGGACGGGATCAATCCCGCCAGCGCCCGCAACAGCGTGGTCTTGCCGGCGCCGTTCGGTCCGACCAGCGCCACCAGATGTCCCGGCGACAGCGCCAGCGAAACGTCTTTCAGCACGACGCGGCCGGCGAGCCGCACGCCGAGCCCTTTCGCGGTCAGCAGCGCTTGCTCGCTCATGCGACGCCTCCACCGAGCGCGCGGCGTTCGCGCATGATCAGATAGAGGAAGAACGGTACGCCGATGATCGAGGTCAGCACGCCGACCTTGATGTCCGATGTCGAGGGGATGATACGCACCGCGATGTCCGCCGCCAGCAGCAGCGCGGAGCCGGCGAGCGCGCTCGGCAGCAAAAGCCGCCCCGGGTCATGGCCGATCAAGGGCCGCATCAGATGTGGCGCAACCAGCCCGATGAAGCCGATGGTGCCGGTCACGGCGACCGCGCCGCCGACGCCGAGCGCGACGCCTGAAATCACGAACAGCCGCAAGCGTCCGACATCGACGCCGAGGCTTTGCGCGGTTTCCTCGCCGAGGCTCAACGCGCGAAAGGCATGGCGCTGGCTGAACAGCATGATCGCGCCGGCAATGATGAACGGCAGCGCAAGGAAAACGTGCTGAAAGCTGCGGTCCTCCAGCGATCCCAGCAGCCAGAACGCGATCTCCAGCACCACGAAGGGATTGCTGGACAGGTTCATCACCAGCGCGGTGGCAGCGCCTGCAAAGCTTGAAATTGCGAGCCCCGAGAGAATGAGGATCAGCAGCCCGGCATTGCGGCCGGCAATCGAGAGCAGCACGAAAACGGACGCGAACGCCGCGATGATGGCCGCGACCGGCAGCGCGTAGGAGCGCACATCGGCCAACCCCAGCGCGATCACCAGCACTGCACCAAACGCAGCCGATTGCGGCGCACCGAACAGCGAGGGCGAGGCCAGTGGATTGCGCAACAGGCCCTGCAGCGACGCACCCGACAGCCCCAGGATGCCGCCGATCGCCAACGCCAGCAGCGTGCGCGGCAGACGGATTTCCCGCACGATCACCTGCGACACGTCGCTGCCGCCGCCGAACAACGCATCCGCCACCGCCAGCGGCGAGAGCCGCACCGGCCCGATGCCGAGCGAGATCAACATCAGCAGGACAACGAGGACAGAAAGCGCCGCCACAGCCCCGATCCTCCGGCGCGCGGCATCCTCGTTGGCTATGGCAACAGTCTCGACACTCATCGATCGTCCTAAGCAGTTTTGCCCGCCCCGGTACAGCAGCTCAGGCAGGCGTGCGTCATGCGGCAAAAATAGCGCACTCGTCCAGCGAGGATCGCGCGCGCGCCCAAGGCGGATTGACTCAAACTTTGACAAACTTCTACCATAGTTCTCGACGGTTCCCGTTTTGGGGATCAAAAGGGAATGCGGTGCGGGGAAGTCCCCCAATTCCGCGGCTGCCCCCGCAACTGTAAGCGGCGAATCCTTCGTCATACGCCACTGGGAATCTCGGTCCTGGGAAGGCGACGAAGGGTAGCGACCCGCGAGCCAGGAGACCTGCCGTCAGCCGTGGTCACACGCGAAGATGTCGGTCGGGGAGTACAGACATTAGCTTCACCTAGGCTGCTTAAAGCACATGGTGAGACTTGGTTCGCTGTGACGTGCCACTGACGTCATACCGAGGCCTGAACCATGTCTTTCACCATCACAGCCACGCGGCAACGCCGCTTCTGGCTTACCTCCAGTTTCCTGGTGCCCATCGTATCGCTTGGCATTTCCGGCGCGCAGGCGCAGCAGACGTCATCGGAGCAATTGCCGCCGATCGAGATCACCTCACCCACCGACCCGAACCGGACCCGCGCAAAACCGACCTACGATGAAGCATCGACGTCGCGCCGCGCGGTGCCTCGCACATCTCCGACACCACGCACCGATGCTGCGTCGGCACCCGGCCCGGTAGCGGACTCGTTCTCGACCGGCGTAGGCGCTGTCCGGCAATTCAACGGCATCGTCGGCACATCGACCGCGGTCATAACAGCGCAAGATATCGCGCGTTCGCCGGCCTCCACTGTGCAGGAAATCATCGCACAGACGCCGGGCGTGCAGCTAACGACTCTGTTTGGCGGTGTTAATGGCGCAAGGACCAGTGTTGACCTCCGTGGCTTCGGTGCGTTCGCCTCCTCCAATACCCTGCTCCTCATCAATGGACGCAGGGTCAATGACGTCGACATACAAGGCGTGGATTTCTCGACCATTCCGCGCGATTCGATCGAGCGCATCGAAATCACCCGCGGCAACAGTGGCGCAGTGCTGTACGGCGACAATGCGATCGGCGGCGTCATCAATGTCGTCCTAAAGAACGGCGTGGGCGGCCCGCCGGTCGCGATCCGCGCCGAAGCCGGCGTCGGATCGTTCAACCAGCGGCAGGCCTCTGTTTCGGCCGCGACCAATTACGGACCGTGGTCGACGTCGTTCTACGGCAACGGCATCAAGTCCGACGGCTATCGGGTCAACAATGCCCTCGACCAGCGCAATGGCGTCGGCAATTTGAATTACACCACGCCCGGTCTCACCGCGTTCCTGACGCTGTCGGGCGACGACCAGAAGCTGGGTTTCCCCGGCGGCCGCACCGTTGATCCGGCGACCGGCCTGAACCAGCTCGTCACCAACCGCCGCGGCACCAATACCCCGTTCGACTATGGCAACCAGCAGGGCGCCAATGCCACTGCCGGCTTCACCAAGACCTTGACGAACGGCGTTGACCTCATCGTCGATGGCGGCGTGCGCGACAAGAAGCAGCAGGCCGGGTTCTTCGGGCTGTTGCCGGCGATTCCGTTCAACTATGTCGACAGCCATCTGCAGACATGGTCGATCACGCCGCGCTTGAGCGTCAAGAACGTGATCTTCGGAATGCCTTCGGCCATCCTGACCGGCGTCGATTATTACGACGCGACCTATCACTCAGAGCGTCCGGTCGCCAAAGGCATGATCCCCATTCACACCTACGATTTGTCACAGCAAACGCTCGCCGGGTACTTTCAGCAAACCATCGGGCTGCTGCCGACGACAGATTTTTCATATGGCGGACGCCTGCAACGGACCACCCTGAAAGCCCGGGACATTCTCCAGAACGATCCGAACTGCGCGATATTCTTTTCGTGCAGCGTCCAGAACTTCCCGCTGGATTCCGAGGAAGGGCAATACGCCCTGCATATCGGCCTCGAACATCGCTTCAATAATGTGTTCTCGGTGTTTGGGCGGGCCGCACGCGCGTTCCGCACGCCGAACGTCGATGAAAGGCTCTCCTCGGGTCCCGCCTTCGACGCCTTCTTCAACGCGCTTCCCGTTGACTTCAAGCTGAAGACCCAGACCTCTCATGACATCGAGGGCGGCGTTCGCATCAAATCCGGACCGCTCGAAGTTCAATCGAGCATCTATAACATGGACCTCGAGAACGAGCTCCAGTTCAACCCGATACAGCGCTTCAACGTCAATCTCGATCCGACCCGCCGCTACGGCTCGGAAACCAGTGCGTCGTTTCGTGTCAGCGATACCGTGCAGTTGCGCGGCGGCATGGCCTATACCCGTGCGGTGTTCCGCGAAGGCCCGTTCGCCGGCAACGACGTTCCGCTGGTGTCCCGCTACACCGGCAGCGCCGGCGTCAGCTGGAACATCTGGCAGAACTATCTCGTCGCCGACGCCACCGTGCGTGCCTGGAGCGAGCGCTTCATGGACAACGACCAAGCCAATACCCAGCGCCTGATTCCAGCCAGCGCAACGGTCGATTTCAAGCTGAGCGGCGCATACGAGCGCTTCTTCTGGTCAATCGCCGTCAACAATATTCTCAATGCGCTGTACTACGACTACGCCGTCGAGAGCCTGTTCACGCCCGGCCGCTTCTCGGCCTATCCGCTGCCCGGCCGGACCTACATGGTGAAGGCCGGCGCGACGTTCTGACCGGAATGGCCGGTTCGGCGCCACGCCGGACCGGCATCGCATTGCGGCAGATGAAGTCGCAGGGCCATGCGTCAGCGGCGCTGACCGCCTGGCTTGCGAGCTACGATCAGGCGGCCCCTGACGAGGCCGACGACGAAGCCGCCCTTCACCATGAAGGCTGATTTGACAAGAAAGTGCGGCTTTTTCGACCGAAAATAACATCCTCAGCGCCCCGATCCGTGGTAAACCGCCCCAAAACCGCTCGACGATATCTGTCGTGATTTCAGAGGTATGACATGAACGATGAGCCGAAGAGCGCCGCGGAACTGAAGGAAATCAGGCTGAACCGCAAGCGCACCCAGGAAGTCGAAGGCATCAAGGCGATGGCCGAGATCGCGGCCGCCGATGTCGCGATCCGGAAGCGGACCGAGAAGCTGCGCGCAATGCGTCTGGCGAAGGAAGCGGCCGACCGTGAAAACCCACCGGAACCGGCGGTCAAAAGCAAGGCCAAGGCCAAGGCCGCGAAAAAAGGCTGACCTGAAATGACGAAAGAGGATCGTGATCGCGCCCAGGCACGCGCCGACAAGGTGGCAAGGGCGGCGCAAGACGCGAGATCCGGCAAGGCCGAACGCGACGCCAGCGCCAAGGCTGTGCTCGACAATATGGCCAAGCTGAAGGCGTTGCGGCTCGCGCGCGAGGCAACCGAACCGCAACGTGCTCCTGCCGCGAAAGCCGCAAAGAAGGCGTCCGCCGGCACCAAGCGGTCGAACGAGAAGCCGGTGGCCTTGTCCGACTGGCTGGCGAACCAGCAGAATGGCGGACGGAGAACCTGAGGCAGGACTCTTACAGGTGTCTCGTCATGCCCGGGCGCGAAGCGCATTTTCGCGCTCGATGTTCCGGCCGTGACGAAAGGCAAAGTCAGGTATCGGCAGCGTTACGCCGGTCCCGGCCAATCGATCATCGAACGCGTCTTGTTCTCGGCGTCGTAGACCTGCACCTGAAGCATCTGAAACCTGTTCTTCAGGGCCATGCCCGCCTCTTCGGCGGCCTCGACCGTTTCGTGATGCGATTTGAAATGACCGTCCACCACCAGCGAGTAACCGGTGGTCGGGGCCTTGTCGGCGCGGATGATTTTGCGCGGCTGCGGCTCTTCCGCCGCAGGGCGGGGCTTCTTCATGCTGGCTCCGTGTGAAAGCCCTTTTGGACTGAACGCCGCAAAAAGGGCAGGAAAGTTCTTCAGACCGGCGCTAACATGCCGGCCAAACGCGATCAGATTGAGATCATGCGGATACTCCGAATC
>Ga0307510_10001272_pt1 | contig 27491 bp, 35 predicted proteins | sample 12_EM_MG_FD_207224 | JGI IMG/M metagenome (GOLD analysis project Ga0307510, IMG submission 207224) | Populus trichocarpa ectomycorrhiza microbial communities from riparian zone in the Pacific Northwest, United States - 12_EM | ecosystem: Host-associated > Plants > Roots > Unclassified | place... | reverse complement strand
TGGGCCATTTCATAAACCACGTCAACTTTCATTCAGTTGGCCCACATTGGCTTTCACGAAGGCATAGGCAAAATTGCACATGGGATTTTACGTATACATCGTCTACATGTTGCTGAATTATGTGCTGGTGTTCTCTTGCGTGGCAAGGCAGCTGACCCCAGGCTCTCGCAGTTCGACGCAAGGACCAATGTCCCCCTCGACACTGACGGTTTTCCCAGTGGTCCCATCCTCCTCCACCTCGAGCGGGCGATCGACTTCCTCCTCCATCAAGACTTCTGGCCCCGTGCCTTCGAGATGCACGGGCGTGTTCGAAATGATTTCTTCCCCTGGCGTTGAGTCCGGCTTGCCATGAGCAACTCCTTTGGGGGTGTTCGCGTTCGGGTCGCCTGGCTGCCCCACTTTTAGGTCCGGCTCCGCATGGTCGTCGTGTGCGTGAGCGCCTTCTTCGATGGCTCCAGGCTCGCCCAATATCGCCTCTGGTTCCGCACTGAGTGTTTGCGCGGGTACCTTGGGGTCTGGGCCTTGTGTGTGCTGCTGGGACAGGACCGCCTCCGCGCTGACGATTTGCACGTGAGTGTCCCCTTCCTTGGCCAGCGAACAACCCTCCCCCTCAATATCGGCAGTGTCAGTGGCATCTGCAGGGCGGCATTTTTCTCTGCGCCTCCACCTTCTTTGGCTGCTCCCCTCTGCTGTGGCTGGGGATCCTCCAGTGAGTCCTTCATCCTTGCTGGTGGTTTCGTATCCCGGCTGACCGAACTCTTCAATAAGTCAGTCCCACCGCCCCTTCGCCATTTTGTGGTCGATCAATTGAATGAAGATCCGATCCGGGAGCCTTGGGGACAGGAGGCCTCGGACCATGACGTCTTCGCGCTTCCACTTCTTAATGGCTTCGCTTTCCGTGTTCGTGGGGTGGGCTGCATCCTTTGGAACTGGACATGTGTTGGTTCCATCGAAGTGGCCCCAGTGGTGTGTGGCCTGCATGGTCTCTCGGAAATGCACGGCAAAGGTAGCCCAGTTAGAGGCTTCTTCTTTGAGACATGGGATGGTGTCGGGGAGTACTGGGAAAGACATGGTGAATGTAATAGGACACGTTGCAGCAATGACAGTTGGTTCTAAAGGGCCAGGGCAGGGCCCATAACCTGTAGCAAAGAACAAGTCTAAGATAATGAGTTCTGGGCACGCATTGGCCTCAGAACGGCGTGGTAAATGCGGGAACTAATTGTGTATTGGGGACAACTGATGCTCACCTCAGAACGGCGTGGTAAACGCGGGAACTGAGGGTACAACAACAAACTACCTACGGTATATAACGAATGGTTAAGGTTCTGGGGTCCAAGACTAAACGAGTGAGCTAGTAGACATCTGTCAAAGCTAAGGAATGTAGGGTGCTGGGTATATGATCTTATCGATCCGCTCAGCGCGCCATTTGCTACAATGTGTCCCTCCTTCTGTGGTCTCTAAACGGTGAGTGCCCCTCGTTCATTCACTTTCTTTCCATGTCCTGATGTGTTCCTCCCTCTGCGGTCTTCGATGCTGTGCCATGTACCCCTCGCTCGGCCACTTTCTTTCTAATGCGTCAGTGCTCCTTGCAAGGTTGCTTGTCGCGACGTATCCCTTCCTCTGCGGTCTCCAGAGGTGAGTCCCCTTCACTCGGTCGCACTCTTTCCGTGTCCTGACAGGTCCCTCCTCCTGCGGGCCCCATCTCGTCAGCGCCCCTCGGTCGCATTCTTTCCGACTCAACGAGCGCTCACTCGCCCTCTCGCAGCGGTGCGTCGACCCCATGCCAGGCTTCGCCATGCGGTGGCCTTTTGCACCTGCCCCCCCTACTCCGCCATACGCCCTGGGCCCCAACGCCTCGGGTGCTGCAACAGTGGCTTTATCAGCCCCGCCAGCAGATCCGACGCCGGCAGCGCCCTCGGCCATGGAAAGTGCAGCGCTCCCCCTCATCCGTGCATGTCAATGCCCCGGAGGTTCGACTTCCTTCGCATCCGTGTCGGCATTCACAACCGTGCGAGGAAGCCTGAGAGAAGTATGGGACACAGGTGCATTGGACACTGCCGATCATGCTCCCCCTCCTTCCTCCAGGCTTTTTAACAAGCCCACCAAGGCTCGCACCCCCATTCGCCCCGCAGCTCAGCCCAAGTGCAGGCGAGCTATTCAGCTGTTGCGTCGGCGCCGGCGTTGTCGGCCGTGTACACCCCCACTTTGTTGCTATCACACACCATCATTGCACTGCCCTGCCTCGGCAATGTGACCTCTTGCGTCGCTGCTGCCATTATCGCCATCGCCATTACCACCGCCACCGCCACTGTGGCCACCACCGAGGCGCCACGTAGCGACGGACACAGCCCATGGGATAGCGATATCGCGCGGCCGGAGGTTCCAGAGGCATAGGAATGCTAGTGGTGCCATGCGGAAGGGATCAGATGAGAATCCGTCGCCACTGCCACTTCGGGGTGGAGGGCGAGTTATTACTCTACTTATTTGTTGTTATATGCATACTGTACTGATTAATACAAATGATATAATATATATTCGATGTAAATGGGGGGAACAGGGGGGGAGCGTGCTCGCTGTTGGTGACAGCGGCCAGTGACGAACGCGCGTCATCGGAGGGTACTGCAGGAGGGGCACGCGCAGAAGGGCGGCTGCTTGCCGGCTCCGGGTTTCTGAGAGAGGGGGGGTGCCAGATTATAATGTAGCAGAATTGAGTGGTGAGCACATTATAATGGTGCTGCTTGGAGAGGGAGAGGGTGCATTATAATATGTGCACTCCTAGATTGCTTGCAATCATAGGGGGGACATTATTATGCGATGTTGTGGAATCTGTGGGCTACATTACAAAACTGCTGCATGGACTGTTGTGAAATTGGTGTGAGAGTCGCAGGGGGCTGGCGCATCTCTGGGGCTGGAAATGGTAGATAACGGACGGACACTAGCGGAGGTTTGACGTATTAGACATGAAAATGCACGAAGGCAGAGACAAGAACACGGAGGGACGCGTCTAACATACAAAGTACTATTCGACAACTAACAAGAAACACAAGACAGATAACGTAAAGAACCCTCGTTTCTGTACCAGACAGACATGTGTGCCGTATCTATGAGACGAGGCTCGAAACTGGATATAGCGAACACAGAGGAAGAAACTTTAGGAAAGGAAGCTCAATTATTTTAGTAAGCGAGGATTCTCAGACCAGGTCAAACCTGAAGGAAAAAGAAGAAACCAAAAGAAACCAAAGGGGTTACGCATAGTAATTCGTGTCATCGTGGGGAGAGTACGATCATAGGAAGCATGGGGGGAAGTGTTGGCACGAGGCTCTCGGAAAAAAGGAACAACGAGCTCCTGGTGCTCGGACACGAAAGTCGTGACGAGGTGCCATAGGCATGTGTGCTGTGGCCTTTCAGAATGACATCGGAAGTTCGGGCCCATAGTCGTACCCATCTACGAACGCGATAACCTGCCGCCCGCGCAGGCCCTTAATTGCTTCCAGTATTTCTGCGGTGAACCTCTCGGCATGCACGGATATGATATGAACCTTGATGTTATTGGGACGAGACCATCGAAAGGTACAGAATGGACATTGACGTCGGACCATGTGTTTGTCTCTGATGTGTCGTTTGAGCTCCTGAATCCTTCTGAAGACACTAGCACAGAGTACGCAGACAGACTGCGCGTTGGCACCGCCCATTGCAGGATGTGTCCAGTTATATGTGGCAGATTGGAGAGCGAAATGCCCTACATTTCCGTGGAATTGGGTCTAGTATGATACGACGTTAGTGTACGTTTAGATGACGATAGTAAAGTCTCGATGGTGCTTGCCTCGTTAGGTAGAAAATCTGATTGTAGTTCCATCGGGAGAGACAGATAGCGTGGGTGCAAAATCGGTGTCCTGAGTCGCTATATGTTATGAGAGAGTGAGAATGATGGTGTGGGGTCTTCTATCGCGACGATACAAATATATTCCCACCTGGATTGAGATGGCACAGAGGCGGCAGAGGAACCCCATGATGCATGAGGTGATCCATGACGATAGAGGGAGAGTGACCAAACAAAATACGTAGGTGCCCCGAGTGGGGCGATACAAGCGAAGGATGCAAGGGGTGGCGGACCCAGGCAAGCGAGATGAAGTGCCCAACGACAGTGCACAGCAAAAGAAATGCAAATACTAGATGGCAGAGGATGTACTAGTACGAGCTGGTATTGTTGGGGCCAATGGCACGGCGCAGAATGGAAGGGGCGGGAAAACGAAAAGAACATGTGTGCTTTGGGAACAGGTCAGTGGCTGACTTCGGGGCAAGGTACACCCACCATGGGTCCTGCCGAACCGTCGTCCCTCGGATCTTTCTACCACTTGCATCCCCGGCCTCGGGGCAGCACGGCACGCGTGCAAGTCGACAACAAAAAAGAAATGAAAGCATATTTGTGCCCAGTAACGCGTCGCACCCACACGTGTATTCAGAAAACACTATCACTGTCAGGGCAACAAATCCGAGTCAGAGCCAGTCGCCCTGTGGCTGGTCGGTGTTTTACTGCCGCATTTGGTTGTATTTAGAACGAGTTTTGCCTCGCAAATTATTGCCGTTCGATCAAAACCTCGAAGGATCTCGTTCGGGGTGTGACGAGACGAGGGGCGGGCGGAAAAAGGTTGTTTGACAAGTAAAAGTCGGAAATGGAACGAGGGCGTGGCGCGTTCCTATATTGCCTCGTCGTCTTTACCCACGGCCAACACCACCCTTTCGTTTATTTTCGTTTCACTTTGCCCACTAGGGACGATGGCCCCCTTCTACCATTTACGATCATGCTTCGTCTTTCATGCGCGATCGCCCTATGAGAACTCCACTTATGCTCCGACCATGCGCTCGACCTCAGTGGTCCCCTTCCTGCCGCGAAGGTATGCAGTGTTTCCCCTCTTACCCACCTCGACCCAATAGCACTTTTCGACGGAAGCCTCGCGCCGTACATCCCCGACCGCACATGCCTTGTGAGGGATCCGCGTGGCATTGTCGGTTCGCGCGTTGTGATTACGTGTAAATGTCTGGTTTACGGTGCCTGCTTCTTTTTCTCCCGGAAATTTCTCACTACGCCCCCTCCGGCAACCCTTTTCGCTTTCGGCAAACGATTTCATTTCTTGCCCCGCACCGTCGCCGCACCATGCAGTATTACACAACCCCTCACCTAAATGTGATGGAAACGTCCCAGTCTTTCTCCTTTTGATCAGACGCGAGGTCATTTTCATTCACGCGTTCTTACCTCAACTCATCCATCCAAATGCAGAGCCGTGGCGCTTTGTGTGTGGGAGAGTCATTTTACTCTACGATCAGTGCAGGTCGTCGTGATCCAAGTGGATGACGCCCAACCATCTACAATCACGCTCCCGTATGTGTGGCAGTGTACTTTGCCTATCTGACCCTATCTGAACTTAATTTAACAACACCAGTATCGACCACGTTCAGCTGGCGGGATAAAAGTAATGAAGCCCACACTGTTCCATCCGACCCTGACACGGAGACAGCGTGGAGCGACATCCCTTCCTTGATTGTATCTAATAGATGGATAGACCAGTATGTATCACTAGTTGCACCGCGGACAGACGGGACATTCCGTATTCACATAGATCGCACCCAATAATTTATTACCACGATTCTTGTAGCACGGCAGAATTTTTTCTATAATCTAGCATCTAGTCCTGTTCGAAAATGATGGGCTGTTGCGCGAGAAAACATGACGTCAATCTGTGCATGTGCAACCAACGGACAGTCGCGACTGGGAGAAGAGGGACAGTATTTGAAAAGGGGTGTACTGTATTGGGCACACAGCCCTCGAGGGACCCGTACAACGGAAAAAGAAATCTGATTTCTCATGAGTCGCCGCATGAGTCCGAGGGACAAGGAAAAAAGGTCTAGAATATTTGGCCAACGGAAGAAGCATGGCAGAATTGGGGTTTAGATGCCAGTCTCGCCCAAGGCGTGGACGCGGGGATACGGTGCAATTGGTGCGACCGCAAACAACGCCCGGTAGGGAGCCTAATGCGATACAGCCATGATCGCCCATTTCGGGCTTCAGAACTCGGAAAACGGGCAGTGCAATACGGCAGTGGAGCTCGGGAGCAGAGTCATTTATTATGACTTGTCTATAAAAGGATAAGAGCCTCCGAGGTGTCACAATCGGCTGGAAGAAGGACGTGAAAAGCGGGTGGAGCGGAACACGCACCGTGGCGTCGTGCAACAGTACAACCAATCAAAATGACGAGTGGCCAGCCAGGAGTTGGCGCATTGCATGACCCATGACGGAGCCAGTTAGAGTACAACACGTGATGATTGACACCCCAATGCGTGTGAATCTCGAGTCCAAGTGATCCATCCATCATACGGCATGATCGGGCTTGCCAGTGGGAGAGGGACCAAGGGTAGTGAGGAGACGAGCAGTGTGCTGTCTGTAGTGTAAATTTGGGTTGATTTTTGGATCTAGATGATGAGGATGGTCGTACTCTGGCTGCGCTTACCAGTGCTGCGCGTTCGTTCGGAAACCGTGAGTTCCAGGGCTCAGCGCTCAGCGCTCAGTCGTCCTTGCCTTTGCCCCTCGCCCAGGGACCAAGGGTGGTGAGGAGACGAGCAGTGTGCTGTCTGTAGTGTAAATTTGGGTCGTTTGGATCTAGATGATGAGGATGATCGTACTCTGGCTTCGCTTACCAGTGCTGCGCGTTCGTTCGGAAACCGTGAGTTCGGGGTCACAATTTTGCCCCTCAATCTGCCCGCGATGATGATGATGATTACATAATCAAACCCGCAATATTCTCCCGCTCGCTCCACCGGCCCGGGTGACCTTCACCGAGAACACCACTGGCAGATGCCGTCTTCCCAAGTGACTCTATAATCAACACAACCACCCACATGCCCACAGGTGACCCGCAAGTTCTTCCAATCTCCCGGGTCCCAGCTGCCTCACCCTCTGCACCCTGCGCCTTCTACAACAGAGCACTCGTTTTTATATGCTCTTTTACTGAATATAGTTGGCCCTGTGACCTGATTTCGTCCCGTTCTCTACTGTTGGGCCTCTTGCCGTCTCTTGCAATTTTCACTTCAACTCTCTCGATCGTCGTGGATCACGTCATGCATCATGAGGTTCCTCTGCCGCTGTCGTGCCACCTCAACCCAAAGGTGGGGTATATATACTAGTATCGTCGCGTTAGAAAACCCGCACACCATCTTCTGGCTCCCTCATATCATACAAAAATTCGGGGCGCTGATCCTACGTCCACGCTATCTGAGTCGACGCTTGGCTTGTTTCTCTCCGGATGGAGCTACAACCAAATTTTTCACCTGACGAGGCAAGTACCACTGAGACTTTACTACCGTCATTTGAGTGTCCACTAACGTCGTATCGTAATAGACCCAACTCCACGGAGATGTAGGGGATTTCGCTCTCCAATCCGCCATATATAACTGGACACATCATGCAATGGGCGGTGGTAAGCTGCAGTCTGTTTGCCTACACTGTGGGAGGGTCTTCAAAAGGATTCAGGAGCTCAAACGACACATGGTAGACAAACGCATGGTCCGACGCCGATGCCCATTCTGTACGTTTCGATGGTCTCGCCCCAATAACATCAAGGTTCATATCATATCCGAGCATGCCGAGATATTCACCGCAGAAATACTGGAAGCAAGCAAAGGCCTGCGCGGCCGGGATGTTATCGCGTTCGTAGATGGGTACGATCATAGGCCCGAACTTCCGATGTTTTTCTAAAAGGCCACAGAGCCCATGCCTACCCCACCTCGTCATGACTTTCCTGTCCAAGCACCAACAGCTCGTCGTTCCCTTTGCTCTGAAAGCCTGGCGCTGACACTTACCCCCCCTTCCCCATTGCTACCTAGGATCGTACTCTCCCCAGGACGACACGAATTACTATGCATAATCCATTTTTGGTTCTTTTTGTTTTCTTCTCTTTCCTTCAGGTTTGACCTAGTCTGAGGGTCCTCGCTTACTTAAGTGATTGAGCTTCCTTTCCCAAAGTCCCTTCCTCTGCGTTCGTTATATCCGGTTTCGAACCTCGTCTCGTAGATACGGCACACATGTCCGCCTGGTACAGAAACAAGTGTTCATTACCTTATCCGTCTTGTGTTTCTTGTTAGTCGCCGAATGGTACTTTGTATGTTATGCGTCCCTCCGTGTTCCTGTCTCTGCCTTCGTGCATTTTTATGTCTAATACGTCAAACCTCGGCTGGTGTCCGTCCGTTATCTACCATTTCCAGCCCCAGACATGCGCCAGCCTCCTGCGACTCTCACACCGTTTTCAGGAGGTTGTGTTGTGCTTAATGGAGATGTACGCGGTGCTTAGGTCCTTCGTTGGCATGATAATAATAATAATAATTCTTCCTGATAAGACATGCCAATGCTTACTCCGAGTCTGTGGTTATGTTGCTGTATCAAGACGCCGTCTGTATCAGCAGATCGCCCAATCATTTTGAGCACTCTCTTCATATACGTCGACAGACCGTGCGAGTAAAACTATGCTTTATTGAATGTTTAACAAGCACATTTTCATACTGTGTCTGTGTTTATATGACTGAGATGATAGGATCGGGCGTGTGAACATGAGATGTGAGGGTTGAGGCACGCGCGGGGAGATGGAGTGGGGACGCCCACTCGCTTAGGAGATCTATTCCTATTCTACTCAGCCTTTATGTATGATAGCGGGTGATAATGTAAGATTGTCGGATGCTGATGTATCAGCATGCACGTTACTCGCACACGTGTGTTGCGTTATCTTAACACAGTTAACAGTGTCCCAACTACGCTAGGGTGCAGGACGCCCATTTCGTGGAGACGGCATCTCACGCCAGTACCACTGTACTGGAAGCTCACGCCATAAATATGATATATATTTATTTGACCCGATTAGAAGGAAAACTAATCGTATCTAACCAAATTTATTGGAAATCACGTACTGGACCCCTGTTATCTGTGGAATCCGGAACCGATGTGCCGCACATCCTGCCCCTTCACACACACACAACTGTAGGGCCCAGGTGTTGTCCCAGATCTGCTGGCCTAGCTCCGATTGTATGCTGCTGTAAGTCGTCTGTTTGCTCCTCACGCCCATCTCCTCAATGCTCCCTTTTTTTTGTACCCCATCCCGCCTTCTCCAATGCAAACACATGAGCGTCCTGCACTGACTCGCTTTCTTCCGGTGCCCTGACCAGTCCGGCAGTTCCCCTCTGGCCCTACAGCGGTGCCACGCACACCCCATGTCGCTCTATTGTTGCTAGCACACCACAAGAAGCTAACAGTAAGCCAACCCAATCACAACCCCCTGAAACCCATGCAGCCACTCTCTGCCATCTCCAGCGAGTGAGTGGCTCGCTTTCTTTCTTTCTTTCTTTCTTTCTTTCTTCCGACCTGACCTCTCTCCATAGTCCCCGTCGTTCTACACCACCCGCGCGAGCTACTTTACCAACTCGAGACCGCCCTCAAGCACACCTGCTGTACACATTCCCACCTTTTGCTCCCCTCCCCGCCTTTGTGTGTGTCCTTCCCAACAACTCATCACTTCTGGGGACCTAGCAGCGTAGGGTGGTGCATCTGGCTCAGATGCCCACAGGCCTTGCTCGACATGCCCGTGCCACCAACAGGAGAAGAAGCTAAAGCTTTGTCGACGACGACTATGGACATCCGATACCTCCACATGCTTGACGCCATCCTCCCGCCCTCGGTCCGCATCTACGCCTGGGTGCCTGTCGCACCCTCCTTCTCTGCGCGCTTCGTGTGCCGTGCGCAACACTACAAGTACTTTTTCTCCATGCGGAACCTCGACATCGACACGATGCGCAACAGCGGCACACGCCTCGTCGGCGAACACGACTTTCGCAATCGATCCGGCAAAGCAGCTCACAACTTTTTGGCAGGGCATCCTCCGGGCAGACATCTCCCCTCTCGATGATGACCAACAACAACGACATCATCATCACCATCGCTCTATGAGCCGCCGTCATGACATGCATGTGTTCGACCTCGTTGGCATTGCCTTTCTTTACAATCGGGTATAGCACATCTTGGTGGTCCTGCTCCTCATCGGCACATGGCTCGAATTTCCAAGCATCATCTCCACATTGCTGAACGCGGAGCCGAACCGGGAGGAGAGGCCGCCGCCGCCATCGTATCAAATCGACGCAAGCTTGCGCCAGTGGAGGCGCCGGGTGCGGAGAGTAACATCATTGCCGCGCTCGAACACCACAATCGCGTACGTGAAATCGACCTCCGGTGTGTTCCAGGGTTGGTTACTGGAAAGGCTAGCGATGATGGCGCAGAAGCCATATCCGGAGCTGACGTCTCTGGAGCTTCGGTCGAATGATGAATCCTCGCCAGTGCTCCCCGATTCAGTTTTGGGTGGATCTGTCCCGCGTCGTCGAACTCTTGTGTTGGACTCGGTCCCATTTCCTGGTTTACGAAAGCTACTTTTGACCGCCAGCAATCTCGTCCAAGTCCATCTCAACAGGATTCCGAATTCCGGGGACATTTCTCCCGACGCGATGGTCCCTTGTGTGCTCACGATGAACAACCTCGAATCGTTCACACTTGAATACCGTTCCCCTCTATCTCGCCCCAATCGAGAGAGCCGACGTCCGCCTCCGCCGACTCGCGTTGTCTTCCCCTCTCTCACTCGTTCTCGGTTCCACGGCGCGAGTGAATACTTGGAGGACTTTCTGGCCCTGGTCGATTCTCCTCTACTCAACTTCTTCCATATAACATTTTTCAATCAACTCGCCTTCGATCTTTCACAGCTTCCACAGTTCATCAGTCGTACCAAGAAAATCAAAGCGCTCACTCAAGCAGCCCTAGCTTTCTACAACAACCTCATTGAGATCACGCTTCCCTGCAAACAAGGACCGCAGCCGATCACGGGACGCTCGTGCTGGGGGTCTCGTGTAGGGAGTCAGATTGGCAACTTTCGTCACTGGCGCAGCTTTGCAGCTCGGCCTTGCCTCTCCTCTCCACTTTTGAACGCCTCAACATCCACGAGCATCCTTTTTGGGGAACGCATTGGCAGGGCGACATGGAGAACACCCAATGGATGGAGTTTTTAGACCTATTCACCGCGTGAAGGGACTCTACCTGTCCAATGGGACTGCGCTACGTGTGGCGCGCGCCCTGCAAGAGCTGGCAAAGGAAAGAGTAGTAACGGACATGTTACCCTCACTACGAGACATTTTTGTAGAGAGGCTCCAGCCAACCGGTCCTGTTCATGAAGCCATTGGGCAGTTCATCGCTGTGCGACAGCTCTCCGATCACCCATTGACTGTCGACAACTGGGTATGAGGTCTACCTACCGAGTTTCACCTTCCTTTATACCCATTGTTTGACACCTGAAGCACCAGTTACAGTCCTTTCGCTCTGACTTCCCTGTACGATAACTTGACTTCGGAATGGGCCGTGGCATCCCGTTCAACAGGATAGTCTTCTCAATGATTTGCCAATATTCAACATGCTTTTTTGAATCAAAGATATTTCACAATTATTGTCGGAGGGAATCGAGAGCATCGCTGATTCGCTATCTACTCGACATCCAAGTCCGTGTGGCGATGACATCCTATCTGTCTCAATCTCCTTACAAGTTGGGCTGCGACAGCTAGTGTTGCCACAGGGTTGGGTTAAGTTGAATTGAACTCAGGCAAAGTACGGTACGCCAGAGTTGCACCAGGTGCACACCTGGTGTCAAGAACGAGTTGGCAGGCTGGTGGGCCGGCAAGGAATCGTAATCATAATTTGCCAGAGGCACAATGTCCTGGCCATTCCACCATCCGGTGCCAGTCAGCGTTTTATTCAATTGGCCAACAAATTTTGATATATTATCTACTAATCTGACTCTAAGATCCAATTGGCATAAAGCCCATGTAAATCTGCCTCCTTCCCGGCCTTCAGCAGCTCGAGAACTGCCAACTCCGTCACTGGACCTTCTATTGTGTAGTCCTCCATTGAAAGTAGGCCCGTGGTGAATTTAGGCTGCTCCCGCTGGTATACGTGCTTTGAGACTTGGAGCAGACAGGTTGTGAGGAAGTAGGATGAACCAGATAGCCATTTTCCGTCTCCCGTTATAGATCATGGGCATGCAAGTGAAAGCTTTGCGGCTGTGGTGGGAATTCCAGAAAGAGACCCATTAAAATGTCACAAGTTCAGGATAAAAAATATATCATTGCCACTATATAAGTCTCGAAGAGTGAGTACAAGCGAGAACAGACTAGGAGGGCTGCAAAGTGGGATAATGCATAGCGCAAGGGTGACAAGTGTGGGTACCCACAGCGCCAGGGAAACTCGTCGAAGTCCATGGAAGGATGAACATTGTGGGTGAAAGAATGAGTGCTTGGTCACCAACGGAGTGTCACTCGGTGAGACACTCTTCACAACGGAAATTTGCACACATTGGACAGACAAAGGAGTGGGGAAAGGCAGTCTTTAATGTTATATCATGCCAGTGAAACGGCACAAAATCAATGCGTCAACGCGTCAACTTACAACCAAACCAAACCAAACACTTATTGTTTGTTTGGTTTAGTGTGGCTCTGAACCAAATACGGTAACCATCATCCTGTGAGTTGTATCTGGTGCAACTCAGTACGCAACTCAGCTAACTCAACTCAGGTGAGTGAGAGAGTTAACATTGACAGCCAGCCCCAACATGCCGTAATCCACAAAAAGCCTCAAATCTATACATTCAAGATCATATCCAGAACGTACTCAGGGTAACTTCGGCCGACGGATGCGCAGCCCATCTGTCCGTAAAATTTTTCCAAGCAAACCTTCCAAGCAGCGCTATAATAGCTTGTTTTTGTTTGGTCCTTACATGTGTTGACTCAGATGTAACCGCTTTGGCAATAATCTCATTGGCCGCTGGCACTTTGCCTATTCCTGATAGGCAAACGGGATTGCACCATATAGTCCATCCCCGTCCGAGCAGGCCGTGGCCGTGCAACACCTGTGCAACCGGATTTGCTAGCCGACCGTCCGATTAGTGTCCCGACACGAGGACGCCCTTAGGACAACAACTCAAGGCTTTCCATAGTCGTCGTCCAACGAAGGCCGTGGCGATGCTTCCTGGCTAGATCGTTGGTATCGCCCACTGCCATGTTTATTTTCTGGGTACAGGTCGAGCGAAGGTGCGAGGAAGTCCCAGGGGTCACAGTACACGTGTTGGATTGCTGGTGATGTTCTCCCACCCCTGGATCCAGTGTCCTTTCCTTGCGCCGTGTCGTTGGCTGCCCCTGTCGCACTGTTTCAACCAACTGTTCCGAAGGTCCGAAAATTACCGGCCATATGTGTTAATAATCTCCTGTGGTCTTTCTCTCTGGCGACCGACGCTACACTGTCTCTAAGAGCGACCAACGTTTTGACGAAGGTGAACGTCACACTGACACAGCTCTTTTACTAGATATTTTATTGGCGCCGTGATCTGATTGTGCACTGTTAAACCTCCATCCTTGCGGACCTGAGTTCAAGAACCTGGCAAGCGCCACCCACGTTCAATCACTTGGCGAGCGCCACGCCACCCACTTTGATTCACCTAGCGGGTGCCACCTGCTACTTTTTGAGGAACTGCGCGCGCGTGTGGGTCTGTGTGCGTGTGATTTTTTTTCTTCCTCATCCCGCTAGAACATAAACAGCAGCGTTCATTTGACCTCTCTTCTCGGTCGTCATGGTCCATGGGGTACTCCTGTTGCCTTTGTGCCATCTTGACCCGGTGGGGTATATATACCAGTATCCTCGCGTTAGGAGTCCTGCACTATTCTCGCTCCCTCCGATCATATAAACCCGGGGACTCCGGTTCCACTCTCGCTACAACCCGATCCGACACTTGGTTTGTCTTTCTCCGTATGGAGATACAGTTCAAGTTACCTCGTGACGAGGTAAGTACCCGGATTTTCTACTATCATGATTTTAGAAGTAACGTCGTATCCCAGACCCAATCCCATGGGCGTCTATCTCACTCCACCATCCAAAACACCGCAGATGATCAAAGACGTACAATGAGCGGCGGGAAGGCGCGGCCTGTTTACGCACACTGCGGTATTGTGTTCAAAAGGATTCAGGAGTACAACCGCCACATCAGAGACAAACACACGGACCGACGCCGATGCCCATTCTGTGATTTTGAATGGTCTCGCCCCGATAAAATCAAGGTTCATCTCATTTCAAAGCATGCAAAGAAATTTGCCATCGCCGAAATACTAGAAGCGTTCAAGGGCTTGCGCGGCCGGCATGTTATCGAGTTCGTAGATGCATACGATTATTAGCCGGACCCCTGACGTCATCCTGAAATGCCACACCGCCCATGCCCACGACACGACAGATTGACCTCCGGGTCCACGCACTAGTAGCTCGTCGTTCCCCTTTCCCAAAACCTCGCACCGATCCCCTCATCTCTTCCAAGGATTGCACTCACCCCAGAACCATCAGAATCACTAGGCCTCATCCCCTCTTCCTTTCAAGATTGACTTAAACTCTCACTTTGTGTTCACTTTACCCAGTTCCGAACGTTGTCTCATAGCAATGCAGCGTACCTGTACTGTACAGGAACGAGGATTTCGCCTTGCCGTACTTGTCTTGTCTTTCCTTGTTCTTTCGAAGCTGACCTGATTTGCCGAATACTTTGTAGTATGTTAAACACTTTCTGTCCCACGTCCACGAACGCTTGGGTTGAACTCGATTCCATTCACTGGTTTACGAAAGCTGCTTTTGAATGCCACATAGCTTATCCAACTTCACCTCAATCAGATTCCAATTTCCGGGTACATTTCCCCCAACGCGATAGTTGCTTGTCTGCTCACTATGAACCGCCTCGAATCGTTCACACTTGAATTCTATTCCCCTAGATCTTGCTCCGGTTGAGCAAGCCGACGGCCGACTCCGCTTCCTCCCTTTGCTTACCCGTTTCCGGTTCTACTTCGGCGCGAGCGAAAATTGTCAGGCGCGCTGTGCTATCCAAGAAAACTCCATGATTGCGCCACAGACGCCACACGTCAAGCCATTGGCAATGGCCCTTCTGTACCCCGTGCAGGACTGGCATGCAGTAGCCCCGAGCATCCTCTGCGCGCAATCTATGTGCTGGTCTGTGGACCCCGAGTCCTGGGCACCTTCATGCGCACCATGTCAATGCCATCGCCCCCCCCCCCCCGGCCGTTGTCGCCCTAGCCTGTGCGCCGTCGACACCCTTACCTACACACCGTCAACAACTCGACGCCCTTTCTCGCGCACCGTTGAGTCCTTACCACCGTGCTGTCGGCGCCTTTGCCCATGCACCACGGACATCTTCATGTACGGATTGTCAACGTTGTCAGCCGCGTGATGATGTCGTCCTTGCCCGCACATCTTCAACACCCTCGTCCGCGCACCATGTCGAGGCCTGTTGTCCATGACCAATATCATCTCCCTAGCAAGTGCGCCGTCGACGTCCTTGCCTGCACACCGTCGGTGCTCTTTATCCCGCGCTGTAAATTCCCTTGTCTCCTCACCCCCGACACCCTCGTCTCTGTGTTCCCAATGCCCTTGGCCATGCAGACCACAATTTGAAGTTTTATTGCGAGCCCTGTGGAGTGCACAGTCGCAAGCGGCGTTGCGTCATGCAGGTCCGTATCGAACAGGGAGTGTGAGCACAGGTCGAGGAGACGGCATTTCCCAACTTACCTGCACGAGTGTTCAAAAAAAAAACGACTTGTAGTTCATTCAAGGCGGTCATCAAATACTGGGGTGTTGTTGCGAGGAGCATCTCCGGATGCGCCCAGCAGTAAACCAGTTCTCCTACCTGCCTACGAGCCATGTTCTTGTCGCAATTTTTAACACATTTTATGAGGCGAGCGACGTAAACGACGCACGAAGAGTGGCCTTGTGACGGCAGAAAGGCCCTTCTTAGTCTGATTGTGGGTGTGGCGTTTCCCTCTAAGGTAACGGATACTGTCCGTCCTTTGAATCGATAAGATGGCCTTGGGAAGAATGAGTCCCATGGTGCACGGACTGGGATAACTTTTCGCCCTGAAAGGGAACTCTAATGGGGGCGTTGAAAGCATACGCTTCAAGTTGCCGCCTGAGGAGGATGGGATTGAGGCGGCTTCATTGGAACCACCGGTGCAGTGACCGCACGTGCGGGGAAGTCGGGGAAGAAGTACAGTACACACAGCGGACTGTGGGTCATGCCGAACATCGAACGTCGCTCCTTGGATCTTTATATAACTTGCATCTCCGGTCTTGGCGGGGCAGTGCAAGTTGACAACAACAAAAAAAAAGAAAACATGTTTGTTCTCAGTAACGCGCCCAGACACGTGTTCAAAGCACCATCAGTCACTGTCAGGGAAAATCGCCCTCAGGGCACCCCGTCGCTGTCCCTGGCGCCCCCCCATCCCCCATGCGCGTGTACCGCCCCGTGTGCACGATGATGATGGTGATGATGATAATGCATTTTCTCCCCAATCCTCAAGAACGCGACCACATAATGGACGAAACTGGCCTGCCAGTCGGATGGCGGAAGCTCGTGTGCGTATGCCGACGATGGCGGCACATCGTTTTTGCATCACATAATCGTCTCCATCTGCGTCTTCACTGCACAGAAAGAACACCTGTAGAGAGATGCTGGATGTCTGACCAGCGTTGCCTCTCATCGAGTCAAATTGACGCAAGCTAGCGCCAGTGGAGGCGCCGGGTGCGGAGACTAATATCATTGCCGCACTCGAACACGACAATCGCGTACGTGAAATCGACCTCCGGTGTCTTCCAGGTTGGTTACTGGAAAGACTGGCGACGATGGCACAGGAGCCATATCCGGAGCTGACATCTCTGGAGCTTCGGTCGAATGATGAATATCGATGAATCCGCGCCGGTGCTCTCCGATTCTTTCTTGGGTGGATCTGCCCCACGTCTGTGAACCCTTGTGTTGGACCCGGTCCCATTTCCTGGTTTACGAAAGCTACTTTTGATGGCCAGCAATCCCGTCCAAGTCCATCTCAACAGGATCCCGAATTCCGAGCCCAGGTACATTTCTCCCGACGTGACTGTTGCTTGCCAGTGTGTGCTCACGATGAACAACCTCGAATCGTTCACACTTGAATACCGTTCCCCTCTATCTCGCCCCCATAGAGCGAGCAGACGTCCGCCTCGGCCGACTGGTGTTGTCTTCCCTTCTCTCACCCGTTTTCGGTTCCACGGCGTGAGCGAATATTTGGAGGACTTCCTGGGCCAGGTCGATTATCCTCTACTCAACTTCTTCCTTATCACATTTTTCAATCAACTCGCCTTCGACCTTTCACTGCTTCCACAGTTTATCGGTTGCACCGAGAAGATCAAAGCGCTCACCCAAGCAGCCTTAGCCTTCTATAACCACCTCATTGAGATCACACCTCCACGCAAACAAGAACCACGGCCGATCACGGGACGCTGGTGCTGAGGGTCTTGTGGATTGGCAGTTTTCGTCACTGGCGCAACTTTGCAGCTTGGCCTTGCCTCTCCTCTCCACTTGTGAACGCCTCAACATTCACGGGCATCCGTTTTGGGGAACACGTTGGCAAGGCGACATGGAGAACACCCAATGGATGGAGTTTTTAGACCTATTCATCGCAGCGAAGGGCCTCTACCTGTCCAATGGGATTGCGCTACCCGTTGCACGAGCCCTGCAAGGGCTGGCAAGGGAAAGAGTAGTAACGGACATGTTACCCTCACTACGAAACATTTTCGTAGAGGCTCGGGCCAACCTGTCCTGTTCATGGAGCCATTGAACAGTTCATCGCCGCGCGAGCGGCGCGACAGCTCTCCAACCACCCATGGACTATCGACAAGTGGGTATGAGGTCCACCTACTGAGTTTCACCTTCCTTTACGCCTATTTTTTGATGCCTGAAGCACCAGTTACAGTCCTTTTGCTCCGACTTCCCTGTACGATAACTTGACTCAGAATTGTCTGTGGCGGACAGTCTTCTCAATGATTTGCCAATATTCAACATAGTTTTTTGAGTCGGAGATATTTCACAATTATTGTCCGAAGGGATCGGGGGCATCGCTATCTACTCGACACGCAAGTCCGTGTGGCAATGACTTGTCTGTCAAGCAGAACTGTGACAGCTAGTGTTACTAGTACTGGAGAGTCGGGTCGAGTTGAGTGTCAGTGGAACCAAGGCTGTTTTGTTTAATTGACTAACAAATCTTAGATTGTATCCCATGCATGATCTCTACAGTATTTGGAGGGTGCCCACACTGCCTGATAGAGAGAATGCTTTTATGCCCCAGACATTGTTTGCATTGTCCAAATACACTGTTTTCACAATATAATTTTTGTCCTACTATAGTCACAGTGAGTCAATGGGTCAATACCTTGTAGTCAGAGAGAGGGACATAGGGGGAACACAGGATACAGGATAGATTCCGTAGAAAAGGAAAGTGGAATTATATAAGCAAGACCAGGCACCACACCCCGCATTTACCATCGAACATTCTGGCACGTTTACTTGCCCCCTTCCTCTCCTTCCCCTCCATTTTCTAACACCCCATTTCACCATTTCCCCCACTTCCAGGCTTGCCCACCGCATCCCCAACACTTTGCAATTCCAATTCAGCCCGGCCCCTCCACTACAAACCTTTCCCCCTCCTTCTCTGCCACCACTCCCCCACCTTCTGTTGCGTTGGCACATCTAGACGAAACCCGGCTGCCCCCGTGGGTAAGGTCATATGCGATATGATCGATGAAGCTCGACCTTGGTACTCAAGTCCCCTATCCAACCCCCCTCCTCAAACTCGATCCCATCATCATCGCGGCGGATCCCAGTGCGGTGGTTGTGACACCCGTTCCGAGCATACTTCTCCCCTCCCCTACCACACCACCTCTGGTGGCCTCTTCCCACGCATCGTGATCGTCGACCTGACCCCTCGCTCCACCCCTCCGGCGACATTGGTGTCATCTGGCCTCCCTCCACCCCTCCAAACTACGGGCCACCACCTCGTGCCACCCTCTCAGCTATTTGTGGCAGTGAACCGGATAATTCTCCGGACGCCACAACCCCTCCCAACTTGGCACTAAAACCAGCCGCCTGTCCACCCAACCTGCTCACACCAGGCCAGTCCCTATTACTTGCCCTACTCACCTACAACCAACTCTCCCAGACCCAGACCCAGACCCTTCTCATCCTCGCCCATCCCAGCAACCACAACCTCAGCTACAGCCTCAGCGTCCCCTCGATGAGATGCTCAAACCCTCATGTCGACGATTCTTTTTGTAACAGGATCAGTCTCCGTCTCCCCTGCGCAATAGTCCATACTGTGCATTCAACGGTTCCCACCTCTGTACTACCTCGCCTCCCATCCAACTGGTCACCACTGCTTTCCAAGAATCCCCCTTCCTGTTCCAGTCTTGACTCAGCTGAATTCAGGTCGTCACCTCGCACAAGTGGTGCAGAAAGATCCTACCAAGGCTCGTCCACCATTCCATCTCAACCCAGATAACCCCCCCGAATGCTACATCATCTTCCTCCCCATTCCGCACTTCCGTCGATTCCCACCCACAGGAGAAGGCCCAGACTTGTCACATGAATAGTGTTACGGCTCCCAAGCCATCCGATGTGCCCAATGTGGCGGCGACAATGACAACAGCAACATCAACCGCACCAAGGTGAGGCATCGTTGTATCAAATCCCTTGTCCAAAACAGGTTGATGGATGTGAGGAGGATGATGCCTATTCCGGAAGTCATCAATGAGGGCATCGTAGTTGTCCCAGGTACTGGCACATCGGGCAAGCACCCTACCAGTCGTACCCAGTCGGGTCTCCTTTCTCAACTACTCAACCTGCACCCGAACTCGTTTCCTCCGGGACATCCGTATCAGGTCACATCTTCGCAAGATGTGACTCGACCTGGGGACCCTTCGGCACTGACATCAAGTAGCAAGTTGGCTGCTGCTCTGCCCCTGGCCGCTCAGGTCACCGCCCAAGCTCAGACCATCCCCGAGAATTCTGGTATCCACCACTTCATCTGGGAGCACCTCAATGACGTCCATCAAATCCTCCACCGCCTCGGACACACTGGCGCCAAGGTCCGCTCCTGGCCACCCTACAATACCATTTCGGACATCTGCGCATTTCTACACACAGCCGGCACCATGCGCAACTGGGCCAAGAACTACTCAGCCGTTGCCCACCCCTCGCCGACCTCTCCACAACAATGCCGACTGCGTCTGGGAAGAACAACACGACCACGTCATTCAAGAACTCAAGGATGCCATCATTTACTTGCCCTCCCCCATCCCCATCGACCACAAGTCATCTCGCCCCGTCTTCCTCGCTTTCGACTCGTCCTGGCGTGCTGTCGGATGGATCCTCTTGTAGCGATGTGAAGCTGGCCAGCGCGGCTCCTCATATCCATCGCCTGGAACGACTACAAAAGCTGCTGCTCCCAGCCGAGGATCGAACCCTATTGCCTCTTCCGTACCCTCTGCACACTCCGTGTTCACATTGTTGGCGTTACTAGCCCAGTTATCGAAGTGGACACTCAATACGTCAAAGCCATGCTCAGCAACCTGGACGTTCAGCCAAACGCCGCCATGAACTGATGGATCGCTGCAATTCTCCTCTTTAACTCCAGGCTCACATTCTGGCAGACAACCATCAAGGTCCCAAAGCCTCTCTCGATGCGAACCCATCCCAAGCAAAGATGATGAAGAAGACGACCCGGAAAACTGGATCGACAAAGTCCTCTCCCTCACATCTGAACCGGCAACCGGCAATGCACGTAACGTTTCAAGACACAGGCCCTCAAGACTCTCACTTTCCCCGAATCTGACCGAACCTGACTCCCCGCTGCGTCTCTCGATCATCCAAGACCCATCGGCCAACGTCACAGGGATGCACCACCCCGAATATCGCTGACTGACGTCGCGCTCATCGCACGCTGTCTCCTCCAAGTCGAGGCCTCTTATAGGATTTTCCTTCATCATAGCCTTCATATTTTATTCTCAGACATGTTTCTCTACCTTCATTGACCTTGCGCCCGCTGCTTACGGGCACACCTTCATTTGTTATCCTTCGGTTCCTACCCAGCGGGTGACATCGTCCTTACCTTTCGTCGCCGCGCAGATCTTGTTCAGTAATTGCACCATGTACCTCTATCCCGCTCTCCTCTGCATATAATAACTAACTTAGAATACTTGTACACAAGCCTGAACCTCACTCGCACGCGAATAAACGCGCTCGCTGGAGCTCGGGAAAGGCGAGCGGGGTTTTTGTCCCCATTAGTATCCTTTTCCCCTTTCTCTCACGCTTCCTCTTTCCTTGGGTGGACAATGACGAAATGACGAATCAAGCCCGCACGCGGCACGCCCTCGGTCGTCTCATCGCTAAGGTAGGCCAGTGCACAGAGAAGAATAGCGTTGCCCCCAAACAGACGTTGATGGACTCAAAAAAAATACTTTCAGACCCGCGCCAGGCATAGACTGCAAAGCCTGGACCTTTCTGCTAAGTAGGTACACTTGGCGGCCATGCACACCAATCAAACTCCGGTCCGGTCTTGGATTGGAATATTGGTATGGGAACGGACCAGACCGGACCGCGGCAACACTACTCAGTAACGCAACTCAGCTAACTCAACTCGAGTTGACTCAACCAACTGTCCGGTAAGTATAACACCGCCTGTGGGGCCGTCAGTGACACCCCCATATGTATCCCAACATGCCGTAATCCACAAAAAAACCTCAAATTAATCCCACTCCAAGATCATATTCGGAACGTACATAGGGTGACATGACGAATGCGCCGCGCACCTTTCCGTAAAAAAATTTCCTGTTACATTGCAAGCAGCGCCATAATAACTTGCTTTTGTTTGGTCCTTATATGCTTTGGCTCAGGTCTAACCACTTTGGCAGTAATCCCATTGGCCGCTGGCACTTTGCCTATCCCCGATAGTCTCCATCTGCCCATGCAACCGAACATCTGTGCAACCGGAGTTGTCAGCCGACCGTCGATTGGCATCCCGAAACAAGGACACCCATAGGACAACGACTTCAGGCTTTCCTTCGGCGTAGTCGTCGTCCAACGATGGCCGTGATATTTCCTGGCTAGATCGTTGCCCACTGCCATGTTTCTTTTCTGTGAGCACAGGGGTCCTAGGGGTCACGGTACCTACACGTGCTGGATTGAATTTTGCCCTTTCCCACCCCCTGGATCGATCGTCATGTCGTCAAACCCCCCTGCCGTAATCTTCAAACTCTGGTTCCTCTGTGTGTTAATAGTCTCTTGCGGTCTTTCTCTCTGGCGACCAACGCTGCACTGTCGCTTAGAGTGATCAACGTTTTGACGAAGGTGAGAGTGACACCGACACAGCTCTTTTGCTGGATATCATTGGCTGTGACCTGATTTCTTCCTAGTATGCACTGTTAAGCCCCAATCGTCGCGGACCTGAGTTCAATCAACTTGGCGAGCGCCACCCACTCTGATTCACCTCAGGGTGCCACCTACCATTTTTTGACGAACAGCGCGCGCGCGCGGGTCTGCGTGAGTATGGGTGTGAGATTCCTCATCTCACTAGAACATAAACAGCAACTTTCATTTGACCTCTCTTTTCTCTCGGTCGTTATGGCCCAAGTGGTACTTCCGTTGCCTTTGTGCCCGGAGGTGGGGTATATATACTTAAGAGACCTGCACCATTTTCGCTCCCTCAGATCATATAACCCAGGGACTCCGGTCCTACTCTCGCTCCAACCCGATACGACGCTTGGTTTGTCTTTCTCCGTATGAAGATACAGTTCAAGTTTCCTCGTGACGAGGTAAGCACCCGGAGTTTCTACTATCATGATTTTAGAAGTAACGTCGTATCCCAGACCCAACTCCATGGGCGTCTATCTCATTCCGCCATCCAAAACACCGCAGATGATCAAAGACGTATAATGAGCGGCGGCAAGGCGCGGCCTGTATGTGCAGATTGCAACATTGGGTTCGGAAGAGATCAGGAATACAAACGACACCTCAGAGACAAACACACGAACCGACGCCAATGCCCATTCTGTGAATTCCGATGGTCTCGCCCCGATATAATCAAGCATCATCTCATTTCAAAGCATGCGGGGAAATTTGCCACCGCCGAAATACTAGAAGCGTTCAAGGGCTTTCGCGGCCGACATGTCATCGAGTTTGTAGATGCATGCGATTATTAGCCGGACCCCCGACATCATCTACCGTGAGTCACACCACCCATGCCCACGACACATCGTCATGACCTCCGGGTCCACGCACTAGTAGCTCGTCGTTCCCTTTCTCCAAAGCCTTGCACCGATCTCCTCCAACTCATCTCTTCCAAGGATCGCACTCACCCAGGATCATCCGAATCACTAGGCCTAAGCCTGTTTTGGCTCGTTTGCCTCTTTCTTTCAAATTTGACTTATGCCCTCACCTTATGTTCACCGTACCCAGTTCCGAACGTCGTCTCATAGTTACGCAGCGTGTCAGTACTATACAGGAAGTTTCCGCCTTACCGTACCTGTCTTCTCTTCCGTTGTCCTTTCTAAGCTGACCTGATGTGTCGAATACTTTGTAGTATGTTGAATACCTTCTGTCCCATGTCCACGAACGCGTTGATTGAACTCGATTCCATTCACTGGTTTACGAAAGCTGCTTTTGAACGCCACATAGCTTGTCCAACTTCACCTCAATAAGATTCCGAATTCGGGGCACATCTCTCCCAACGCGATGGTTTCTTGTCTGCTCACGATGAACCGCCTCGAATTGTTAACACTTGACTTCTATTCCCCCAGATCTTGCTCCGATCGAGCAAGCCGACGCCCACCTCCCTTCCTCCATTTGTTTACCCGTTTCCGGTTGTGCTATGGCGCGAGCGGATATTGTCAGGACCATGTCGAGGCCTGTTGTCCATGCTCCATCATTGCCCTAGCCAGCGCGCCGCCGACGCCCTTGCCTGCACGCCGTCGATGCCCTTTATCCCGCGCTGTCAACGCCATTGTCCCCTCTTCCTCGATGCCCTTGGCAGCGCACCCTCGAAGCCCTCGTCCGCTCACCCTCGACACCCCCGTCTGCGTGTCTCCAGTGCCCTTGGCCGTGCACCCAGACCACAAATTGAAGTATTGTTGCGAGCCCTGTGGAGTGCACAGTCGCGAGCGGCGTTGCGTCATGTAGGTCCGTATCAAACGGGGAGTGCAAGCACAGGTCGAGGTGACGACATTTCCCAACCGACCTGACACGGGTGTTAAAAAAAACGATCCGTAGTTCGTTCAAGGCAATCACCAAATATTGAGATGTTGCGGGGAACATCTCCGGATGTGCCCACTGCAGTCGTAAATGAATTCTCCTGCCTACAAGCCGTAGTTTTCTTGTCGCGATTTTTAACACATCTTATGAGTCGAACGCCGAAAACGACATGCGAATATGTGCCTTTGTGACGGCGGAAAGGCCCTTCTCGGTCTGATCGTGAGCGTAGCGTTTTCTCTCTAACTTAACGGATACTGTCCATCCTTTGAATCGATAAGATGGCCTTGGGCAGAATGAGTCCCGTAAATTCTGACATAAAAAACAGGCTCACATTACACTAGAATGAGCCCCATGGTGCACGGACTGGGATAACTTTCACTCTGGAAGGGAACTCCAACAGGGGCATTGAAAGCACACACTCGTCGCCTGGGGGCTTCATTGGAATCGCCAGTGCATTCAGTGACTGCACGTGCGGGGAAGTCGGGGAGGAGGTACAGCACACGTGTGACGCAGTGGACTGTGGATCATACCGAACGTCGCTCCTCGGATCTTTATATAACTTGCATCTCTGGTCTCGGGGCAGTACGTGTGTAAGTCGACAACAAAAAATAAAACAAGACATGTTTGTTGTTCCAGTAACGCGCCCGTCGCCACGTGTTCACAAAACACCATCAGTCGCTGTCAGGGAAAATTGCCCTCAGGGCACCCTGTCGCTGTGCTTGCCCCCCCCCCCCCCCCAATCCCCCGCGCGTGTGTACCTCCCCGTGTGCGCGATGACGATGACGATGACGAAGATGATACAGTAGATGCATTCCATCTCCCCTCCCCAATCCCCAAGAACGCGATTACATAATCAAATTCATAACAATCCGCCATCCCAATTTCTCACGCTCGCTCACTTTGCCGTTCGCCGAGCTCACCGATCACCGGTCACCACTGGCGGATGTCGTCTTCGCACGTCTATCTCTCTACCTATAAACAACCCAACTACGCACTTACATGCACACGGGTGACCCATAAGATCTCCTAATCTCCCAAGCACCGGCTACATCACACTCTGCACTCGCGCCTTCTACAATAGAGCACCCGTTTCAAACTTTCAATATGGAATCGAGAAACCCGACTTCTTCGTTGCGAGCGCCTGATAACCTAATAGGTGGTATATATACTAGAATTGTCGCGTTAGGAGACCCACCAGCATCATTCTTGCTCCCCCATATCATACAAAAACTAGGGGCACCAATCCCACGCCCATGCTTTCTGAGTCGGCGCTTGGCTTGTTTCTCTCCGGATGGAGCTACTGTACAACCAAACTATCCACCTCATGAGGCAAGCACCATCGAGACTTTACACTATCGTCATTTGAACGTATACTAACACCGTATCCTACTAGACCCAATTCCACGGAAATGTAAGACATTTCGCTCTCCAATCTGCCACATAGGACTGGACACATCATGCAATGGGCAGTGGCAAACCGCAGTCTGTTTCCTTACACTGTGGCAGTGTCTTCAAAAGGATTCTGGAGCTTAAACGACACATGATAGACAGTCATGGTCCGACGCCGATGCCCATTCTGTGCTTTTCAATGGTCTCGCCCCAATAACATCAAGGTTCATATCATATCCAAGCATGCCAAGAGATCCACCGCAGAGATACCGGAAGGAATTAAGGGCCTGCGCGGCTGGGATGTTATCGCGTTCGTAGGTGGGTGCGATTGTGGGCCCGAACTTCCGGTACCATTCTGAAAGGCCGCAGCACCCTTTCTTACAGCACCTCTTCATGACTTTCCTGTCCAAGCACCAGCAGCTCGTCGTTCTCTTTTCTCGAGAGCCTCGCGCCGACACTTTCCCCCCATTGCTTCCTAGGCCTGTACTCTCCGCAGGGCCCTCCCACGGTTGTACGGTACGTATCATACGGCAACCCACAGGGGGAGGCAGGTCGTTGGTATGTATTGGCTTTGAAAATTTCACGAGTGTCGCTACCTCCGACGCCGTGGACGAGCTCGAATGCGCAGGGAAGGTCTACGTCAGGGCGCTCGTCCTCGTAAAGGCCGCCACGATTCCGATCTTCCTCCGCTCCTTGGCCCCTGTTCTATTCTACCTCAGATCCCCCATCAACATCCATGGCGACCCATGCTCCCCTGCGACGCATCCATCTGTCCACTCCATCGTCTCATTCCTCAGTCTCTCCCAAATTTCTGGTGTTGTTAAAGACGGCGTGCAATGGTCCGAGGGCGATTCGTGGCCAATCGGAGAGCGGGCCGAAGGTGCCGGTACAGTCGGCGGTGTAGAGCGCGAGCGTTGAAGTCGACGAGAGGAGCTGGAGCGATAATAGAGCAAAGCTTTGAGGCTTTTTGAGTGGACACACAAGATAAAGGAGGGAGGCACAGAAACAACTGGAGAGATGCAGACGCAAAAGGGTGATGATTCGAGGCATACTAGTAGGGTTTTTATACATTTTATCTACATTGTAAAGTAAAGCACTTGCAAACAGAATAAAGGAGGTGCGATGGCATCGGATATGGCGGATAAATACTGCGCGTGGTTGAGGAGCCTCGGTAAAACAAAATAGAAATGAAGCCTCTAATAAGACCGCTCTTCTGGCTCATAGCCCCTATTCTTCTAATATTCGAGCGGTGTCTTGATTGGTTGTGCTGAGCTTGCTAGAATACAGCAATTTCCGCCCTCGCTCCGTTGAACCACGTCCAGTTCCAGGATAAATATCCTGAGGGTCTTGCTACATATATCACTCTTCTCCGCATTATCCATGCCCTCCTGCTACTTTATGTGTAAACCCGCTGTCGCGCACACGCGACGCGATCGAAAAACGACAAGGGCAAGACCATCACTGTATGCGCCCCCGCGCTCGATCTGCGCGTCGGATCACCTTATTTAGGACCGAGCTCGCCGAAGGGATGAAGGATATCGAAGTTGGCGCTCGATATCATGCCCTTCGCCGGTCAACACTTACCCGATTACGACCCCAAAGAGTACACAGCGCCCCACTGCGTGCAGGGCCCAATACGTATTTCGGTCGTATGCTGGTACGAGCTTAACATGTGCGTTGCATAGTCGCCCGTCTGGCCGACTGACCCACCAACAGAGATTGCGGACACGGCCATAAAGCCAAACATGTCCTCGAGGCATTAGGGTCATTCAAAGTTACCATTATTCTACCATTATTCTACCATTATTGTGTTCATTATTTGCTTCCTTATTTTTTAATGGTGATCAATAATGGAACAATTAATGGCCATTATTCAATTAAGGA